>OQWM01000706.1_pt1 | contig 21856 bp, 21 predicted proteins | sample 1691531 | NCBI WGS metagenome assembly OQWM01 (sample SAMN03418257, study PRJEB22391) | human gut metagenome | biome: human-gut; feature: organic feature; material: feces | host: Homo sapiens | place: Tanzania | collected 2013-01
CTACGCGATGCCCATGGCAGAATACAAGGAAGCTATCAGGATGGCAAACTCGACACCAAGCCTATAGCAGGAAAAGACCTTACACTTGGCATTGACATCAAGCTTCAGGCTCTCGGCGAAAGACTCATGCAAGGAAAAATAGGAAGTATCGTTGCCATCGAACCTTCAACAGGAGAAGTTCTCGCCATGGTGTCATCACCGAACTACGACCCACGACTGATGACAGGAAGACTGAGAGGAAAGATGCACAGACATCTTATGAAAGACCCGTACCGCCCACTGTTGAACCGTTCGATAATGGGACAATATCCTCCTGGTTCGACATTCAAGACCTCTCAAGGTCTGACTTTCTTGTCAGAAGGAATCATAACACCGTCAACAGCATTCCCCTGCCACCATGGATTCAGTTTCAAAGGACTACATGTAGGATGCCACGGACATGCCTCGCCACTGAGCCTTGTACCGGCAATAGGCACTTCATGTAACGGATTCTTCTGCTGGGGCCTATATTATATGATAGGAAACAGAAGGAAATACAAAACGGTGCAAGAAGCCATGAACACATGGCGCGACTATATGGTGAGCATGGGTTTCGGCTACAAGCTTGGCATAGACCTGCCAGGAGAGAAACGAGGACTTATCCCTAATGCGCAGTTCTACGACAATGCCTATCATGGATCATGGAACGGACTCACCATAATAAGTATATCCATCGGACAAGGTGAGGTCAACCTGACTCCATTGCAAATAGCAAACCTTGGAGCAACCATCGCCAACCGAGGCTTCTTCTACACACCACACGTGGTAAAGAACGTAAAGGGAGAACCACTCAAAGCGGAATTCAGAGAACGCCACTATACAAAAGCGACACGCAGATCGTACGACTATGTAGTGGCAGGAATGAGAAAATCAGCCCTCGACGGAACATGTAAGATGCTGTCTCGCTATGACTTCGAACCATGCGGAAAGACAGGAACGGCACAGAACCGAGGACATGACCACTCTGTCTTCATGGGCTTCGCACCAATGAACAATCCGAAGATAGCCATTGCTGTGTATGTGGAGAACGGAGGATGGGGTGCCGACTACGGTGTTCCTATTGGTGGACTGATGATGGAACAATATATTAAGGGAAAACTTTCACCTGACTCAGAACGCAAGGCGGAGGAATTCCAACATAGACATATATCTTATGGCACAAGTGACAGATAAACAGCCAAGTGTCCTCAAATCTTTGGATTGGTGGACCATCGGCATATACATAGCCCTGCTCATCTTCGGATGGATTAGCGTCTGCGGGGCAAGCTATACATACGGCGACAACGACATCTTCAGCCTTGGCGCACGCTCGGGCATGCAGATTGTATGGATATGTACATCAATAGCATTGGGATTCGTACTGCTGATGTTAGACAACAGGTTCTACGACACCTTCTCATACGTAATATATGGCATATTACTCCTTCTGCTGTTTGCCACGATATTCAACCCGCATGAGATAAAGGGTTCAAGGTCGTGGCTCGTACTGGGTCCACTAAGACTGCAACCTGCCGAATTTGCAAAGTTCGCCACAGCCCTTGCCATATCAAAGCTCATGAGTACATACGGCTTTGACATACACAGGATGAAAGACTTTGTCGCAGCCTGCATAGTAGTGATGTTGCCTATGCTCTTTATCGTGGCACAGAAGGAAACAGGCTCCGCCTTGGTATACCTGTCATTCTTTCTTATGTTCTACCGTGAAGGAATGCCAGGCAGCATATTGTTCACAGGAGTTGCAATGGTAGTATATTTCGTAGTAGGAATACGCTATGGTGAAACCATGATATATCCGTCACCGACACCTGTAGGTCCATTTGTCGTACTTTTGCTTGTACAGATATTCTCTGCGGGAATGGTTCGCATTTATTGCAAAAACAAGAAACAGTCGTGGCAGATAATCGGATATTCAATAGGAGCGACAGTCCTTGCCGTATTATTTTCAGAGTTTGTATTACCGTTTAATATTGTTTACGTACAGTTGATAGCCACCTTTGTTCTTGTAATATTCCTGTTGTATCAGGCTCTTTACACAAGAATGAGGAATTATTTTCTGATTCTGCTGTTCACTATCGGCTCAGTGGCATTTTTCTATTCAGCAAGCTATGTGCTGAACAACGTGATGGAACCCCACCAGAGAGTGAGAATAAATGTACTGTTAGGACTTGACGAAGACCTGAAAGGCGCCGGATATAATGTTCATCAAAGCGAGATTGCCATTGGTTCTGGCGGTCTAAGGGGCAAAGGATTCCTGAACGGCACACAGACAAAATTGAAGTTCGTGCCGGAGCAGGATACCGACTTCATCTTCTGCACCGTAGGCGAAGAAGAGGGCTTCCTTGGCTCTGCAGGAGTATTACTCCTGTTTTTGGCACTCATATACCGACTTATCAAGATGTCAGAACGACAACCGTTCCGCTTTGGAAGGGTCTACGGATACTGTGTGTTGAGCATATTCCTGTTTCATGTATTCATAAATGTCGGAATGGTACTTGGATTAACCCCCGTAATCGGTATTCCTCTACCGTTCTTCAGCTATGGTGGTTCTTCTCTTTGGGGATTCACTATTCTACTGTTTATATTCCTAAGAATTGACGCAGCAAGGAATATGGACAGGACACAGTCCTAAACCAAGAGGAGAAACATTACAAAGCCCCATCAAGAAAAGCAAATACCCGATACATTGGCTTACTGTAAGCAATGTATCGGGTATTATATTTATAACAGTCTGGTTAATCTCTTGATATCTTGAATCCTATATCAGAGACGCCCGGCAGAATCTCTCTCTTCATATTATGCCGTATCGTTATACGAAGCGAATCCCCTTTATTCAGCATTTCCTTACGCAACGGTACAAGATACTGATAAGAACTTACGCCATCACCGAGGAAGTTACCTCTGGCATCCGTTATATGACATTTCAGAGTATCAGTCACTACCCTCCCCTTCGGAAGGATACGCTGTTCCACAATCAGACTTATACTCGTAAACGGGAAGGCATTGGTCATACGCAATCCTACGCTCTGATTATAAAGACCAGCTTCACGAAGCTTCGGCACACAGAACGTAAGCGTATCGTTTTTCTCCCATCCCGTCAAAGGAGTATGAGAATAAGAATCATAAACAGTATTGGTTGTACATGAGGCAAGACAGACCGCCATCATGAAAGCCAATCCGAGAAACATATTATATAAGGTATACCGTCGTTGCATTATCAGGCTTCCTTGTTTTCATTTTTCTTTCTGTTCTCTGTATTTTGCTGTCCGCCATTGCGAGCAGGACGTCTTCTTTGGGAATTGTTACGTGGATGCTGTTTCTGTTTACCTGCATCGTCACCACTATTTGATGTGTTATTCTGTGATTTTGCAGGAGCTCCCTGTCGCTTCTGGTTCGTCCCTTGCGTTCTCTCGGTTTCATTCTGCTGACGATTGCCTTGCTGCTTAGCTTGCCTGTTATCTGCCTGTTGCTTCTTGTTGCGAGACTTTCCAGACTTCTTTTTCTTAGCTTTGTCAAAGCGGGTAAGACTTTCCCCAGCAAGCAGGTCAACCTGCTTTGTTGCAGCTTTTGGAGAATCATCATCTGACAAAGAGTCTGGTTTTTCCCCTCTCTTGTTCATCTCAATAACCTCCATAGCTCTACGTCCGGAGATAGTTTCAAGATTTGCTGCAAGACGCTTGTCTGTAGAATACGTAACAAGCCCTGCCAGGATATCCATCTTAAACAAGTAGTAATCACCGTCTATCGTCTGGAGCACCACCTCGCGACTTGGCAGTTTTCTACTTGCCTCAATATAGTTGTCCACCTCATAGTTCAGACAACACTTCAGCTTTGCACACATTCCAGCAAGCTTCTGAGGATTAAGAGATATATCCTGGAAGCGAGCCGCTCCGGTGCTCACCGACACGAAGTTCTTCATCCATGTGGCACAGCACAGCTCCCTTCCACAAGGTCCCGTACCTCCAATACGACCAGCTTCCTGCCTTGCACCAATCTGTTTCATTTCGATACGTACATGGAAAGTATCCGCAAGCACTTTAATCAGTTGGCGGAAGTCCACTCTTTCATCTGCGATATAATAGAAAATCGCCTTGTTGCCATCACCCTGATATTCAACATCACCGATTTTCATCTGGAGGTTAAGGTCTTTGGCAATCTGGCGGCTCTGTATCATTGTGCCGTGTTCACGGCTCTTTGCCTCTTTCCATTTATCTATATCCACAGGCTTTGCAATACGATAGATACGCTTAATGTCATCCATCGATTTCAGATTGGCTTTCTTAATCTGCAGCTTTACGAGTTTTCCCGTCAGCGTCACCACTCCGATATCATGTCCAGGACTTGCTTCCACAGCAACGATATCACCTTTCTTTAGGTCAAGTCCGTTTACATTATGGTAGTATCCCTTCCTTGTATTCTTAAACTGAACTTCCACGAGGTCAGTACTTTCAGCATTTCCCGGCACATCGGCAAGCCAGTCGTATGTATTAAGCTGGCGGTCCTGTCTACCACATCCTCTGCGGCATAGTCCTCTTGAACATCCATCGCCAGTTACATATTTCATATTTTCGAAATCCATATTATATTCTTTGTTTATTATGATAAAACTTGTATATATTGAGTCTGCATCTACTTTTGTATCAACAGAACGATTGTCTTGAGAGCAATATCAAAGAACACTATCTTGGCATTAGCATTCTGCCCTATATCCCGTATTCCACGATCAAATGTCTCTGTTAACTCAACCACATTGGCTTCGTTAATGAACCTTGCGAAGTTCTTTGAGAACACCTCTTCCTCAATGGTCATATAGTTAAGATCCGGATTCTGGAAATTATACATGAAATTCTCCCTTATCAGATGAATGAAATAATAGAGCATTCGTTTCTGTTTCTCTCGTCCATAAGTAGCGACAGCATCACTCCATTTCTTCAAATCCTTTATCTTTCTCATATATGCCAAACGCATCAGCATGATAAACATATCAAGAAAGAGTCTGTTTTCATTTCCTGAATCAAGTTCATTCAACGCTGCGAGCCAATTACCATTGGCAACACGTGCTATACGATGTGCCACTTCCTCCGCAATGAATCTCTTGTCGACAAGAGCCTTTTCCAGTGTAGGAGTGTCTATCTTCTTTATATCAAACCGTTGGGTTCTGCTTCGTATCGTTTCCAGCAGTCGCTCCGGCTCCTCACAAACCATTATAAACACCGTCTGTGAAGGCGGTTCCTCTATAAGTTTCAGCAAGCTGTTGGCACATTCCCCGTTCATTCTTTCAGGCAGCCATATTATACATACTTTATATCCGCCCTGGCTCGACTTCATGCTCAACTTACGAATCAGGGAATCGCTCTCGCCTACTCCAATCTTCGCCTGTTGGTTTCCCGCATCCATTGCCGCCAGCCACTGGTCCATACTGAAATAAGGAGAATTCACAACCATCTGATTCCATTCCTTTGCAAAGTCATCGCTTTCCATCTTATGGTCTGTGCTTGTTCCTGCAGGTCTGATTACAGGATACGAGAACAGAAGATCCGGATGAGCCAATTTTGCAAGCATAGCCTCAGCATTGCGTTTCTTGTCGGCTGTAAGTTCCGGAAGAACCTTTACAGCCTCCGACTGCAACGGGTCACTGCCGTCTCTTTCTCCCAAGAGGAAAGAAGCGAAGGCTATGGCAAGTGCCATCTTGCCACATCCCATAGGTCCACAAAGCAACATAGCATGTGGCACACGCTGTTCTGCCACAAGTTTCATAAACTGCTGCTTTGCTTCTTCCTGTCCTATAACTTCGTTGAATCCCATTCCCGTATAGCTTATTGCCTATTTCTTCAATTTTGCAAACTTACTAAAAATTCTTGACTTATCTTTCTTCTTGCTCAAAAAAAACACATCCCCATTAGGCTTTTAGGGTGGATTTTTTATCAAAACAAGTGGAATATATACTATTCCAGTAAAAAAGAGCTTCTTTTAGAAGCATGATTCAACAATAAGCAGTAACTTTGCTTTCAGAAAAAAATAAATACTAACCTAATAAAACAAAACACTTGTAAATGGAACAAAATCAAAAAGGTAGCAAGTCCTACCTCATTTCAATTGTCATGGTTGCCGTATTGGGCGGATTGCTCTTCGGTTATGACACAGCTGTTATCTCTGGTGCGGAAAAGGGTGTACAAGCATTCTTCAAGAGTGCGACAGACTTCGAATACACCGACTTCATGCATGGCTTCACATCATCAAGCGCACTTATCGGATGTATCATAGGTTCTGCCCTCTCCGGTCTGTTCGCCAGCAAGTTCGGTCGCAAGCGTTCCTTGATATTCGCGGGAATATGCTTCTTCCTCTCCGCATGGGGTTCTATGGAACCAGAGACCTACATCATGACTCAGGGCAAGGCCACCTGGTCTCTTCTTGTCGTATTCAACTTCTACCGCATTCTCGGAGGTATCGGAGTGGGTATGGCATCTGCCATCTGTCCGATGTATATCGGCGAGGTTGCCCCAAGCAACATCCGCGGCATGCTTGTAAGCTGGAACCAGTTTGCCATCATCTTCGGACAGCTTGTGGTATATTTCGTAAACTTCATCATCCTCGGTTCCCATGCCAACCCTCTCTATGACGCCGTAGGCAATATCGCCAACTGGGCAGACTGCCAATGGACGGTAGAGACAGGATGGAGATATATGTTCGGAAGCGAATGCGTACCGGCAGGATTGTTCACCATACTCATCTGCTTCGTACCTGAGACTCCACGCTATCTTGTAATGATTGGTCAAGACGACAAAGCGCGCCATATCCTTACACGTATCAATGGTTCACAGACTGCCAACGACATCATCAACGACATAAAGAACACCATTACGGTAAAGACCGAGAAACTGTTCTCATACGGCTTCATGTGTATCTTTGTCGGAGTAATGCTAAGCGTGTTCCAACAGGCGGTCGGCATCAACGCCGTACTCTATTACGCCCCACGCATCTTCCAGGATATGGGTATGGAGAACCCTATGGTACAGACTGTCATCATGGGTATCGTCAATATCTCATTCACCCTTGTTGCCGTGTTCACCGTTGAGAAGCTTGGTCGCAAGCCTCTTCTCATCTGGGGTTCTATCGGCATGGCGATAGGTGCTCTTGGCGTAGCCCTCACCTTCGGCAATCCTTCTCTCGGCACGATAACGATGCTCAGCATCATGGTATACAGCGCAAGCTTCATGTTCAGCTGGGGACCTATTGCATGGGTTCTCATTGCTGAGCTGTTCCCAAACACCATCCGCGGTGCCGCTGTTGCCATAGCAGTAGCCTTCCAGTGGATATTCAACTTCATTGTCAGCTCCACCTTCGTGCCGCTGTTCAACATGCATCTCACCCCCGGTGATGACTTCGGCCACTGGTTCACCTACGGTCTGTATGGTGCCATCTGTATCATCGCCGCAGTATTCGTATGGAAGCTCGTTCCTGAAACAAAGGGAAAATCCCTTGAAGACATGAGCAAGTTATGGAGAAAACAATAAGTAAAGCATCCTGATATCCAAACGAGGAGCAAGGTCCAAACAAGACCTTGCTCCTCGTTTTTTTTATTCAACAGATATTTTACCATAACAAAAAAGCCCAGCCTTATCGACTGAGCTTCTTGTTAAAAAGTAGCGGGACCCAGGATTGAACTGGGGACCTCATGATTATGAATCATGCGCTCTAACCAGCTGAGCTATCCCGCCATCATTTCTTTTTTGCGAGTGCAAAGGTAGTATAAAAAATTTAAATACCAAAAAAAAACGGAAGAAAATTTCAAATACCATCATTTTTTTGTATTTTTGTCGCTGAAACATAGTAGTGTTTCATATTACGAACATACTAATGCTTGAAAATAATGAATAAAGGCAAGAAGCAAATACTCCTTGAATTTGAGCTCAATGCCAATTCTCCAAGTATTATCTGGCCGCTTATAAGCGAAGCCACAGGCCTGGAGAGATGGATGGCTGACACCGTGGAGCGCAACGGCAACAAGCTGTTGTTTACATGGGGCACCTCATGGCAGAACAAAGATGAGCGGTCTGCTACCATCCTTGAAGAGGTGAAAGACAAACTGATAAAGTTCAGATGGGACGAAGACGAAGACCCGGAAGCATACTGCGAACTAAGAATTGAAATCGGAGAAATAACCAACGATTGCGTTCTCGTGGTTACTGACTTTGCCGAACCGGACGACGTTGACAGTCTTAAAGAACTTTGGGAAGACAACATGGAAATGCTACACCAGGCTTCAGGAGTATAGAAAGAAGGACTTAACTTAACGGGACTATAGCCCACACAAGCACCTCACCATTTTCAGACAACAACATTTATACAGGAAAATGGTGACGGATAATGGTCCCCCTATACCTTATTATATCAGCAGCTATAAAAGCAAAGTTTCCTAATACTAAAAATAACACGCCCCACATTAAACTTTCCAAACCAAATAAAGTCTTATATATAGAACGTTCGGAATGAGGAGCTCCCCACAAAGTATTATGTTCACATAAAATTATAATAAGGAGATAAGATCATGAATGCTATAACAAAATGGAAGATTGCAACAATTAGCCTATGTGCCATAAGCATCACAACAAGTGCACAACGTTACCGCCATTATAGAGCATACGTTCCGGTCAGAACTTACCACACTACAGTCATTACACGCCCACCAGTATGTTATGACGTGAGAGTAAGCAACAGACTTACGAAGAAAGACCGATACACAATGGCTATAGCCTACATGAAGAACAACGGCTATATGTCTTCACGGCAATATGCCAATATCACCGGTCTGAAAAAGAGTGTTGCCGAGGCAGAACTTGACGCATTCTCAACAGAAAGAGGGAAAAAGATAAAAACAGTTACCATTGACGGGAAAAAGCGCTATACCCTAAGGTTCACGTAAGCCACAAGGTCGCGCTTCAACTAAAGGAAAAGACAAGAGTGCCACATGAGCATCGACGACAAAGACATATACATGATGATGCGGAAGGACCAGGAAAAAGGCTTCCGCATGATAATGACAAAGTTCGGTGAGCCTATATACTGGCACATCCGCCGTCTTGTGGTTTCCCACGATGACGCTCAGGATGCGGAACAAAACACTTTCATAAAGGTATTCCGCTCATTCCACAACCTGCGAAATCCTGAAGCCCTGAGCGGATGGATTTACAGGATTGCAACCCATGAAGCGATGAACCTGATAGCAAAGAACAAACAGCCGCAGGAACTCTTGCAGAGCATCGACAGCACTACGGCAAATGCCGCTGCCGACAGCTACATCGACTATTCCGATGTTGAAGCAGTACGTTTGCAGAAGGCTATACTCTCACTACCGCCAAAGCAGCAGGTTGTCTTCAACCTCCGCTACTACGACGATATGGACTATTCGCACATTGCGGAGATAACAGAGACATCACCCTCCACGGCAAAGGTGAATTACCACCTTGCCAAAGAGAAAGTGATAAAATACATGACCACTAACGATTAAAGAGATATGGAGAAAGATTTCAGACTTGAAAAGATTGGTAAAAGAATGCCTTACAGAATGCCCGAAGGCTTCATGGAAGAAATGAGGACCAACGTCTTGCAGGGAATCCAGAGCGACAGTGTTCCTCAAAGAGCCAAAAGCCGCTTCGCCCTCGGTATCCTCTTCCGTTCTGCTGTTGCCGCCGCTGCTGCCGTCACTCTGTTCGTAATAAGCTTCAGCACCATGCAACCTAAAAAGGCTAACGGATATTCCGATGTGGAACAGGCTTTCGACAACCTCAGCTATGAAGACCAGAGCTTCATGCTGGAGACTTACAACGACGATGTCTTCGTGGCATCCGCAGATTATACAAATATGTAACCAAATAGAAAAAGGAGACAAGACAATGAAAAATTTTAAATCAGTAATAATAGTCACGGTAATGCTGCTCGTCTCGCTTTGCGCCAATGCGCAAAACGGCGAGAAGCGAAAAGCATCAAGAGAACAGATGATTGAGGCACAGGCTAAGCACATAGCACAGGACCTTGCCCTCGACGACAAAATCTACAACAGATTTACAGAGACTTACGTAAGGTACAAAAAGGAGATGTGGGCTATGGCACCCAAGCGCTGCAAGAAGGACCGCAAGCTGAGCGAAACGGAAGAAGAAGCCGCACAGCACATGCGCCAGCGCTTTGAACAGAGTCAAAAGATGCTTGACATCCGCGATAAATACTATAAGGAGTTCAGCAAGTTCATGACCCAGAAGCAGATTGAGCTGATGTACGACAAGGAAAGGAAAATAATGCAAAGGCTCAGCCAAAGACACAAGAAGGGCCCTCACAGAAGAAAATAACCTGACATAGCAAACGACACAAGACTTTGCCGGACCTGATTATTACCCATCACAGAAATGAGACAGACAGGTTTTTGATAGTTATTATTATTTAGAATCAGTGGTACCCCGCATCTTCCTGTATTGGAAATGCGGGGTGTTTGGTTTTTATAGATATTCTCTCCTTTCCTCATCTACCGTCGCCACGAGTTTCTCCCTCCAGTCGCCGGTAAGCTTCCAGCCAAGACTTTCAAGTTTTTCTGTAGAGAACACGGCATGGCTGATAGCGGTAAACGACTTCGCTTCGCTGTCTGTCGGATTCTCGAACACCACCTTTTTGCCATTGCTCTCAGCTATCGTTGCAGCAAGCTCGCGTATAGTGAAGGTGGATGTAGGGTCTGCCACATTATACGCGTTGCCGATCTCTCCTTTCAACAATATATACAACAGTCCCACGGCGCAGTCTACCACATAACACCAGGAGCGCATCTGCATACCGTCGCTCTTCATCACGATATCCTCACCACGCAGCACATTGCGTATAAACTGACAGAACACCCGGTTGTCGCTTTCCGTGAAATGAGGGCCGTAGGTATGGCACGGCCGGGCTATCACCACATCCGCCCCGTATTCTTCAGAGTATGACACACAGAGCGTTTCGGCAGCACGCTTCGACGACGGATAACACGACCTTACCTTTGCACAGTCTACATATCCGCTGTCTGTCTCGCTGAACACTCTCTTGTCCTCACCATATATCTCGCCTGTAGAAACATACAGCATGCGGCGCATACCATGCGACAGTCCATATTCCATAAGATTTGAAACGCCATACACATTTGCCTTTATCACCTCTACAGGATTGTTCTTGAAAAACACCGGACTGGCATTGCTTGCCGCATGGACGACATAATGGAAAGGGATTTCCGACTGCAATGGCTCTGAGACATCATACTTGAAGAAATGGAATGTCTCCTCATCGGCAAATGCAGCAAAGCGTCGCCTTGCCCTCTGCTCGTTTCTGCCAGCGGCATATACATGGTAGGTATGCCGTCTGCCCATCAGTATCTCCACGAGACACCCTCCGATAAGTCCGGTGGCACCGGTCACAAGAATGTTGCACCCGTCGAGTTTCTCCCACGGCAGAGCGGTCTGCCCTGCCCTGAGGATATCTTCTGAATATGTCGCCATATAAATATTGTTCTATTTAAGCCATGTTTCTTTTTCTATATGCATCAGAGCCTTCAGTATCTCAAGGTCCTCAACAGTGGTCACCTTGATATTCTTTTCCGACCCTGGCACGATATGCATCTCTCTGCCACCAAGCTCAGCCATCAGCGTGCAGGAGGCTACAGAATTGGTGATGCCCTTCTGCTTTGCCTCTTCGTGTGCCGCTATAAGATTGCGCAGACGGAAGGTCTGAGGTGTCTGTGTCCTGATGAGCTTGTCTCTCGGAATACTGGTATTCGTGGAGAATCCGTCCTCGCTCTCCAGTATTGCCTCACGGCATTTTATGCCTGTTATGGCATAACCGTACTTCTTGCATATTGCTATATTTGAGGAAATGATGTCCTGCGAGAGCAACGGACGTACGGCATCATGCACCAACACGAGGTCTTCGTCGTCGATGCCAGCTTCCTTCAGTCCGTAGATGCCGTTGTGGATAGACTCCTGTCCGTTGTTTCCGCCGTTGAATATCCATTTCAGCTTGGTGACGGAAAACTGGTTGGCATACGACTGCAACACCGTCTGCCATCCGTCAAGACATACCACGGCGATGCCGTCTATGTCGGGATGACGCTGGAAGGCGAGCAGCGTGTGTATGATTATCGGACAGTTGTCCACGTGCATAAACTGTTTCGGTATGTCCTGTCCCATTCTGTTGCCAGAACCTCCGGCTATTATAAGAGCGTAATTCATAGTTGTATCTTTGTTTTTATTATTAGCTATTGAATAACGGCAGCCATCATATCTTGAAGTCCACCTTCTTCCTTATCTCCTCTCTCGTCTCCTTTTTATGTATGTTCAGGTATGCCCTGTTGTGCTTCTCTATGCGCTGCTCCACTGGCGGGAACTGCATATAGTCGTTGAAGAAATGCCTCAGATACTCATCGTAGCACTCCGGAAGCAGCACGGTAGTATCTTCAAACGGAAACTCCTTCCCCTTGCCGAGCCACGCCTTCGGGAACACCTCCCTGTGACCATACGAACCTGTATACACCTGCACGTTCTTAGCCTTGTCGTAGTCATACAGATGGCTCAGTCTGTCCATCTGCCTTATCAGATGGCGGCGCACGGCAGAGCGGCAGAAGAAAGCAAGGGTCTTTATGGCGAAGCGTCCCCACTCCTCCTTCTTCTTTAGCAGCGAGAGATACTCGCCGAAGGTATTATGTGTGGAAACGGCGTTCAGACGGTTGATAATCTTGGTATAGCGGTCCTTCAGCTGCTTTGCCTTTGCCACATCGTCATCGGTGGCATCGAGAGGGAAAATATCCACATACAGACCGATGACACACGGTATCTGCCTGTCCTCTATGAGCGTTGTGTTCCGGTTCGACAGTTTTGAGAAGTAGAGCGGATAGGTCTCATCGTCATACGGAGTGATGATTTCATATTTCCCGAAGTCCGCAGTCTTGGCAATCTCCAGCAGACGGTCGTAGTCGGGACGCGGCATAATGACGTCAATGTCATCATCCCACGGAATGATACCATGGTGGCGCACCGCTCCGATAGCCGTGCCCGCACAGCAATAATACGTCAGCCCATTATCCTTGCATATCTTCATGAATGCCTTCAATATGTCGAGTATCGTGGCATTCCATTCTTTCTTTATATCCTTTATATCCATCATTATTGCAATAATACAAAGACAAAGGTAGTGTAAATTATGGCTCATACAAAAAGAAACCATATTTTTATTTCGCCTCTTGCCATGATAATTGTAAATTTGCAGTGCATTTTAAGAAATACAAATGGAATCATTAAAGGAAAAGACGGCAAAAGGACTATTCTGGGGAGCCATGAACAGTGGCACCATGCAGATACTGAACCTAATCTTCGGCATCGTGCTTGCGAAGCAACTGACGCCGGGCGACTACGGCATAGTGGGCGTACTGACCATATTCTCGCTCATAGCCGGCAACCTGCAGAGCAGCGGTTTCACACAGGGACTGACAAACATCAAACACCCGACCAGCAACGACTATAACGCCGTATTCTGGTTCAACGTCATCGTCAGCGCCGTAATATACGTCATTCTCTTCTTCTGCGCACCTCTCATAGCATGGTATTTCCATTCGCCGGTGCTCACCACGCTGTCGCGCTTCGTATTTCTCGGCTTCTTCATCTCGGCATTCGGCATTGCCCACAACGCATACATGTTCAAGAATATAATGGCGAGGGAGCGCACCATAACGGGATTCGTATCTCTCGTCTTGTCGGGTCTCTGCGGCATCACGCTGGCTTGCAACGGCATGGCTTACTGGAGCCTGGCATGGCAGTCGATACTCTTTGTATTGATACAGAACATCTGCCGCTATTATTATACCTACGACAAGTGGCACCCCTCGCTGCATATCGACTTCAGTCCTATCAGGAAGATGTTCTCCTTCAGCGTGAAGATTCTCATCACCTCTATCATAAACACCATCAACAGCAACGTGCTGACCTTCATCATCGGACATAAGTTCCCGATGGCGGCGGTGGGAAACTTCACTCAAGCCAACAAATGGAACACGATGGCATACAGCACCATCTCGGGCACGATAGAGCAGGTGGCACAGCCCGTGCTGGCACAAATCACCGACGACAATGAGCGCGAGAAGCGCGTGTTCCGTAAGCTGATGCGCTTCACGGCGTTCTTCTCCTTCCCTGCCCTCTTCGGCTTGTCGCTCGTATCGCAGGAGTTTATCCTTCTCACCATCGGCGAGAAATGGGCTGAGTGTATACCCATGCTTCAGGTGTTGTGTATCGGCGGCGCCTTCTTCGCCTTCAACACGATGTATCAGCAGCTGGCGATAAGCAGCGGACGGTCGGACATATACATGTGGTGTAACATAGTGCAGATCATCCTGCAGATAGCTCTCATCCTCGTTTCGTGCAACTACGGCATCTTCACCATGGTCATCGCCTACACCGTGTTCAGCATCCTCTGGCTCGGAGTATGGCAGTGGCAGGCGCACCGCATCATTGGGCTTCGTCTGCGCGACGCTCTTTCCGACACGATGCCTTTCATGCTCTCTGCCGCAGCGGTCATGGTGGCAACGTATTTCATCACGCTGCCGATAAGGAATCTATGGTTGCTGTTTCCTCTCCGCATTATCATTGCCTCCGCATTATACTTTGCTATAATGAAGATTGCCAATGCTGAGATTCTGAATGAGTGCATCCGGTTTGTCAGAAAGAAGTAACCACCATCCGTATTCCAATGGGACCGGATGTCGGCTACGCTGTCATTGACATCTGCAATATAGGGGAATAATATTGGCAATGCTGAGCTATACGCTTGGTTAGGATACTTGTTACATTCGGTTAGGATACTTCTGACGATTGGTTAGGATGCTCCCAACCGAGCGTTTCGATACTTCTTTTTTCTCAAAAATCATACTCTCTTACAAACCGTCCCAAATTGCAAGAAAAAGAAAGTTACGTAATTTCTCATAGAAAGTTACCGACTTTCTCATGAAAAGTTACGTAATTTCTCATCGTAAGTCACCGACTTTCTAAAAACAACGATATTTGTTGCAGGTAAAATATGATAAAAATAAAGTATGATTTTATACGAAAAATAACATATAAAAAAGCAAAGAATTGCATATATGACGATAACATGATTTACTGACGTTTAGATTTGTTGTTGTTGATATATGCATGTCATATGACAAAACGTTTTACAAGGATAGAGTAGAAAGAGACCTGCATCTCTTTCTACTCTTATTTCCATGAACCTTTATTGGCATTTTACCAAGTGATAACCTTATCTACGATTTCTTGTTGCTCCAAGCTACTTCTTCGCAGATAGATACGTGTTGTCTCTATACTTTCGTGTCCCATGAGGTCGGCAAGCAAGGCTATGTCGTTGAACTTCTCCAAGAAGTTCTTGGCATAACGATGGCGGAACGAGTGAGGGTACACCACTTTTTCATTCAAGCCATACTTCACCGCATAGTTCTTCAACTGCTGTGATATGCCTCTTGTCGTGATGCGCTCGCCAAAGCGATTGAGAAAGAGATAGCCACTTGTACGGTTGAGTGTCTGCAACCACTTTTCTGTTTCCGTGCGCAATGTCTTGGGGATATAGATACGCCGTATCTTGCCACCCTTGGTGTAGATGTCGTAATAGCCTACTTGCACGTGCTCAACCTTGATTTGCACAAGTTCGCTCACTCTGGCACCAGTCGCAGCCAAGAAACGCACCACAAAGTACCACTCCAAGTTGTTTTCCTTCTTCAACTTGTTCTTCAAGAAAGTGTAGTCGGCATTGCTGATGACATTCTCCAAATAAGAACGTTGCTGCACCTTGACCGACTTCAAGCGGAGTTTTGTTTTACCCATAAATACAAGATACTTGTTCATTGCCTGAATACGGAGGTTCACCGTCTTTGGTTTGTAGGTTTCAATCAAGTAGGTCTTGTAAACCAATAAGTTTCTCTTGTTCAACTCTTTGTGTCGAGAGCCAAACTCCTTCACGGCATACAGATATGCCGAAATCGTGTTCTTAGCCATATTGCCTTGGCTTAGGAACTCTTCAAATTTGTTTAATTCCATTTCTATTCGTTTATTAGTGAAACATAAAGTTATCCTAATAAATAGGCATGAAATTGTTCTATGAGTTCCTATTATGAGAAGATACTTGCTACGGGGGAGGTGAAGTGCATCGATGAGGAGATACCGTTTGAGATTCCAAAGGGATGGGAATGGTGTCGAATAGGCAATATATTTTGGGTGACAAAATTAGCAGGATTCGAGTACACAAAGTTTTTTACTAAAGATGCAATAACAAGCACAAATGCAGTACCAATAGTTCGTGCTCAAAATGTTAGAATTGGAAAATTTGAAGAAAATAAGAATGAAGCTATCTCCATAACACTTTCTAATCAATTAGAAAGAAGTTCTTTGATAAAAAGATGTCTTCTAATGACATTCATTGGCGCAGGAATTGGGGATGTGTGTATTTTCCCTGCATATAGAAGAAACCACTTAGCCCCCAATGTGGCAAAAATAGAGCCTTTTAATAATGACTGTTTTTTGGAATTCTTTCTTATGGCTTTAATGAGCCCGTTGGGACAGTTAGGAGTTAATTCTATAAAAAAATCCACAGCGCAACCAAGTTTATCAATGGAAACAATTAGGCGAATTTTGATTCCTATTCCTCCTTTATCTGAGCAAGAGCGTATTGTAGATAAGATAGGATTAGTGATGCCGATTATTGATAAATATTCAAAGTCACAGGAACTTTTAGATAAGATGAATGTGGAACTTAATGAGTGTTTGAAAAAATCTGTATTACAAGAGGCAATACAAGGAAAACTTGTTCCGCAAATTGCCGAAGAAGGAACAGCGCAAGAACTGATTGAACAGATAAAGGCTGAAAAGGAGAAACTCGTCAAAGAGGGTAAGTTAAAGAAGTCAGCCTTGACTACTTCTACTATTTTCCGTGGTGACGATAACAAGTATTATGAGCAGATAGACAAAAAATGCTTGGATATAACTGAGCAAATCCCATTTGATTTACCCGAATCTTGGAGTTGGGCAAGAGGTATGTCTGTATTTATGCCAATGGAATCAACTAAGCCGTCATCGGATTTCGTTTATATTGATGTGGATGCCGTCAATAATAGGCTAAACATTATAGATAATCCTAAAAAGGTAAGATTTGAAAACGCTCCAAGTCGAGCAACGAGGAAACTCCACAAAAACGATTTGTTGTTTTCAATGGTTCGTCCATACTTGAAAAATATCGCTTTGGTTGATGATATATATATAGATGCTATTGCAAGTACAGGATTTTATGTTATTACGCCAAGTTTAGGATATTATCCTGTGTTTTTGTTTTATCTGATGTTGTCAAATTATGTGGTTGATGGTCTTAATGCGTTTATGAAGGGTGATAATTCGCCCTCCATAAACAACTATCATATTGAAGATTATCTATATCCACTGCCTCCAATTAAGGAGCAAAAACGTATCGTAAACAAAATCGAACAACTATTTAAGCAACTTCGATGATTGCTCTATCTTTTGCACAACTCTTCTTTGTTCTTGTAATGGTGGAATACCTATTATAAGACCATAGAAAAGTTCTTTGTTGAGGTGTGGTATTGCTGCACCTTTCTTAGAATTGCGCAAAGTTTCTTTGTAGAACTGTAGGAATGCCAAAACATAAGGTTCGTACATTGAGGAACTTATCCATAACTGCTTGAATGTACTACCCATATAGCCATCTTGTGGTACGATGAAAACTTCACCAGAGTTTTCACCGTCCACAAGCATTATATTGTCACCTTTATATACAAGTTTACCTTGTTCTACTATTGTTTCAGAACTTTTACCACGTAAGTATTTTGCATCTAACAAGCATTGCTTGCCAATGGTTTTCAAGCCGTCTGTAAGTTGACAAACAGCATTTAATCGAGCAATAGACCAAGTACTTGGAAAGTCAAAAGGAAGTTCTATCTCGGTTATTTCGCTCCCTATTTGCTCATAATACTTGATAAAATCTCATTTATTTTGCCTACTATTCTACTTTGTTCTGCCATTGGAGGCAATGGTAGATACAACTCTTTCAGCCGTTCTTTCCCAAGGTTATAAAAGGCTACTCCAGACTTCTTGGTTATTCCTCGCATTGCTTCAATAAGAAATGGACTTTGAAGGAAATAAGCGAGTAACAAGGAGTGCTTGTTGTCTTGAATGTATGGACTGATGATGAAAACGAATCCACCTGCACTAACGTCAATGTGGTCTTTTTCTATTACTGCCATTTTACCAATATTCTCCAAACTGCTTACAGCAGGAGTGATGATGCAATTCTTTTTTAGAATGGTATTTGCATTGACAAACTCCTCTGACACAAACACATCATCATCTTTGAATATATACTTATTGGGTAGAATGTTTCCACCACGCAATATTCTAATGCCTTTTTTATTAGCGTTTGCTTGCTCTTTTTTGAACGATGCCCCTGTTTGTATTTCCAACAGGTCTTTGACCTTACACCACACCCATGTTTCGGGGATTTGGAACGGTAAAAACTCGTCAATACAAACAGGGCTACCATCTATCAACTCATAATACTTGTTACGGACTTAATCTTTTGTACTATACGCAGTTGTTCTGCAAATGGTGGTAGTGGAACAAGATAGCTTTTTACAGTCTTTGTTGCTAATTCCTTTTGCTTTGTACTGCCGTCTGATTTGTCTTCAATAACAGACTGAACTGTATTACTTGCAAAATAATAGTACAGGTATTCAGAAACGATGTACGTTTTGTATGGACGAATAACTGTAACATGGCTGTCTGCAACAGCCAATTCATAAGGGTTAAGTAGCGTGTAGTATATAGCCATTCTACCCAATGTTCCCAATCCTGTAGAGTTCCACATCAAATCTCTATCTTGCAAGAAATACTCACTATTATAAGATGTAATACTCTGTGGCTCAATAAACTTTGCTTTTTCCATGGAAAATCCAACCCATTGATTGCATTTTTGAGCAACAACAGGATATTTCTTTATAGGGCTATATTTGGGTGATTTGCCTCTATGAATAAAAGAACAAATATCGTCAAGTCGTACCCACGCCCAATTTGACGGTATCTCAAATGGTATTTCTTCTTCAATACATACAGCTCCATCTTCCGACTTCTCCCAATACTTGTTATCGTCACCACGGAAAATAGTAGAAGTAGTCAAGGCAGACTTCTTTAACTTACCCTCTTTGACAAGTTTTTGCTTCTCTAACTTTATCTTCTCTAACAAATCTTGGGCAGAACCTTCCTCAGCAAGTTGTGGAACAAGTTTTCCCCGTATGGCTTCCTGCAATACTGATTTCTTTAATTTATCATAGACTTTTTGATTAAGACAATTCAACTTATTTGCTTCTAATTCATATTTACCGATTAGAGACAAAAGTATATTGTATCTTTCAACCAATCTATTTTGTTCAGATAAAGGAGGAATAGGCACGAGTACTGCTTTTAAATATTCAAATGGTGGAATATTCTTAATGGCAGAACCAGAGCCTTTCATTTGTGCCTCATTCAAAAGCATATAAGCAAAGTATATTTGCCAGTATTCAACCATGTTCAAATCAAAAAGCGTAACCCTCATCAACGCTTGGTTGATGATGCCGACAGGAGCATCAGATGGTAAAAGATAAGTTTCTCCGATTGTCCCTGCACAACTTACTATAATGTCATTTGGCTTAACAACAAAGCTTTGCATTGTTTCAAACTTTTCTTTGCTGATATAATAATCGCCAAGAGTACAATCTTTTTGTATTGCGTTCTTCTGCTCATAGACCTTAATACTTTGAGTACTTTTGGCTACAAACATAGATTTTGTCAAACTACTTCCAAAAGGGCCTTTTCGATATAAAGCCAAGTCATTAAGTCTGCACCATTCCCACCCATTAGGAACATCAAATGGTATCTCCTCGTCGATGCACTTCACCTCCCCTGTGGCAAGTATCTTCTCATAATAGGAATTGTCCTCACCACGGTAGATGATGGATGCGTTCTTGTCGCGCTTGATTTTCTTCTCCTTAATCAAGCGTTCTTTCTCCCCACGAATCTTTTCAAGCAAAACGCTTGCTGGCTCGTCATTAGGATCCTGCGGTACAAGTTTGCCCTGTATCGCCCATTGTAATATGCTATTCTTTAATTGCTTTCCGTTCATTGTTTGTTTTTTTCTTTCTCTTGCAACTCGAAAAATTCTTTTTGCCGTTCTATTTCTGCAATGAGGTCTTCTTCCTTTGGGAGGTAAGTCAAATATTTTGCCGCAAACAACTGTTCGCTGTCGTGAAGAATACTGTAACGTGCAAGGTCTTTACTCGTTTCTGCACATAGCAGCAAACCGATTGTTGGATTATCCCCCTCCGTACACTTCAGCTCATCATACATACGGATATACATATCCATTTGTCCTATGTCTTGATGAGTGATTTCTGTCGTTTTTAGGTCAACCAACAGGAAACACTTCAATATGTAGTTGTAGAAGACGAGATCGATGTAGTAATCTTTCAAATCCGTTCGGATAAGTTGCTGACGAGCAACGAAAGCGTAGCCTTTACCGAGCTCCATGATAAACTTTTGAAGGTGGTTTATGATAGCTGTTTCCAACTTTGTTTCGGTAAAGTCGTTATTTGAAGACAATCCTAAGAACTCTGCCACAATTGGATTCTTTAAAAACTCCAATTTATCTTTGTCATAATCGGCAGTTTTTGCTTTCATCTCTGCAACCACAGCTTCTTTTTTGGGAGATTGAAGCAAACGAAAATAGTATTGCGAATTGATGTTTCGGTCAAGAGTGCGTGTTGACCAATGTTCGTTAGAGGCTTCTGTTAGATACCATTTCCTGGCTTCTTTATTTTGCACACGAAGTAAAGAGCGATAGTGTGTCCAATTCAGATTTGGTACGCGCGCGTACCAAATCTCAAAATCATTGAAAGTCAGATAGAACTGTCTGTAATTACGCAAGTCTCTTGGTGCAAAACTTTTATTGCCTCCGTATTCAATAATCAGTCTTTTAGACAGATTATTGATTATGTTTTTACCATATTCAGCACGTGCTTCCCCATGCTGCTCTTCCAAAATGATGCGTTTACCAATTCTCCAATTTGTCATGCAAATAACAGCATTAATCGCATCAGCGCCCTGCCTGCGCCCTTCTTCTATTATTTGCTTTACATCCAGAAACAGTTTGTCAATATTGGAAGTATTTGATATTTCGTTTACCATAGATTTCTTTTCTAAATTTGTGAGACGTGTTTCACAAATTTGTTTATTTAGATTTGAGGAACACAGTCCCACATTTTACAATTCATCCACATTCACATTTATTCCCAAGATACGCTGTATTTCTGCCAAAGTCTTGTCAATTTCATGGTCAAGAGCTTTTCGTTTCTTAAAATAGTCGGCGAGCAGCTCGGCTGGAGGCAAAATCTCTTCATCCTCTTTCGGGAATTTGCACAAGTCGAAGTTACAATCTGAATCTATCAGCTCTTGCACTGGATAGCAGCGTGATTTCTCATCACCATCGGCAATGATAATCTCCTTACGGTCGTTCCACCACTCACGGATTGGGTTGCAATGCTCCAACTTCATGGATTTGGTTTTGGAGAAATGTTTGTATCCCTCTGGCATGTCAAGGCGATAGAACCACGTTTCCTTTGTAGAATAACCTTCTGGAGCACCATCCGCACTGGTATTGTCAAAGAACAAAATGTTTGTGGCAATCGAAGTGTAAGGTGCAAAGATACTGCCAGGCAAACGGATAATGGTAT
>OQWM01000710.1_pt1 | contig 21801 bp, 15 predicted proteins | sample 1691531 | NCBI WGS metagenome assembly OQWM01 (sample SAMN03418257, study PRJEB22391) | human gut metagenome | biome: human-gut; feature: organic feature; material: feces | host: Homo sapiens | place: Tanzania | collected 2013-01
TTTGAGGTGGCCGGGCACAGGGTGCGCGAGAGCTTTGCGGGGGTGTGACATGGACACGCGGGAGAAAAAGGACTATCTGCGCCGCTACAAGGCGGCAGACAGCGAGATCAACGACCTGCTGCGCCAGCGTGAGGCCATTATGGCCCGGCTGACCCGGGTGACCACCAGCTACAGCGGCATGCCCGGCGGCGGGGGCGGCGACACCATGACGGACGGGATCGCCAGGCTCATCGAGCTGGAGGGGGAGATCAACGACAGGATCGACGCCCTCATTGCCCTGCGCCGGGAGATTGAGGGCTGCATCCGGACGGTGGACAGCAGCGCCCAGCGCCGGGTGCTGCGGCTGCGGTATATCGAGGGGATGAGCTGGAAACGGATCTGCGTGGAGATGGCGGCGAGCCCGGAGACATACGGGGCCACGGAGCGGTGGATCTACAAGCTACACGGGATGGGTCTTGCGCAGATGCAGGTGGGCAGTAAAGTTCAGTAAAATTCACGGTAAAATATAGACTGACAAAGAGCAGCGAGGGAGACTTGCTGCTCTTTGTGCTTGCCCGACGGATACGCAGGAGCGGCGGCCTGCACTGTTGTTGCCCCGGGCGGGGCGGGAAAGTACGCTGCGGAAAGCCAAGGGGTGGGGGCGGCAGCGAAAAAGGCCGCCGGCATTGCTGCCAGCGGCCAGAGGAGTTTGCGGAGAAATTACTGCACGCCAAGGCGCTGCCTGAGCCCGTCCTGCAGCACCTGGGAGAAATTGACCCCTGCGCGCTCGGCAAGGTCGTTGAGATAGCTGGGGATGGTGACGTTCTTCCGGATGGCCCTTGTGTCCTGGGCGCGGCGGTATGCGTCGAAGTCGATGTCCACAAGGGTGACGGTCTCGCCCTCTTCATGGCGGGGGGCAAGGCCGGAGGGGGCGGGAACGATCCGGCCGGCGTCCTGCTCGCAGATGCCCCAGAGGCCGATGGCGTCCCGGGCCATGTCAATGCACTCGGCGACGGTTTCGCCCTGGGTGCCGATATTGAGGTCCGGGACAAGCACGGTATAGCCGCCCTCGGGATCGGGGTGAAGGATGACGGGGTAGACTTGTTTCATATGGGATACCTCCTGACTGCGGCGGGGCTTATTTCAGCCCCTGCCGCCTGATGATGGATTTTGCAAGCTGTTCTTTGATTTCGGAGTGCCGGGGGATGGGCTCCGAATATTCGCCGTTGGTGTAGATGTCGTGGCTTGCGCCGCTGCGGAGCAGCCACCAGCCGTTGGCTTTCAAAAGCTTTATGAGGTCTCTGCGCTTCATGCGTCAGCCCCCTTCCTGTTTCTTATTATACACACTTAATGCGCATTTGTCAAGAAGAGGATTTTTCCCCACGGCATCGCGCACACGGGCGGGCGTGCGCGCGGGGGTACATCAGAGGGCGGGAAGCATGAGGCAACGAAAGAGCCCGGCCCGAGCGGGCCCTGCGGGGAGAGGAGGAGACGCGGATGGGAGCCGGGAGGCCGAAAAAGTACACGAAAAGGACGCTGGAGGCGGCTGTGGAGCGGTATTTCCGGAGCATTTCCCGGACGGTCCCGGTGAGGGACGACACGGGCGGGACTATCCGCAACGACGACGGCGAGGACATCACGGTGGTGGAATATGCGGTGCCGCCCAGCGTGACGGGGCTGTGCCTGTACCTGGGGATAGACCGGAGCACCTGGCAGAACTACGCCGACGCGCAGCTGCACCCGGAGCTTGCGGGGGTATGCCGGCGGGCCCGCACCCGGATGGAGGCATATCTGGAGCAGGAACTGCTGACCCGGGAGAAGAGCGTGCAGGGGCTGATCTTTAACTTGCAGAACAACTTCGGCTGGAAGCAGAAGCAGGAGGTGGAGCTGGGCCGGGACACCCGGGAGAGCATGAAGCACGCCGCCACCTACCACGAAAAGCTGGCGATGCTGCGCATGGACGACCCGGAGGGTGGACGGGATGAGGACGAAGTGGACGGAGGCTGAGCTCCGGGCCATGGGCCGGGAGGAAGTGGAAAAGCTCTACGACATTGTGACCTGGTACGAGGGGCTGCGGGAGACCAGCAACGAGACGTTCCTGCCCCTGTTTGCAGACAGGCACCGCTATCTGGTGCTCAAGGGGGGCGGCGGCTCGGGCAAGTCCATCTTTGCCGGGCGGAAGATCCTGGAGCGGGCGGTGAACGAGCCGGGGCACCGGCTGCTGGTATGCCGGAAAGTGGCGCGGACGCTGCGGGAGAGCTGCTTCAAGCAGCTGCTGGGGCAGCTATCGGAATTTTACCCGGACAGCGGCTACCGGGCTAACAAGAGCGACATGACCATCAGCTTTGCCAACGGCAGCGAGATCATCTTCGCGGGGCTGGACGACGTGGAGAAGCTCAAGTCCATCTACAACATCACGGGCATCTGGATCGAGGAGGCCAGCGAGCTGCTGGAGGGCGACTTCAACCAGCTGGACATCCGTCTGCGCGGGCGGACACGGGAGTATCAGCAGATCATTTTGAGCTTTAACCCCATCAGCATCCAGCACTGGCTCAAGCGGCGGTTTTTTGACCGGCGGGACGAGCGGGCGCGGGTACATGAGAGCACCTACAAGGACAACCGCTTTCTGGACGCTGCGGCCATCCGGACGCTGGAGAGCTTTAGGGAGACGGACGAGTACTACTACCAGGTGTATTGCCTGGGCATGTGGGGCGTGACCGGCAGGACGGTATTTGACGGCCGGGCCATCGGGCGGAGATTGCAGGAGCTGACGCCGCCGGTGCGCACGGGGCTGTTTGGATACGGGGACGACGGGCTCAAACTAACGGACATCCGCTGGGAGGACGAGCGGGAGGGCTGCATCCGCGTCTACAAGGAGCCGGAACAGGGCGTGCCCTATGTGATCGGCTGCGACACCGCAGGAGAGGGCAGCGACAGCTTTGTGGCCCAGGTGCTGGACAACCGCACCGGTGAGCAGGCGGCGGTGCTGCGGGGGCAGTTTGACGAGGACGTGTTTGCCAGGCAGGTGTACTGCCTGGGGCTGCACTACAACACGGCGCTCATCGGCGTGGAGACCAACTTTTCCACCTACCCGGTGATGGAGCTGGAGCGGCTGCGGTATCCCAAGCAGTACGTGCGGGAGAGCGTGGACGACTACACCCACAAAATAAAGCAGAGCTACGGCTTTGTGACCAACACCAAGACGCGGCCGGTGATCCTGTCGGAGCTGATCCGGGCGGTGCGGGAGGACATCGGCATTGTCAACGATGAGACGACCTTGCAGGAGATGCTGACCTTCGTGCGCAACCCGGATACCCTCAAGCCGGAGGCGGAGGAGGGGGCCCACGACGACTGCGTGATGAGCCTTGCCATTGCCCATTTCATCCGGCCCCAGCAGAGCTACACGGCGGCTGCGCCGGATGAGGCGATGCGGAAGTGGACGGCCTCCATGTGGGAGGACTACGAGCGGGCATCGGCTGACGAGCGGGAGTACCTGGTGCGCAAGTGGGGGAGGCCGGAGCGGTAGGGGATGACAAGGGATCTCTCCCTCCGTCACGGCTGCGCCGTGCCACCTCCCTCGTCAGAGGGAGGCTTGGGGACGGATAAACATACATGGTGTGTGCATAGAAAACCGAAAAGGCAAAAATATCCTCGGGGAAACACCGGGGAGACGTGAATAGAGTGCATAAAGCCGCCGCCATGGGGGCGGCCGGGGCGCAGGAAGGACGGAGTGTGCGAGGTGGCAAAGAAAAAGGACAAGGAAAAGCTGCGGCTGTGGCAGGACAGGCTGGCGGCCAACGAGGCGGCATATGAGGCGGAGAAGGGCCGCATGGACGAGCGGGAGGCGCTGTACGCCGGGACAAACGAGCTGCGGCCCATCGTGCAGGGGGAGCGGAAGCGGAAGGCGGCCCACGTGCGCAACATCTGCGCGGAGATCATCGAGGCGCAGACGGACAGCAACATCCCGCAGCCCAAGGTGACGGCCCGGCGCAAGCAGGACGAGATGAAGGCAAAGCTCATTGAGGACATGCTGCGCAACGAGCTGGACAGGATGCCCTTTGAGCAGCTCAACGACATCATGGAGCGCACGGTGCCCATCCAGGGGGGCGCGGCCTTTTTGGTGGAGTGGGACAACACCCAGCGCACGCACTTTACGGTGGGCGAGCTGGCGGTATCCACGCTGCACCCCAAGCAGATCGTGCCCCAGGACGGCGTGTACACAGGCGTGGAGGACATGGACTATATCATCCTCAAGATCCCACAGACCAAGGAGTACATCCGCCGGCGCTACGGCGTGGACGTGGAGGACGAGACCGAGCGGGAGCCGGACGTGAAGAGCAGCGGCGGCGCCGCCACGGCGGAGGATCTGGTGACGCAGTATGTGGCGTACTACCGCAACGACAAGGGCGGGATCGGGCTGTACAGCTGGGTCAACGACACGCAGCTGGAGGACTTGGAGGACTACCAGGCGCGGAGGCTGCGGCGATGCACCAAGTGCGGTGCGGTTGAACCGACGGGCCGCGAGGGGATGCCGGAGGGCCTGCCGGGGGCAGAGGGCATGCAGCCCTTGGACGGCATGGAGGGCCTGCCGGGGCCGGGGGACGCCATGCACTGGACGGGTGAGATGCTCATCCCCTACCCGGACAAGGGCCGGGGAGAGGACGGGAAGCGCTGCCCGTACTGCGGCGGGACGCACTGGGAGGAGACGGAAGAGGAGTACGAGGAGATCCCGGTGGCCGTGATGCGCAGCGACGGCTCGACGCTGGGCGGGATGGTGCGCCGGGAGCAGGTGTCGGACACGGTGGACGAGCTGGGACTGCCGGTGGTGGAGATCGTGGAGGAGCCGACCCGGGTGCCGTTCTACAAGCCGGACATCTACCCGGTGATTTTGCAGAAAAACGTGAGCGTATACGGGCGGTTCCTGGGGGACAGCGACGTGGACAAGATCGCCGACCAGCAGAACACCACCAACCGCATTGAGAGCAAGATCATCGACAAGCTGCTCAAGAGCGGAAGCTACATCACGCTGCCGGACGAGGCGAGCATCAAGGTGGATACCGACGACATGAAGGTGATCCGGCCGGGCAGCGCGGCGAACAAGGCGCTCATCGACGTATACGACCTGCAGGGGAACATCAACCAGGATCTGGCGTACCTCTCCCAGGTGTACGAGGAGGCGCGGCAGATCATCGGCATCACGGACAGCTTCCAGGGGCGGGCGGACCGCACGGCCACCAGCGGCAAGGCAAAGGAGTTCGCGGCGGCCCAGAGCGCGGGCAGACTGGAGAGCAAGCGGGTGATGAAGGACGCGGCCTATGCGGCGCTCTTTGAGGCCATGTTCAAGTTCAAGCTGGCCTACGCAGACGAGCCGCGGCCGGTGGTATCCAACGACATCCACGGAAACGCCCAGTATGAGACCTTCAACCGCTACGACTTTCTGGAGCAGGACGCGGCGGGGGAGTGGTGCTGGAACGACCAGTTCCTGTTCGCCTGCGACACGTCGGCGCCGCTGGCCTCCAACCGGGAGGCCATGTGGCAGGAGACCCGGATGAATCTGCAGACCGGGGCCTTCGGCGACCCGGCGCAGGTGCAGACGCTCATCCTGTTCTGGACAAAGATGGAGCTGCTCCACTACCCGGGGGCCGGCGAGACGCGGGCGTACCTGGAGGAGGAGATGCACAAGCAGCAGATGCAGCAGCAGATGCAGGCCATGCAGCAGGCCCAGGCGCAGCAGATGCAGATGCAGCAGATGCAGCCGCAGGCGGGCGGGCTGGATGCCCAGACGGCCCAGGCCGTAATCCGCAGGGCGCAGCAGGATGCGGCGAGGGACAGCGCGCGGGGGATGATCTCTCCCTCCGTCACGGCTGCGCCGTGACACCTCCCTCGTCAGAGGGAGGCTAAAGGGCAGGCCAACAGAAACAATTTACGCCATCCGGCATTGGCCGGGCTCCCGGGCGCGGAGGATGCGGGGGACTGGGGCACCCACGCGGGATAAGCGAGCAGGAGAGGCAGGGAAACCAGGGGAAAGGAGGATGCAGAGTATGGCTGAAAAGACCTATGCCGGCAGCATCAAGAACACCGGCGCCCAGGTGGTGAAGGCGCCCTACGGCGGCGACAACAAGAAGGGCAAGGGCACCGTCCACACCGGCGGCGACATGAGAACCAAGGGCGGGAAGTAACGCAAGAAGCGCGAGCAAGCCGGGAATGCGGCCAAAGCGAGCGTGACAGCGCAAAGCGCGAGCTTAGCCGCATAAGGGCCCGCGTCTTTGGGGCCTGCTTTGGTGGCGCTGTCACGCTGTCCCTCGCCGCATCCTGCTGCGCCCTGAGGGCTCTCTCCCTCCGTCAGCTTCGCTGACACCTCCCTCATCAGAGGGAGGCGAAAGGGAGGGCCCGCAGCGTGACAGCACGAAGCGCGGAGCGCCCGGGAGCAGGGAGCCTGGACCAGAGCGAAAGGCAAAACCCAGGGCGGGCAAAGCCAGGCCGGATTTGCCTTGAGACGGCGGGAAGGCGACCGTCGCGGAGGGTGAGCAGCGTGACAGCGCCACCAAAGCAGGCCCCAAAGACGCGGGCGGGGGAGGTATCTCTCCCTCCGTCACGGCGTCCGCCGCGACACCTCCCTCATCAGAGGGAGGCGAAAGGGCGGGAACAACTCGCAGGAAAAGCGTAAAAATCCGGAGAGGAGCACACATATGGACATCGACTACGGCGCACTGTTTGGCATCGACGAAGGCGGAAAAGAGCAGGGCCTCGCCGCCCCTGCCGGGGCGGAAGCGCCCCGGGAAGAGACCGGACAGCCGGCCGGAACGGAAATGAACGGCCGTTCCGGCACTTCCCCGCAGGAGGATGCGGGGGCGCAAGGCGCGAAAGAGCAGGAGGCCGCCGAACCTGCCGGGGAAGAGAACCAGGACACAGACGCTGCCGTGCAGGAGGAGCCTGCCGCCGGCGGTGATGAGCATAGCGAGACGGGCAAAGAGGCAAAGCGGGTACAGGATGACGCGCGGAATGCCGAGTTTGCGGCGGCACGGCGCAAGGCAGAGGCCGAGCGGGACGCTGCCGTGGAGAAGGCAAAGGCGGACGCCCAGGAAGAGGCAAGAAAAATCATTGACGAGGCGTTCAGCCGCAGCGGCTTGATGAACCCGTACACCAAGAAGCCCATCACGTCGAAGGCGGAGTACGACGAGTACAAGCAGCGATACGACGAAGAGCGCAAGGCCCGCGTGATGAAAAAGAGCGGGATGAGCGACGAGGAGTTTGAGGCGTTTGTGAATGACCTGCCGGAGGTGCGGCAGGCCAAGGAGGCCCAGCAGGCAGCCGAGCGGGCGCAGCAGGAGGCCAACGAGGCCCAGGCGAAGGTGCGGGTGGACGAGCAGCTGCGGGAGATTGGCAAGCTCAATCCCAATATCAGGGAGCTGAAAGACCTTGCGGCCATGGAGACCTACCCGAGGTTTTACGAGCTGGTGAAGAAGGGCAACACGATGGTGGACGCCTACCGGCTTGCAAATTTTGACGCGCTGACCAGCAGCGCCGCGGCGGCCACACGCCAGGCGGCCATCAACAGCATGCAGGGCAAGCAGCACATGGGACAGACCAAGGAGCGGGGCGCGGGCGCGGTGAGCGTGCCGGCGGACGTCAAGGAGATGTACCGTGCGCTCAACCCCGGGATCACAGACGCAGAGATTCAGACCCATTACAACAGGTCGAAAAGAACCCGCTGACGCAGAAAGGGCTCTCTCCCTCCGTCAGCCTGACGGCTGCCACCTCCCTCGTCAGAGGGAGGCAAAGGGCGGGGGATTGAAACAGCAGAAGGGAAAACAAGAAAGGAGAAAGCGAAATGGCTTTTAAGATTTACAGCATTGACGACAACCGCGTGCCGGGCATTGAGTACCTGCCCGCGGGCGCCATCACCCCCAAGGTGGGCATGGCGCTGACCCAGAGCGGCGGCAACCTGGCGCTGGCTACCGGCACCACCGCGCCCACCTATATCTCCATGTGCGAGCGGGAGACCGCCTGCACCGCGGGGGACATCATCCCCGTGATCCGCGTACACAAGGACATGATCCTGGAGACCACCTTTTCCGCCGCCGCCACCGGCATCAAGCTGGGCGACAAGGTGACGCTTGCCGCCGACGGCATGCAGGTGACGGCCACCACCGCCAGCGGCGTGGCCGAAGTGGTGTACATCGACGGCACCGCCAGCGGCAGCATGTGCCGGGTGCGGATCTGACCGGGGAACGAGAGAAAGGAGTAACAAAGCATGGCTAACATCACCTTTACCGAAGGCTCCGGCCTTCAGGACAGCATTTTCGGCAAGAGCCAGGAGCCGATCAAGCTTTTCCTGGAGAAGCGGGGCGAGGCGTTTGAGCAGCAGAGCATGCTGCCCGAGCTGTTCAACATGGGCAGCAGCAACCACTGGGGCGAGAAGTTTTCCACCATGACCGCAATGGACGGCTTCCAGCCCGTGGGCGAGAACGGAAACTACCCCGTGGACGGCATGCAGGAGGGCTTTGCCAAGTTCCTGGAGCACATGACCTGGAAGAACAGCTTCTCCCTGTCCCGGGAGATTGTGGAGGACGCGAAGCTCATCGACCTGAAAAAGCAGTCCGCGGGCTTCATCACCAGCTACTACCGCACCCGGGAGAAGTTCGGCGCCGCCCTCATCGGCGCGGCCATCCAGAAAAAGACCGAGACCACCTTCTCCGGCAAGACCTTTGACGTAAAGACCGCAGACGGCAAGTGCCTGTTTGCCACCAACCACCCCAGCAAGCTGGGCAAGGCCAACCAGTCCAACCAGTTTGCCGACGCCTTCAGCAACGACGCGCTCATGGCCATGGAGGCCAAGATGCAGGACTTCCGGGGCGACAACGACGAGGTGCTGGACGTGGCCCCCACCACCATCCTCATCCCCAACGACTACAAGCTCAAGCGGGATGTGTTCGCCGCCATCGGCGCGGACAAAGACCCCTCCACCGCCAACAACGGCTTCAACTACAACTACGGCCGGTGGACTGTCGTCATCTGGCCCAACCTCAACCAGTACATCACCACCGGCACCGCCCCCTGGATTCTGCTGGACAAGCGCTACAACGACGAGTACGGCAGCGCCATGTGGCTTGACCGGGTGAAGCTGGAGGTGCGCAGCGAGCTGAGCAGCAACGACGCCAACGTCTGGAAGGGCTACGCCCGGTTCATCGCGGGCTTCAACGACTGGCGCGGGTTTGCCGTGGGCGGCGTGACCGGCGGCACCCAGCTGATCGGTGCCTAACGGAGGGACGCGCAATGGCTGACTACACGAGATTTACCAACGTCGAGGTGACGGGCGAGCTCAAGGTGGGCGGCGTGAGCGCCTCCGGGGCCAAGGTGACGGCCGCCAACGCCGCCGCAGCCGCGGGCGCGGCCCCCACCAAGGCGGAGTTTGACGCCGTTGTGACGCTGGCAAACGAGCTCAAGACGAAGTACAACGCGCTGGTGTCGAGCCTGACCTAAAGAGCATAACGGCGGGAGACGAAAGGGCCCGCAGCGAGCGGGGGCAGAGATGGTTTCTTTGCCCCCGCTTCCGCACGAAGCGCGAGCCCGGGAGCAGGGGAAGGGCTCTCTCCCCCAGTCAGCCTTGCGGCTGACAGCTCCCTCGTCAGAGGGAGCCTTGAAGGGCGCCGGCCTCGTCAGAGGGAGCCTTGAAGCGTACCATCGTTTGATATGGGGAAGGAGAGACTATGGCAAACAGATACACCTACGACGATTTTCAGAGGGCCATGCAGAGCAGCGGCCTGGGCGGGCAGTTTTCCGACGCAGACCTGCGCCTGGCCCAGCAGAACCCGGACGCGGGCATGAGCATCCTCAAGTACAAGCAGGACTACGCCAACGCCGCAACGGACGAGGCGCGGGCCCTGGCGAATATGGGGGCGGAGGGAATCCGCAGCAGCTACGGCGGGTACACCGGCGGCACGCAGGGCAGCCAGTATTACCTTGACCCGCTCTCCCCCCGGGACTTCCAGAGCGCGGCGGCGCCGGCCTATCAGAACCGGTATGACAGCACCATTCAGGATCTGCTGGGGCAGCTCATCAACCGGAAGGAGTTCAGCTATGACCCGGAGACGGACCAGCTCTACAGCCAGTACCGAAAGCAGTACACCCGGGAGGGGCAGAGGGCCACCCAGGACGCGCTGGGGGCGGCGGCCGCGGCAAGCGGGGGCATCCCGTCGAGCTACGCGGTGACGGCGGCCAGCCAGGCGGGGGACTACTACGCAAGCCAGATGACGGACAAGATCCCGGAGCTCTATCAGCTGGCCTACAACAAGTACATGAACGACTACAACATGCAGCTCTCCGACCTGGGCGCGGTGCAGGGGGCGGAGCAGAGCGACTATGAGAAGTACCTCAACGCCCTCAACCAGTACAACGCAGACCGGAGCTTCAGCTACGGCCAGTTCCTGGACGAGGTGAACAACCAGACGGCCAGACGCAGCGAGGAGCTCAACCGGGCGCTGACGGCGGCGGACGTGGGGGACTATTCCTTCCTGCAGAAGATGGGCGTGGATACCTCCAATGTCCCGGTGGATTATGAGCGGCAGCTCCAGCTGGCGCAGCTGGCGGCACAGTACGGGGACTACTCCGGGCTGCGGGAGCTGGGCATCAGCCCGGCGGTGAGCACGGGCACGGGCCGCACCGGCGGCGGGAGCGACGCCGCGGCGGGCAGCAACACAAACGGCGCCGGCATGACCCTGAGCGACAGCGACATCGCGGCCATCAGCGGGATGTTCCCAAGCGGAGTCATTGACGACGCGACCTGGGAGAGCTATGTGCGCTACGGCGTGAGCGAGGAGGCCCTTCGGGCAGCCGGCTTCAAGAAGGCCGGGGACGCGGGGGCATATTCGTCCCCGTTCTACGAGACGACCGGGGCATACCGGTTCGGAGACACCGGGAAGCTCTTCACGGACGGGCAGTACAAGGGCTTCCGGCAGACCGTGGGAATGCAGCGCACGGTGGACGGCAAGGTGGAGATCATCAGGGACGCGGTGTCGGAGGGGAAGATCACCCAGGCCCAGGCGGAGGAGCTGCTCAAGCAGTACGGAATATCCTACTGACGGAGGTTAGGAAATGGCTATCAACTGGGAAAAGGCGAAGGCGAGCGCCAGAGAGCTGGACGGGCGCCGGATCGACTGGGACAAGGCCAGGAAGAGCGCCCGGGAGCTGGACGCGAAGGCAGTCAGCACCGGGAAAAACACCGCCTTTGAGCGCAGCGGAAAGACCAGGGGGGCGTATGACAGCAGCGTGCGGCAGAGCTATGCCGCACGGGCTGGCGCGTCCGGGAAGGTATCGCAGGGGGAGTTCGCGGCGGCGGCAGACCTGCGGGAGAAATACGGCACCTACCAGAACTATCTGGTGGGGGCCACCGCGGACGGGAAATACTACACAAAGCCGGAGATCGGCAGCGCCGCCCAGCGCCTGCAGGACACCTACACCGGATATGAGAGCAAGACCCGGGAGACGATGGCGGCCTATCAGCAGGCCCAGGAGCGGCGGGCGGGGACGGAGGCGGAGCTCGGACGGTTCGAGCAGACCATCCCGGCCCTGCAGAAGAGCTATGAGAGCAGCCCGTCCACCTTCAACCGGGCGCTGTATCAGACGGAGATTGACCGGTACAAGGAGGCCGCAGAGCGCTACGAGCGGGAGGCCAGGGAAGAAAAGCGCCTTTATGACGAGTACGCGAAGGATTATGAGTCGTACACCGCGGCCCTGGAGGAGTACAACAGCTACCTGACCGGGGAGCAGGAGAAGCTCCAGGACTGGCGCAGCCGGATCCGCACTGACAAGGCGGCCATTGAAGGGGACATCCGGGTGGCGGAGACGCTGAAAGCGCAGCAGGAGGAGCTCCGGCGGCAGGCGCAGGGCCTGATGGAGCAGGCAGACGCCTCCGGAAACGGAAGGCCGGAGGCGCAGGAGTGGAGACGGCGGGCGCAGGAGCTGCAGGCGCAGGCCAAGGCCATGGACAGCCAGATCGCGGAGGCGGAGAGCGCCAGGGCGATTGCCCAGGAGGAGCTGGGCTGGGCGGAGTACTACCGGTATGCTGACCTGGCTGACGCCGCAGACTTTGAGGAGAAGAGCCAGTATAAAAGCACGGCCAATGGAAAGAAGCGTTCCAACACCGACATCCTGCTTGGCAACTACAGCGACGATGCAAGCGGATGGGACGACCCTCTGTATGAGTATATCAACGGGAACAGCGAGGCGGGTGCGTACATCAGGAACCGGGCGAGCAATCATGACAACCCACTGGCGGCGCTGTTTTTGGGGACAACGCAGAACAAAACCGAATCGCAGCAGATGACCGACGAAGAAAAGGCCATTTTCAATTACCTGTACGCCTCGCAGGGCAGGGATGCGGCGCATGCCTACTACGACTACCTGTCTGGGGATCTGAACTACCGGCAGAGGCAGGAAGAGGAAGCGCGCTGGAGGGAATATGCCAAGGCATCGCCGGTGGGCAGCAGCGTGTTCAGCGTGCTGACATCGCCGATGAAAGGGCTAAGCTACATCGGGCAGGCGGTGGACTATATCGGGGACGGGGCCATCGACCAGAACGCGGCATATAACCGATTTTCCTACGCCAACAACGCAATCCGCGGGCAGGTGGCGGAGACCATTGAGCGCAGCGGGAAATGGGGGCCGGTAGGGAGCTTCCTTTACCAGACCGGGATGAGCATGGGCGACTTCCTGCTCAACTCCGCGATTACCGGCGGATTCAGCGGCGGCGGTACGATCAGCGAGGGATTGTCCCTTGCCATTATGGGCACCGGCGCGGCGGCAGACGCTACCATCGAGGCGAAAGACCGGGGGCTGACGGATGACCAGGCGTTCGCGCTGGGCACCATTGCGGGCGCGGCGGAGGTATTCACGGAGAAGTTCAGCATTGAGGCGCTGCTGGAAGGGAAATGGGAAGATGGAGCCATCAAGTATATCCTGAAAAACGTCTTTACAGAAGGCGCGGAGGAAGTGGGCAGCGATTTCATCAACCTGTTTGCGGACATCCTCATCGCCAAGGACAAGAGCGAATGGCGGCAGGCCATTGACGCATACATGGCGGAGGGCAAAACAGAGGGCGAAGCCTTCGGCCTTGCGGCGGCGCAGCAGGCGGCGGAGATGGGACTGGACTTTTTGGGCGGCGCACTGTCCGGCGGCACCATGGCCACGGCAGGCGTGGGAATCGGGACGGCGCGGCAAAGCGCCGAATATCAGCGAACCGGGCGCACGCTGCGCAAGATGGGCAGCGAGATGGTGAACAGCATCATCGAGACGGCGGAGACCCTTGACCAGAACAGCGAGGCGTACAAGCTGGGGCAGGAATTGAAGGCCAAGCTGGAGAAGGGGAAGAAGCTGACAGACGCAGAGATCGGCAGGCTGTTTGCGGAGACCGGCGGAGTGCTGGAGGGCACAGAACAGACCGCAGGGCAGGCGGAGACTGCGCAGGAGCCGAAGGAAAACGCCGGGGGCATTGTGCTGCCAACGGCGGAGGAAGCAAGCGGCATCATGCTGCCGACAGCGGAGCAGAGCGAAGCACAGGAAAGACCGAACACAGACGTGCAGAGGCGGCAGGATACGCAGCAGTGGGAGAATGATGTGCCGGGCATGCTGCCTACGGCGGAGCAGACGGAGAGACGGCAGCAGGCGGCCCGGGCCAAAACGGAGACGGAGCGCACCGGCATCCTTGCAGGCGTGGACGAGGACACCATTGCCAAGGTGCGGCGCATCGGGGACATTGTGGGGCGTGAGGTGGTATTCTTCAGCGAGGGCGCGGATGAAGCCGGAGGGATACACAACGGCTACTACAGCCCGGCAGACGGGAGAATCTACATCAACGCGCGAAGCCAGAGCCCGGCGGCACAGATCATCAGCCACGAGCTGACCCACAGCATTGAAGCGAGCGGGAGCTACAGCGACCTCCGGAAACTGGTGCTGCGCCGCATTGAGCAGACCGGCGGAGACTTGCGGGCCATGCGGCAGGCAAAGGGGGAACTGTACGCGAGACACGGCGAGACCCTGACGGACAATGCGGCCATTGACGCCGAGATCGTGGCGGAGTATGTGGAAAAGTATCTGCTGACCGACGAGCAGAGCATCCGCGCCGTGGTGCGGCAGAACCGGACGCTGGGGCAGCGGATTCTGCAGTTCATCGACAAGCTGCTGGCCAAGCTGGGCAGCAGCAGCGCGCAGGAGCGGGCGTTCCTGGCGCAGGCGAGGAACTACTACCAGAGCGCATTGCAGGAGACGCAGAGCAGCTTCACCACCGACATGCAGCAAAGGGCCGCCGCACAGGCGCAGAATCTGGAAACCCTCCAGCAGCAGATGGCGAACGGGGAGATCTCCGACGAGGACGCAGAGGCGGCGTTCAACGACATGTACGACCCGGAGCTTGACATGCAGCAGGGGCTGGGCGAGATGCAGCACAGCTATGCCGGGGCCAACGCCAACGGCGCGAACCTCCAGACGCTGCGGGAAGCCCAGGAGATGGAGCAGGCCGGGGCCGACATGGAGAGCATCCGCAAGGCCACCGGCTGGCACAAGGGCATGGACGGGAAGTGGCGCTTTGAGATCGACGATTCCAAGATGGAATACAACAGAAGAGGAGACAATCACCTTAATGAAAGATATCCGGGGTACAAGAGATACAGAGAACTTCTTGAAAAAGCAAACAGCGAAGCGCTCGGATTAACAACGGGCGGGATGACATCGGAAGAGCGAGAAGAATTTGAAAAACTGAAAAACATCTGGGGAACGACTGTAAAAAACGGGGAAACGGAAGGATGGCAGCTGGAGGATTATCTGTATCACGATGAATTGTTCCGGAACTATCCGCAGCTACGCAAGACAAGATTGGAATTCAGAAACCTCGACAGAGGCACCAAAGGGAGGTACAACAGAGAGACAGACACAATTACCGTGTCCAACGAGCTGCGCAACGCGCCGGAGAGCACACTGGTGCATGAAATCCAGCACGTTATCCAGCGGTATGAGGGGTTTTCTGGCGGCGCGAGCCCGGAATACTGGGCACGCCGGGAGTACGAAAGCGGCGACCTTGTGTCTGAACGGCTCCAGCACGAGTACGACAGGACACTGAACGGGCTGCCGCGCACCGAGCAGAACAAGTATATCCGCTACACAGAGCTTGACCGCGAGTTGGAGCGGCTTTTCCTGTCCGACGAGAACAGCGAGGATGGCAAGCGTTATGCAAAGCTCGAAGCAGAGCAGGACGCGCTTTACGAAGAGCTGTATCCGAACCAGTGGTTCCGCGATCTGCTTGACCTGGGCCGCCGCATGACGGACACACAGGGTGAGTATAGGCGGATGTACCAAAACACGGCGGGCGAGATCGAGGCGCGGGACGCTTCGGCACGGCGCACCCTGACGGCGGAACAGCGCCGGGAGACATCCCCGGCCTACGGCAGCGAGGACACGGTGTTCGCGGACGGCGGGGAGAGCTACAGCATCGACCCATATTTCAGCGAAAACATTCGTGAATGGTACGATGAGGGCCAGAGCTCCGGGGAGCGTTTTACGCTTGGAAGTACTGGCGACGTGCTGCAAGGGCTCGGCGCAATCGAGAGCGACATCTACATGAACGGCGACAAAATAAGCCGAATTTTGAGAGATCACCCAGAAATGACGATAAATGAGATCGGGAAAATCCCAGAGCTTCTGGATGATCCTGTGCTCATTTTGAAAAGCAAGGGGCGCGGCGCGAATAAAGCGAACAGCCGCGTCGTGCTGTATGGTACGATGAAGGCACAGAATGGCGAGCCGGTCATGGCTGTGCTCGACCTGCGCCCGAGCGAAAACGGCTTCGTTCTGGACGATATGCAGAAGGTCAACAGCGCATATACAAAAAAGAATCCCGCGAACTTCGTCGCGGGCAGTGATGTTTTGTATGTGGACAAAAAAAGAACCGCCCCGCTTCTTCGCCGATTCGGGCTTACAATAGCGTCCCGAGAGCTTCTGCGAGATGGTTCTATTGGCAGTATATCATACGAGGACGGAACTGTCAAGCTGGACGGTGTGCCATTTTCTGACATTATGGGGGATACTTCTGCACAGACGGAAGAGGACAGCGTACCCCAGGCGCAGCTGAAAACCTACGCGGAGGTGGAAGCGGAGAGGGAAAAGGCGAACGCCCAGGATATCCGGTATTCCGTTACGGAGGACGAAGCCCAGGCAGCAGAGCTGCCCACGGCGGAGGAGGAAGAGAAGAAGGACAGCATCCGCACGACGCTGCCGAAGAAAGCGCAGGACTACCTGAAGCGCGCGGAGCGGTCTCTTGTGGGGCGCGTGGGGCGCGCACTGGGCGTGCCGCGCTTTGCGCAGCGGGAGTATTTGCAGGAGATCGCGCAGCGGATCAGCGAGGAATACTTGGCCACCGGGCGCGTTTCGGAAGAGACGACGGCGGAGCTGTTCGAGCGGGCATACAGCGAGGGAATTGTGGCGGACGATGAGTTTTACCGGCAGTATAAGGACATCAAGGATCAGCTTCGCACGCAGGCCGTGACCATCTCCGAAGAGGAAAAGCAAGACATCGCAAACTTCGACAATTTCCGAAAGAGCGCCGCCGGGAACCTGCGGATTGTAAACGAGGGCGGGACTCCGGTGGAGGTGGCTTATGAGGAAATGCGGAGCATGGCCCCGGAGCTGTTCCCGTACAACCTGACGCAGCCGGCAGACCAGCTGATGCGCATGTTTGAGGTGGCCAGAGGCATTGAAAAGGCGGAGAAATCCCTGAAAGAGTACTACGGCCCGGATGCGGAAGAGTTCAAACGCTGGGCGAAGAACGACTTTGATTCTGCCATCGGGGACACCATCGGAGACCTGCGCACCGTGAAGCGCTATGCCGACGAGCGCACCGCAAAGGCCGCAAAGGCAGAAGGCGTGCCGGTAACGACAGAACAGGCAGAGGAAGCCTATAAGCAGCTGAAGAAGGCGCGGTGGGAATCGGAGAAGGCCAAGGCAAAGAACCTGCTGACCGACCACGACAATGTACAGCTGGGGCGGCTGCTGAAGGGCGAGATCGAGCTGAAGCACCTCAACCCGAAAACGGACAACGTGAAGGGCATCACCGCCGTATATGAGGCCACGATGGAGTATGAGCGGCTGGTGAAGCTGCTGACGGAGTACAAGAAGAGCCAGCGGGCAAAGCTGCGTGAAACCGCGGATCAGTTCCTGGAGACCGCCAACGACTGGAAGGACAAGCGGGCGGGCATTCTCTACTCCCGCGAGACGATGGAGCGGAACATCCTTGACATCGTGAAGGACAAGAAGCTGGCGCAGTCTATCATCGCGGAATACTTCACGCCGGTGCATGAGGCGCAGGCGCAGTCCACGCGACTGAAAAACAAAATGCGCGAGCGGGTGCAGGGGCTGAACCTAAGCACCAAGGAGACCAGGGCCATGCAGAAGGCGGGGCAGATATCCGAGGCACACGCGGTGCAGCTGTTGGGCGAAGCGATGGACAACATCCGGGTGCTGGAGAACAGCAGGGGCCGCATGGCGGAGCGGGACGGCAAGACCCTAAGCGACTGGCGCGGAATCGTGCGGGAGATGTGGGAGCAGAACCCGCAGCTGGACAAGGCGAAGATCGAGCACGCGGTGGAAGAGTTCCGCCGTATCTACGACGAGCTGTTCCAGAAGATGAACGAAGTCAGAGTGCGCAACGGGTACGAGCCGGTAAACTACCGCAGCGGCTATTTCCCGCACTTCCAGCCGGGGGACGGAGACGGCATCATGGGGCTGTTCGGGAAAGCGCTGGGCATCGACACGCAGGTGACGGCGCTGCCCACCACCATAAACGGCCTGACGCACGCATTCCGCCCGGGCATCCAGTGGTTCGGGAACGCACAGCAGCGGCTTGGTTTTGAAACGGCATACGACGCCGTGGAGGGCTTTGACCGTTACATCGAAGGCGTGGCGGACGTGATCTACCAGACGGACAACATCCAGAAGCTGCGGGCGCTGGCGACACAGGCGCGTTACCGCACCGGCGACGAAGGCCTTAAAAAGCAGGCGGACGCGGTATATGCAGACACCCGCCTGACAGAGGAGGAGAAGCGCAGCAAGATTGACAGCATCTACGAGGGCGGGCGGTTTGCACTGTCCAACTTTGTGGTGGAGCTGGAGGAATACACGAACCTGCTGGCCAACAAAAAGAGCCGCGCAGACCGAAACATGGAGCAAGCGCTGGGCAGAAACATGTACAACCTTGTAAAGGGCCTGGAAAGCCGCGTGGCGGCCAACATGGTAGCCATCAACCCGGCGTCGTGGCTGACAAACTTCATCCCGCTGACACAGGGCGGCGCGATGCTTGACCGCGGGGAGCTGCTGCGCGGTATGTGGCAGACGCTGCGCAGCTTCAAGGAAAGCGACGGCATTGTGGACGCGTCCGCATTCCTGACCAACCGCAAGGGAAGCGACCCGCTGGTGCGCACATGGGTGCAGAAGGCATCGGCCACGATGTCCTCCCCGATGGAATACATTGACCAGTTTACGGCTGGGAGCCTGGTGCGTGCGCGGTACAACCAAAACCTCAAGCGCGGGATGAGCGAGGCTGCCGCCATGACGGAGGCGGATAACTGGACGGCGGGCGTGATGGCAGACCGCAGCAAAGGCTCCACGCCGACGCTGTTCAACCGCAACAACCCGCTGACGAAGGTGTTCACGCAGTTCCAGCTTGAGGTAAACAACCAGCTAAGCTACCTGTTCAAGGACATGCCGCGGGCATATAAGGAGAAAGGGCTGGCGGCCTTGGCGGCGGCGCTGTTCAAGTTCTTCCTTGGGGCCTGGCTGTTTGACGAGGTTTATGAGTATTTCATCGGGCGCAGACCGGCGCTTGACCCAATCGGGATTCTGAATGATACTGTGGGTGATATCACGGGCTATGAGCTGCCGAACCTTGTAGAGCTGGGCGTGGGCGCGGTGACGGGCGACATGCCGTCTTTCCAGACGGAGAAGCAAAACGCATACGATACCGTAACCGGAGTGCTGGGCGATGCAGCAGAGGAACTGCCGTTCATCGGCGGCGTGCTGGGCGGCGGGCGCGTGCCGATCAGCAGCGCGCTGCCGGACTGGGACAACCTGTTGAAAACCGTGACGAGCGACACCTGGAGCACCAAGAAGAAATTGGCGACGGCGGGCAGAGAGCTGATGAACCCGCTGACCTATCTGGCGCTTCCGTTCGGCGGCGGGCAGCTGAAGAAGATCTACCAAGGCTTGAGCGCCACGATCAGAGGCGGCAGCTATTCTGTGGATGCGGAGGGAAACGACCTGCTGCAATACCCGGTGTACAACGATAATGCGTGGCAGGCCGCGCTGAACGCGGGACAGGCTATGTTGTTCGGGAAAACATCACTGAAAACCGGGCGGGAGTGGGCAGAGAACGGATTCGGGAGCATGGGCGCAAAGGAGACCGCGGCCTATCAGGGCATGACGGAGGCCGGAGTGCCGCAGGAGGACGCCTACAACCTGCTTCAGGAGCTGCGCGGGACAAAGAAAACGGAGACAGAAAGCAAGGCAGAGGCAGAGCGGAGAGTGCTGCAAGCGGCGGACATATCGGGCGATGGGAAGAGCGTGGTCTACTATGGCCTGATGGCGACCGACAAGGAGCGGGAGCTGATGGACGCGCTGGCAGACAGCGAGGCAGACATGGGCGCGGTGACGCAGGTGCTGCTGGATGTGAAGAACGCGGGGAGCCTGAAAGGCGCGGCGGCATCCAACACAAAGCGCACGGCATTGGCGGAAAGCCCGCTGACAGACAGCGAGAAGCGGGAGATGTACAGGTACCTGTTCGGCGAAAAGCAGGATGACGGAAGCTACGCCACAAGCCGGGATGACGACATCATGGCATTCCAGCAGGCGGGGCTTGACTTTGACGCCTTCCTGAACGTGCAGAACGAGTACACCACCATCAATGAGAAGTACAGCAAAGCCTCGGAGAAAACGGTGGAGTTCTCGCGCTGGGTAAACCGCCAGAACCTGACCGCAGAGCAGGCGGACACCGTGCGCAGCTGCTTCAAGTATTACAGCCAGATACCGGCGGAGGCTGCGAGGTATGACAGCTTTATTGCGGCGGGGTTGGACGATGACGCGGCATATGAGCTGACAAACAGCCTGAACGCGCTGAAGCCGGAAGAGGGGAAGGAAACCGTCAGCAGTGTGCAGAAGTGGCGGGCGGCCCTTGACGCCGCCGGGAAGAACGGAGACCGGCGCGCGGCGCTGAAGTCCGTCATGACAGACAACGAGCGGGCAAGGTATGAGATTGCGGACAGCTTCGGCGTGGAGCCGGAAGCCTGGGTGCGGCTGAAGGAGATCCTGCCAAAGTACGACGCGGACGGGAACGGGAGCTACAAGAACGCGGAGGTGGAGGCGGCCATTGACGGCATGACCGGCAGCGGCGCGCTGCTGGCGCCGTGGGACGTGGAGGCCGGGAACCATGACCTCTACCTGACCAAGGACGAGAAGGCCGTGCTGTGGCAGCTGTACACCGGGAGCAAGAGCGCGAGCGGGAATCCGTACAGCGTGAGCACCGGATGGAAGGTGCTGGAGGCAAAAGGGACAGGCAAGTGAGACACAGGGGTGCTCCCCCCAGCGCCCCAAACAACAAAAAAGAAAGGAGAAGCTATGAACGATAGGGAGGCCATTGAAAGCTTCGGCGATATGGTAAAGGCCGCCGAACGCTTATCCAGACCGTGGAGAACGGCGTTTTTCCTCTCTAATCTCCTATGGGCTGCGGCATTCCTCATCCGCGCGCTGCTGTAAGCGCGTTCTGCAAGTTCTGGCCGGGCAATGATGAATAGCCAGCACAAAGCCATTCGTGCCATAATCAGCTCCATGAGCCCAAGGCGGGCCATGGAATACATCAAGGCGTTTGAGCTGCCGGAAGATGAGGAAACCGCACTGATCCAGTGCGACGTGCGGAGGAAGAGCTGTGTGCAGGTCGGGATCATGCTGCACGTTGACCCGGATACGGTCACGAGATACCGGCGGCGAGCATACGGAAAAATTGCAGACGAGATCAACAGATGACGAAGGGGCGCACCGTTTTGGTGCGCCCCTTCGTTCTGCTCTATGCCGGTTTCCTGCCGGTTTTGCGCCGGTTTGGCGCAGCCGGATCTTGCTACGATATGTCCATAAGGTGGCCGCCTTAAATCTGAAAAAGGAGCGATCATATGGAAGTCGAGAGAAACAATGGTTTTGCCTCTAAGGGGGTAGCCGGGGCCGGGCTGGGGCTTGGCATTGCTGGCACCGCGCTTGGCCTGCTCAACGGCGGGAACTGGGGCGGCCTGTTCGGCGCGACCCCCGCCGGCGTCGCTGCCGCCATGAATTGCAGCGAGAACACCCCTGTGACCCGGTACGAGCTGGACAGGGAGGGCAAGATCGCGGAACTGCAGTCCCAGATCGCGCTGCGTGACGCCAACTCCTACGGCGACAAAAAGATGCTGGAGCTGTACAAGTATCTGGACGGCGAGCTCAAGGACATCCGCACCACTCTGGGCGGCCAGGCGGTACACAACCAGCGGACGGAGGACAGCTTCGCGCTGGCCCGTCAGGACATCGCCGCCGTGAAGGCGGAACTGCTGGGCGCGGTGGCCAACGAGGCGGAGCGGCGCTGCTGCGCGGACAACGCCATCGTGACCTACGCAAACGCGACCTTCTACCCCAAGATGGTGGCAGACGTGACCACCGGCACGGGCACCACGGCGCAGACCCTGTACAACCCCATCCCCAAGTGCGGCGGGTGCGGGAACTGAAACGGACGGGCGTCCTCCAGCTCGTCCTCGATGTGCTCCG
>OQWM01000713.1_pt1 | contig 21780 bp, 19 predicted proteins | sample 1691531 | NCBI WGS metagenome assembly OQWM01 (sample SAMN03418257, study PRJEB22391) | human gut metagenome | biome: human-gut; feature: organic feature; material: feces | host: Homo sapiens | place: Tanzania | collected 2013-01
GTATCAAAAATTCGGGCGTTTGTATAGGCTTTTTTGAGAAACTCCGAACTTTCTTTCCATTTTGTTACCTGAAATGTGGTCTGTGCAACTGCAAAAAGGGGTTTTTGGGGGTCAGAAGGGCCTTTCCACGCCTCTAATTCGGCTAAATCGGCAAAAACGAACACCTCACCCCGGGTGTGTCCCACGATGCCCTGCACCTCCGGGTGGGTCTTATCGCCCGCCACCAGCAGCACCGCACCCTCTTTTTCGGCCTGTGCGGCAATGCGCTGGATCTTCTGCACAAAGGGGCAGGTGGCATCATGGTACGGGATGCCGCGCGTCTCCAACTCGTCGTAAACGCTGCGGGGCACCCCGTGGCTGCGGATGACTACCTCGCACCCGGCAGGCACATCCTGCACAGTGTCTACCACCTGTGCACCCTTGCGCCGCATATCCTCCACCGCCTGCGGGTTGTGGATCAGCGGGCCCAGCGTAGCCACCTTATGTCCCTCGGCCAGCAGGCCGTAGGTCAGTTCCACGGCGCGGTTCACGCCGAAGCAGAACCCCGCCGTTTTCGCCAAACGAATCTCCATTTTTACGCCCCCATCTTTTCCCATGCTTCCAGCAGCGCCTGCTTGTTGGCACGGAGCTTTTTGGTGTCCCGGCGGCCCTCCATGGCAAACTGTTCTGCGGGCATCGGCTCTCCGTAGATCACCCGCACCTTGCAGAACAGGTGCATCCTTCCGTCCGGGGTGTCGTACAGGATGCGGCAGGGCACAACATCCACCCCTGCCTCGGCGGCAATGACGAACAGGCCGCTCTTGGGGGGCAGAAGCTTGCCCTCCTTTTCGCGGGTGCCCTCCGGGAAGATGAGCAGGGTCTTGCCCTGCTTGCAGGCCTCCACCGTCTGGGAGATGACCGCCATCTCGTCCTTGGTGCCGCGGACGCACACGCCGCCGCAGCAGCGGAAGAACCATGTCAGGAAACCATTGATCTCGAACAGCTCCTTTTTGGCGAATGCCACCATCCTCCTGCCCCACCGGGTGACAACGATGAACACCGGGTCGATGGCCGACACATGGGTGGGCGCGAGGATATAGCCCTTCGTCTGCACTTTTTTCAGGTTTTCGCGGCCTTCCACCCGGATGCGGAAACCGATGTGCCACACAAGCCACGCAAGGGGCACCAGAATATAATATAGTACCATTTTCTATTCCTGTCCTGTTTGTTTTATCAGCTGATCTTTTGCAGATTGACCCTGAGCAAAAGCCTTCACCCCTTGGGGGGAAGGTGGCGCGCAGCGCCGGATGAGGGGTAATTTCCCGTAAGCTGCTGCTTGCCCGCGCCCTCATCAGTCACCTGCGGTGACAGCTTCCCCCGTCCGGGGGAAGCCTTTATTCGGAAACCTGATTTCTATGGGCAATGATCTGCTTCATGGCGTCAAGGCTCTGCTCAAAGTCCAGTTCCGAGGTATCCAGCAGCACAGCGTCCTCCGCCTGCTTCAGCGGGGCGGCGGCGCGGTGGGTGTCCTGATAGTCCCGCTGCTTCACGTCTGCCAGCACTTCCTCGTAGGGAGTGTCGATGCCTTTGGCCTGATACTCCTTCCAGCGGCGGGTGGCGCGTGCCTCCGGGCTGGCGGTCAGGAAGATCTTCACCGTAGCGTCCGGCAGCACCACCGTGCCGATATCCCGGCCATCCATCAGCACATCCTGCTTTTTTGCCATGCTGCGCTGCAGGTCCAGCAGAAATGCCCGCACGGTGGGGTTTGCACCCACGGCAGAAGCTGCCATACCCGCCTGTTCGGTGCGGATGGCGGTGCTCACGTCCTCGTCCTTTAAGTAGATGTGCTGCTCGCCCGCAATGGAGGCCAGCCGCAGCTCGATCTCCGGCAGCAGAGCATCCACCGCCGCGTTGTCCTTGGGGTCCTTGCCCGCGCGCAGGGCGTACAAGCCGATGGCGCGGTACATTGCACCGGTGTCCACATAGATATAGCCCAGCTCTGCCGCCAGACGGCGTGCCAGAGTGGATTTGCCTGCACCCGCAGGCCCATCGATCGCAACAGATACCATGATATGTTCTCCTTATTTATATATAGTACACAGGGAATTGACTGCGTTGCTTTTTTACAGATTATTGGCAAAGCTTTGTGCGGTGCAGAAGGCAATTTGCAGATTGTAGCCGCCGGTGTAGGCGTCCACGTCCAGCACCTCGCCCGCAAAGTACAGCCCCAGTGCCTTTTTGCTCTGCATGGTCTTGGGGGCTACCTCCCGCACCGATACGCCGCCGCTGGTGATGACCGCGTGGGCAAGGTCGCCCCGGGCGTCAATGGACACCTGCCAGTGCTTGACCAGCTGCACCAGCTCCCGCTTCTGCTCCCGGGTGATCTGGTTTGCCTTGGTGGCGGGGTCGATGCCCCAGCGCGCCACCATGACCGGCTGCATACTGGAGGGCAGCAGCTTGACCAGCGCCCCCTGCGCCGCGTGGTTTGCCAGCAGAGCAAAGTCCCGGGTGATGCGGTCGTACAGCTGCTCCTCGCTCAGGGCGGGCTTCAGGTCGATCTCCGCGATGTACCTGTGCTTTTTCATGTCCCCCAAATGGCTGGACGCGCTCAGGGTCAGCGGCCCGCTGATGCCAAAGTGGGTAAACAGCATCTCGCCCTGCTCGTCAAAGATGGCCTTGCCGTCCTCCAGCAGGGTCAGGGTGACGTTTTTCAGTGCCAGACCCATCATCTTTTTGCAGTCCGGGTCCCGGCTGACAAGGCTGACCAGACTGGGCACCGGCTCCACAAGGGTATGCCCCGCCTGCTGCGCCAGCTTGTAGCCGTCACCGGTAGAGCCGGTGGTGGGGTAGCTCACGCCGCCGGTGGCCACAAGCACCGCGTCCGCCCGGTATTCCCTGCCGGAAACGCCCCGCACGCCCACGCAGCGCAGCGCCGGGCCAGCCTTTTTCTTTTTGGGGTGGCGCGGGTTTTCCTCTGCCGCCGGGGCGGGCTCTGCCTCGGGCACGATGTCTTCCAGCAGCAGCTTTTTTGCGCCGTCGTAGACGATGTCGGCGTCCTGCGCATAGCGCAGCAGTGCCTGCCGGATCTCCTCGGCCTTATCCGATACCGGGAACACCCGGCGGCCGCGCTCCACCTTCAGTTCCACGCCCAAAGCTTCGAACAGCTCCATGGTCTTTGCCGGGGGGAACGCGCCCAGCGAGGAGTACAAAAAACGCGGGTTCGTGCGCACATGGCGTAAAAACTCCTCTGCCGGGCAGTCGTTGGTCACGTTGCAGCGCCCCTTGCCGGTAACAAGGATCTTCTGCCCGGGCTTCTCGGTATGCTCCAGCACCGTCACCTGATGTCCATGCCGCACGGCGGCACCCGCCGCCATCAATCCGGCTGCTCCGGCTCCCACGATCAAAACCCTTGCCATCTGTCATCCTCCCAAAATCGCCTGTTGATTCTATTGTATCATACCAGAAACCCCGCACAAAAGCAATGCAGCGCCGCCGGAAATGAATGGATTTTCGGTTCTTTACCCTCTTGACAAAGCCGCCAGGCTGCTGTATTCTTTTTACAGACCGTTAGTTTGTAAAAAAGGAGCATCTGCCATGCCGCGCAACAAATACCCGGAACAGACTGTGGAAAAGATCCTGGACGCCGCCGCCCTGCTCTTCCTCCAGAAGGGCTACCAGAATACCACCCTGCAGGACATCATCGATGCCACAAAGCTTTCCAAAGGGGCGGTGTACCATCACTTCCGCTCCAAGGAGGAGATCGCGCAGCGCGTCGGTGACCGCTTGGGCGACCAGATGTGGGAGCCGCTGCGCCAAATCCGGGACGACCCGTCCCTGACCGGGCTGCAGAAGCTGCAGGCGGTGTTTGCAGCTTCCTTTGCCGGGCAGCGGCAGCAGCAGATCGCGCAGGCTTTACCGCACCTGTGCAGCAACCCGCAGTTCCTTGCCATGGAGCTGACCAACATTGAAGCGCATCTGGCCCCGGAATGTATTGCCCCCATGATCCGGCAGGGCATGGCAGACGGCTCCATCCACACCGCCGATGCCAATGCGCTGGCCGAAGCGCTGTTCGTGCTAGCAGACATCTGGCTTTCCCCCCAGACACGCCCCACCACGCCAGCCCAGCAGCGGGCACGGAACCTCGTGTTTCAGCAAATGACCCATGCGCTTGGGCTGGATCTTTTGACGGATACACAGGCTGCACAGCTGGTGCAGCTGTGCACACCGGTCAAGGACTGAATTTTCCGGGCGGAATGCTCCGCCCTTTTTTGTACGCAGATACAGACCAACGGTCTGTAAATAAAAAGAAACAGGAGGTTCCCATGAACACTTTTTTCCTCATCGTCCTCGGGCAGATCATTTCCCTGTTCGGCAATGCCGCCCTGCGGTTTGCGCTGCCGCTGTATCTGCTGCGGCAGACTGGTTCCGCTGCGCTGTACGGCGGCATCACCGCGCTGGCTATGCTGCCTGCTCTGGCCGGAATGCTGACCGGCGGTGCGCTGGCAGACCGCTGCCGTAAAGCCCGCCTGATGGCGCTGCTGGATCTGGTGACCGCCGGTATTTCAGCGGCAGCCGCTGCCGGACTGCCGCATCTGCCGCTGCTTCCGCTGATTCTGACCGTACTGGGCAGTCTGTACGCCATTCAGGGGCTTTACCAGCCCGTGGTACGCGCCTGTCTGCCCCTGCTGCTGAACGGCACCCAGCTGCTGCGCGGCAACGCGGTCATCCAGCTGGTAGATACCGTGGACGAGCTTCTCGGTCCCCTGCTGGGTGCTGTTCTGCTGGAGCACCTCGGCATCCGGGGGCTGCTGGCGCTCTGCGGCGGCTGCTTTGCACTATCCGCCGGGATGGAGTTCTGCCTGCGCATCCCACAGGATGTCCCACGGGACGCAAAGCTCTCCGTCCGTTCTCTGTGGGCTGACCTGCGGGAAAGTGCGCAGTTTCTCACCGGGCAGGCTGCGGTGCTGCGGTTAGCTGCCGCCATGGCGGCTGTAAATCTGCTGGAAGTCCCTGCCCTCACCGTGGGTGTTCCGGTGCTGGTAGTACAGACTTTGCAGAAAAGTGATGCCTCCCTTGGCCTTGTACAGGCGGTGCTGAGCGCGGGCGGCATTTTAGGCGGCGTGCTGGCAGGAACCGTCTTTGTCCGGCATCCCATCCGCAGCGGCACACATCTTTTGCTGGCGCTCAGCGGCGTGTGCGCTGCACTGGGTCTTGCCCTCCGGGTGCCCGCACTCCAGTTCGGCAGCATTCTGGTGCTGGGCGCCGTGTTTATGGCTGTGGCGGCGCTGTTCAATGTGTGGTTCTTTGCGCAGCTGCAAGTGTTAGTGCCGCAGGCACAGCTGGGCAAGACGACCGCCTGTCTCTCCGTGCTGGCCTGCCTGACCCAGCCCATCGGGCAGGCAGCCTATGGCAGCGCCTTCCAGCACTGGGCTGCGCACCCGGCAGATGTGCTGTTGGCCGCCGGGGTGCTTTCGGCGCTGGTCCTCTGGCTGCTGCAAGCGCGCCGTACCGCCTGACACCGCAAAAAAGGAGCCGCTATTGCAGCCCCTTTTATGGTTTGCTTATTCCGGCAGCTTTGCCGGGTCGAGGTAGCTTTCGCCCTGCTTTACCTCCACATGGATGTGGCTCTCCTCGGCGCATTCGCAGCCGACCGTGCCCACCGTGCCAAGCTTCTGCCCGGCGGTCACGGTGTCCCCGGCCTTAACGGCAGGGTCAGACACACCGCACAGCCGCCAACTGCGGCCGGCGGCATCTTCCAGCACCACCACGGTGCCCCAGTTGCCCTCTGTCCCGGCAGACACCACCTTGCCCGCCACGGGTGCCGCTACCGCAGCGCCCTGCGTGCAGGCGTAGTCCACGCCGTTGTGGGTACGCCAGTCGCCAAGGGTCTTGTTATACACCAGTTCATCGCCGCTGAAGGCGTTGAGCACGCGCCCCGGCATAGAGGGCGCGGCGGCAGGCTGCGCCGAACTGCTGGCAGGCGAGGATGCGCCTTGCAGTGCCGAGGGTTCGCGCAGCGAACCAGAGCCAGACTGCGCACCAGAGGACGCCCCAGAGGGCGTCTGCTGCGGCACATCTGCCTTGCTGTTTGCAACGTCGGTCACGGGCTGCTGCCATGTGGTATCCTCCTGTGTGTCCCAGTCCGGTTCTGTTTCCGGGATAGTCTGTTGGGTGGTGCCGGGGGCGTTCAGCCCATCTAGACTTTTTTGCAGTTCTGCCCGCAGGGCACGCACCGCCCACACCCCCGCCGCAGCCGCAACCAGCAGGCTTGCGGTCAGCAGCAGGGCAAAGCCCTTGCCGTGCAGAAATTTTTTGATCTGCTCCATGCTTGTTACTCCCATCTGTCCGTTTTGTGTACGGGGTCTTTTTCTGGGTTTAGTGTGGGACAGCAGCCGGTGGTTTATGCAAGGAAACAAAAAAAGAGACCGCCGCACATTTTGTGCAGCAGTCCCTTTGAAAAACTCAGCTTAGTCGCGGCGGCGGCTGTTCAGACCCAGCAGCCGCACCACATATAGGAAGATGTTGATGAAGTCCAGATACAGCGTCAGTGCACCGTAGATGGAAGCCTTTTCCGCCAGCTCGCTGTCCCCTGCGTAGTAGGAGTACATCTGGCTCAGCTTCTGGGTGTCGTAGGCGGTCAGCAGCATGAACACCATCAGACCGATGCCGGAGTACAGCACCGTGCTCATAAAGCCCATGCCGAACAGCACACCGACGAAGCCGGTGATAATCAACGCAAACAGCGCCATCATCAGCTTGGGACCCCAGCCGGACAGATCCTTGTGGGTGGTGGTGCCGTAAACTGCCATCAGGCCGAAATACAGCGAGGTAGCAAGGAAGGCCAGCACCAGCGTGCCCAGATCAAAGGCAAGGAAATAATAGCTCAGCACCATGCCGTTGAGCAGGGCGTAGCCTAAAAACACCCCTCTTGCCGCGCCCACGGACATATTCTGCACCCGGGCGCTCAGCACGAACACCAGCGCCAACTCGGCAATAGTGAACAGCAGATACAGCGAGTTGACCACATAGAACAGCGGGGTGGTGGCGGTAACAAACGCCGCTGCAAAGGTAATTAGCAGTCCCAGCGCCATCCAGCGGTAAGTGCGGGTCATATAATCAGCCGAGGTCATTGTAGGCTCTGCATAGCCACGGTTGTAATTGTTGTAACTCATCTGGGTTCCTCCAGTCTATTCTGCAGGAGCATTTCTCTCTTGCTCCTGTCTACGGAATATAGTATACTGCATAGAAATGAACGTTTCATGAAAAAGGCTGTGATATTGTATGTCCCTTGGACTTTATCTGCATATTCCCTACTGTTTTTCCAAATGCCGGTACTGCGATTTTTATTCCCATCCCGGGGAGCGGGGCGTACCAGAAGCCTATGTGGACGCGCTGCTGCGGGAGCTGCACCGCTTTGCGCCGGATGCGCCCCTGCGGCCGGATACCGTTTATTTCGGCGGCGGCACGCCCAGCCTGCTCACCCCGGCGCAGGCAGAGCGGCTCATCCGGGCAGCAGAGCCCGTGCCCGGTGCAGAGATCACCTTGGAAGCAAACCCCGAGACCGTCACCGAGGAGAGCCTGCGGGGCTTCCGGGCGGCGGGGGTGAACCGCATCTCCTTCGGGGTGCAGTCTGCCCGGGACACCCAGCTGCACACCCTTGGCCGTCCCCACAGCGCCAAGCAGGCGCGGGCAGCCTTTGCCGCCGCCCGGCGCGCCGGGTTCGAGAACATCAGCGGCGATATCATGCTGGCGCTGCCCCATTATACGCAGGCCGAGTTTGACGAGACACTGGAACTGATCGAAAAAGGCGGGGCGCCCCACATCTCGGCTTACCTTTTAAAGATCGAGCCGGACTCCGCCTTTGGCAAGCACCCGCCGGAGGGGCTGCCCACCGGCGATGAAGCCGCCGATTTCTACCTTTACGCCGTGGAGCAGCTGGAACACCACGGCTACCGCCAGTACGAGATCTCCAATTTTGCAAAGCCGGGCTATGAAGGGAAGCATAACCTCATTTACTGGGACTGCGGCGACTATCTTGGCCTCGGCCCTGCGGCGCATTCCTGCATGGGCGGCAAGCGGTTCTGCTATGCACCGGATACCGCCGCCTTTCTGCAGGACGCCGCCGCGCCCATCATGGACGGCAATTGCGGCGCAGAGGACTACCTGATCTTACAACTGCGGCTGCGCAAGGGGCTAGACCTTGCAGCCTACAAAGCTCTGTACGGCAAGCAGTTTTCCACCGCACAGCTGGCCTTTGTGCAAAACTGCATCCGCGCCGGGTATGCCACCTTCGATGGCAGTACCCTCGCTCTAACCCCCGCCGGGCTTATTGTTCAGAACAGCATCCTTGCCCAGCTGCTGTAAGCCCTCTCAGGCTTTGGCTCTTGTCCCCAGCTTTTCCAGTTCCACCACCCGCCAGCCAAGGGCGCGGATGGCGCTTTCATCGTGGGTGGCCAGCAGCACCGGCTTACCCGCGCAGCGCTGCCGCAGCAGTGCCGCCGCCCGCTGCAAGGTGTCCGGGTCCATGCCGGTAAAAGGCTCGTCCAATAGCAGGGTGTCGCTGGGAGCCCACAGCGCCCGCAGCAGCGCCACCCGCCGCTTTTGCCCGCCGGAAAGCCTGCGAACGGGCAGCTGCAAGGCTGCAATGTCCATTCCAAGTTGTTGAAAAGCACTTATAATTTGCTCTTTGTACTGGCTTTCCGCCCCCGGAAGCACCAAGGTGACGTTCTGCACGGCGTTCAGCTGGGGACAAAGGCGGTCTTCCTGAAAGACCGCTGCCACCCGGCCCACGCCCTCCACGCTGCCGGCGGTAGGACGTTCCAGCCCCATCAGGATGCGCAGCAGGGTGGTCTTGCCCCAGCCGCTGGGTGCCCACAGCACCACGGGGGCGTCCACCTCCATGCACAGGTCAGTGAAGAGCGTTGCTGCGCCGAACTGTTTTGTCAGGTGTTGAAGCTTCAGCATTTTGTCCCCTCCTCTCCCAGCACTGCGCCCACGGCTTTATCCAGTGCAAGCAGGAACAGCTTTTCAAAGCCTGCGCTCAGCAGAATGATGACAAAGGTCCACGCAAACAGCTCCCCTGTGGAAAGGGTGATCTTGGCGCGGTACAGTGCATCGCCGATGCTGCCGTTGGGCAGGCCGATGACCTCGGCTGCCACACCGCTTTTCCAGCAGATGCCCAGCGCCACACTGCACCCCTGCCGGAAGGCCGGAAGCACCGCAGGCAGCCAGATCGACCGCAGGCGGCGACCCGGCGGCAGACGGAACACTGCTACCATTTCCAGCAGCTGCACGTCTGCCCCGGCAATGCCGATGCGCACCGCGCCGTACAGCACCGGCAGCACCATTAGAAAGCTGATAAGCACCGAAAGCGCACTGCCCCGCACCCAGACCAGCGCCAGAATGATAAAGCTTGCCACCGGCGTGGCCTTGACCAGCTGCATCACCGGAGCCAGCAGTGCATCGGCGGCGCTCCACCGGGCGGCGCACACCGCCAGCACCACGCTGACCACTGCGCCCAGCACAAAGCCCAGCAAAATGCGCCCGGAGCTGAAGCCCACCCGCTGCCAGAAATCTGCCCTTGGCAGCAGCTGCACTAAGGTGCGCAGCGCCTGCACCGGCGATACCAAAAACACCTCCTGCCCGATGGCCATGGCTGCGGCCTGCCAGACCGCCAGCCAGAACGCCACCGCCAGCAGACGGCGGAAAAACTGCTTGTTCTGCTTCATAAACTGCCCTCTTCCCCTGCCTATTATAAGGTATAGTATACCATACCGTCCCGCAAAGGGGAATGACCTGTGCACCACCTGCGGCGGGTCGGCTCGCTTTGTATATACTTTTATTCAACCGTCGTACGCTTGACATGAATTTGTATCCAGTGTAAACTGGATGCAGTACACGGTGCATCTTTGCACCGGCGCAGGAAAGAGGAGACGGTATTGACACAAGCGCTCAAGGGCCGCAAGCTGTTGCTTGTCGGTTTTACGTTGTTTTCCATGTTTTTCGGGGCAGGCAATCTGATCTTCCCGCCCGATCTTGGCGCAAAGGCAGGGGCAAACTTCTGGCCCGCCTTTCTGGGGCTTGCCATCAGTGCCGTGGGTCTGCCCGTGGCAGGGGTCATCGCGGTGGCACAGGCTGACGGTCTGGACAAGCTGGCCGGACGGGTGCATCCGGTGTTCGCACAGGTATTCATGATTTTGATCTACCTGTCTATCGGGCCGTGTCTGGCTATTCCGCGCACCGCAAGCACCTCCTTTGCCATGCTTACCCCGCTGCTGGGCAGCAGCGCCGGGTTGCAGCTGGGGTACTCCGTGCTGTTCTTTAGTGCGGCCTTTCTGGTGGCGCTGCACCCGGACAGGCTCACCCGCTGGCTGGGCAGGCTGCTCTGCCCCTGCCTGCTGGTTCTGATCTTGATCCTGTTCGGCGGCTGCCTGCTGCACCCGTTGGCAGCGCAGTACGGTGCACCCACCAAGGCGTATCGTTCCGCTGTTGTGTTGCAGGGCGTATTGTACGGCTACCAGACCATGGACGCCCTTGCGGCGCTGAACTTTGGCGCGGTCATTGCCATGAATATCCGGGCGCAGGGTGTTGCCCGGGAGCAGGACGTGCAGCGCAGTGCCATCCGTGCAGGGCTTGTGGCGGGCGGGCTGCTGCTGGCGGTCTACACAATGCTGGGGCACGCCGGAGCACTGACCGGTGCCGCCGTGCCCGGCCTTGCCACCGGTGCCGAGGTGCTGACCGTGCTGGCCGAGCGGCTGTTCGGTAAGGCGGGGCTGGTGCTCCTTGCAGCCATCTTTATACTGGCCTGCTTCAACACCTGTGTAGGGCTGATTGCCTGTGTAGGAGAGTATTTCCATACCCTGCTGCCTCGCATCCCCTACCCTGCTCTTGCCGCCTTTTTTGCCGCTGCCAGTATGCTGATCGCAAATCTGGGACTGGCAGAGATCCTTCGCCTGTCCGTCCCGGTGCTCAACGCGCTGTACCCGGTGGCCATTGTCCTGATCGCACTTTCCTTTGTGCCCGGGCTGGAGCAGCGCCGCCGGGTCTATCCGCTGTGCATCGGCTGCACCGCCGTGCAGAGCATTGCCGCCGCGCTGCCGCTTGGCCCGCTTTCTGCCCTTGCCAACGCCCTGCCGCTGGCGGCACTGGGCTTTGGCTGGGTGCTTCCGGCTGCCGCCGGGCTGCTGGCAGGCATCCTTTTAAGCCGAACTGAAGAATAAAGGAGATTTTACTATGATCCAGCCTATCATGCACGACCCGCTGTTTCTGGCGCAGAAGTCCGCCACTGCCACCCCGGAGGATGCCCCTGTTGCGCGGGACTTACTGGAGACCTTGACCGCCCACGCCGACGGCTGTGTGGGCATGGCTGCCAACATGATCGGCGTGCTCAAACGCATCATTGCGGTGGAGGACGAGGACGGGTATCTGGTGCTGTTCAACCCGGTCATCCTGAAAAAGTCCGGCCAGTACGAAGCCGAGGAGGGCTGTCTTTCTCTGGAAGGCGTACGGAAAACAAAGCGCTGGCAGAGCATCAAGGTACAGTACCAGACCATGGACGGCAAACCCCGCATCAAGACCTTTACCGGCTGGACGGCGCAGATCATCCAGCACGAGATCGACCATTGCGATGGGATCTTGATTTAATGCACAAAGCCCCCGAGGGTGTGTACCCCGGGGGCTTTGCTATGCTGTAACAGAGAAATGAAGGTGTTATTGTGAGGTTAAAACCTCTTGCGGTGCCCTGCATCCGCTTCGACCCTTGGGCGGGTCTCGCGTCTTGCAGACCGCTGCGCCAAAAATTGCTCCCTGTTTCCGCCGCAGGCGGCGGTCGCAATTTTAGCCCTTAACACCGCCAAGCGCAACGCCACGGACGATGAACTTGGACAGCAGCAGATAGACGATGATGACCGGCAGAATGGCGATAGCCACCATCATGTATACCTTGCCCATATCGAACTTCAGGAAGTCCGCGCTGCGCAGCTGAGCGATGAGGATGGGCAGGGTCTTTTTGTCGGCGGTATCCAGCACCAGAGCCGGGATGAAGTAGTTGTTCCAGCTGGCCACGAAGGAGAAGATGGCCTGCACAGCCAGAGCCGGCTTCATGATGGGCAGCACGATTTTATTAAAGGTATAGAACTCGCCTGCGCCGTCAATGCGGGCGGCTTCCACGATCTCCATGGGAAGGGAAGCGTCCAGATACTGCTTCATGAAGAAGAACACGGTGGGTGCTGCAATGCTGGGGACGATCAGGGGGATGAAGCTGTTTTTCAGCCCCATCTTGGAGATCAGCTGCAGAAAGCCCAGGGCGGACACCTGTGTGGGCATGGTCATGATGAGCAGGATCAGGGCAAAGGCGGCCTTTTTGAACTTGAAGTTATAGGCATAGATGCCGTAGGCCGTCAGCGCCGAGAAATAGACGCTGAGCGCCGCCGAGCAGGCAGACACCAGCAGGCTGTTGCGGATGCCGCTCACCACTGGGATGTTGGCGTCCGTAAGCACGTTGCGGAAGTTTGTGATGATGGACTTGCCCGGCACCAGCGAGAAGCCCTTTTGAATTTCGAAGTGGGTGCGGGTGGAATTGATGATCAGCACATAGAAGAAGAACAGGCACAGAAAGCTGATCAGCACCAGCACCAGATAGCACCACGCACGGCGGGCGGTCAAGATCGCCTTTTCGGACTGGTTTTTAGGCGTATGTGCCATACTTATTTCCCTCCTTTGGCAGCAGCCTTTTTGGCTGCCTTCAGTTCCTTGCGCTGAGCCTTGGTCAGGCCGTCATCCTCCTTGGTCAGCGAGAAGTACACGACGACGCACAGCACTGCACACACAAGGAACAGCACCACAGATACTGCACCGGCCATGCCGTAGTTCTTGCTGAACAGATGGTTGTTCAGATACATGATCATGGTGGTGGAGGTACGGTCGGGGCCGCCCTTGCCGTTGGTCAAAATCTGCGGCACATCGAACATCTGCAGGCCGCCGATCATGGAGGTGATCATCACATAGACCAGTATGGGACGGATCAGGGGCAGGGTGATCTTCCAGAACATCTGGTTCGGGGTGCAGCCGTCCAGCTCTGCGGCCTCGTACAGGGTGGGGTCTACGCCCATAATGGCTGCCATCAGCATGATGGTGGTGTTGCCAAACCACATCAGGAAGTTCATCAAGCCCACAAGGCCACGGTTGCCCCACACGGTATTCAGAAAGCTGATGGGGGTCTTGATCCAGCCCATGCTCAGCAGCACTGCGTTCACCGGGCCGTTATCCGAGAACAGGGCGAAGAACAGCATGGCGAAGGCCGAGGCCATGATCAGGTTAGGCATATAGATGACCGTCTTGAAGAAGGTCTGTCCCTTCAGCTTCAGCCGCAGGTCGGTGAACCATGCCGCCAGCAGCAGCGAGACGACGATTTGCGGGATAAAACCAATGATCCACAGGATCAGTGTGTTGCCAAAATACTTGGGCAGATCGGTAGCGATCAGGGTGATGTAGTTTTTCAGACCCACAAAGTTGGGGCCGATGATCTTCAGGCCGCTGCGGTAATACTCAAAAAAGCTGTAATAGATGGTGGACGCCAGAGGGATCAGCTGGAATACCGCGAAGATGATAAAGAACGGTGCAATGAAGATATAGCCCCATTTCGCGTAGCTGATCGACCCTTTCTTCTTTGTTTTTTCTCCCATGCGATCATCCCTCCTGCCGGGTCACAACAAAACCAAAGGGGCGGGCGAGATATGCCGCCCGCCCCTCTGATTCAGTTTTCAGTTCGGAGTAGAACCACTTATGCGGGCCATACCACGTCGGTCAGCTCGGGGTACTTCTCCTTGATAGCGGTCTCGAAGTTTGCCTTGGCGGCATCCTCCTTTACGTTGCCGGTGAAGTAATCCTTGAAAGCGGTCTGGAAGCTCTCGTTCAGGCCCTGATCGTAGGGGCCAGCGTTGGACATATCGATCTTGGTTGCAGCCTCTGCAAACAGAGCGATGTGGTTCTGACCGCCGAGGAAGTCGGACTTGTAATCGCTGTTGGCGATCTCGTTCATGGCTTTCTCGTTGTTGGTGTAGTCCTGCGTATCCATGGTGATCTGCTTCATAATGGCTTCGTCGCAGGTCAGCTTCAGCATAACGTCTTTGATGGTCTCAAGGTTGTCACTGCCGACTGCGCCGCAGATCCAGGTGCCGCCCCAGTAGTAGGGCTGAGGACCTTCGCACACAGCGTAATCGCCGTAGATGCCGTTGCCGACTTCTTCCTTGCCGCCCTCGGAGGTAGGAGTTGCCAGAGAGTTGCCCAGCAGGGTGAAGTTGATGCCCCAAGTGGAGTAGAAGAAGCCGAACACCTTACCGGTGGGGCCCTGATCAGAAGCCCACTGGCTGTCCCACAGGCTGGACTTGTTGTTGTAGCCCTTGTCGGTGTACTCCTTGGTCTGATCCACCCACTTCATCAGGTTAGGATCGACCGTAACGGTAGTGCCGGTGACCCAGGGTGCGGAGACATTGTTGGAGAAGGTGCGGTATGCATCGTCAAAACCGGACAGCATCTTGTAGCCCTTGGCAGCAGCCTTGGCAGCTACATCGTTGAACTTATCCCAGTCGGACAGGTAGGTCTGCACTTCGGTGGGGTCATCGGTGCCCAGCACTGCCTTTGCAATGCTGCGGCGGTATGCAAACAGACCCGGGGTAGCCTGCCAAGTGGTGCCGCGCTGGCTGCCGTCCACAGAAACGATATCCTTGGTGTACTGGTACTGACCGGCCAGATCGGAATCGGTCAGGCCGATATCCTTCTTGACATCCAGAACGTAGTCGGAGTCCACATACTTCAAAGCGTAGTCAGCCTCGATCAGGAAGATGTCGATCTTGTCGTCATCGGCTGCGGAGTCCTGATTCAGCAGAGCCTCGTCCAGCTTGTTCTGGTAGTTGTTGTTCTCGTTGGCGTTGATGGTCCACTTCACGGTGGTGCCGTCCTTCAGGGTGGTGGTGGACTTGTCGGCTGCGATCTCCTTGACCTCGGGATAGTAGTCGTTGAAGCGGCTCTGGAACTCATCATTCCAGCACCAGATGTTCAGCACCTTGCCCTCGGCAGCAACCGGAGCAGAAGCGGCAGCGGAGGATACGGGAGCGGAGGATGCAGCAGTGCTGCTGGAAGAACTGCCGCCGCAGGCTGCCAAAGCAGCACCAATCGTCACGACACCGGAAGCAAGCAGAAAATTACGACGAGAGATCTTTTTCATAAGGGCAAACCTCCTTCATGGTTTTCCATCAAATAAAAATCATTCTCAAAAACTCCGCGCCGGGAGTTGTGGGCCTTTGTTAAAGAATGCGGACGGAGCCGCCGTCCAGCAGTTTGCCGGACACCCGGATCTGCTCCGGCAATGTCACACGCGGATGCTCGATCAGCTCGATCAGCTTATCCGCTGCCAGCCTGCCAAGGGATTTGGTGTTCTGCTGGTAGGTCACCAGCGGGGGCTTGACCACCCGGGAGAGATAGATGCCATCATATCCCATCACCGAGATGTCCTCTGGGATGCTCAGACCCGCTTCGGTCAGGGCGTTGTAGCCGCCCAGTGCGGAAAAGTCATCCGGGAAGATGATGCAGGTGGGCCGCTGTGGCAGTGCCAGCAGAGCCCGGGTCTCCTCTGCGCAGCGGTCCACATCGTGGTACACACCGCAGCGGACGTACTCCTCCGGCACCTTCAGCCCCAGTTCCTCACAGGCCTGATAGAAGCCTGCCAAGCGGTTCTCGGTAACAGCGGTTTTTTCGCCGTGGATAAAGGCGATGCGCCGATGTCCGCAGGCCCATGCCTGCTGTACCAGAGCCTTTACACCAGCCACATTGTCCGAGAGGATCGCCATCCGGTTGTTGAACACATGGTCGATGGTCACTACCGGCACATCGCCGTTGACCAGCTCCACCACCTGCGGATCGTAAAAGTTCACACAGGCGATCACCACGCCGTCCACACCCCGGTAGTGGCAATGCTCCAGATAGCTCATGGACCTGCCGCTGATGTTGTGGTTGATGAAGGTGATATCATAGCCGCGCTTTTCCGCTTCCACCTTGAAGCTGTCCAGCACTGCGGAGAAATACTCGTGGGTCAGGCCGCTCTGTTTTTCATCTACGAACAGAACACCCAAGTTGTAGGTGCGGTTGGTTTTCAGCGCCCGGGCCGCTGCGTTGGGCAGATACCCCATGCGGCGGGCCGCTGCACGGATGCGCTCCCGCGTGGCCGGTGCGATGTCCGGCTGGTCGTTTAAAGCCTTGCTGACGGTTGCGACGGATACGCCGCATTCTTTCGCCAGATCCTTCAGGGACGGCATCTTGTAGCCTCCTTCCGAGGAAAGGAGCTGCGGGATGTTTCTCGCACGTTCCTTAATCGTTTTCGCAATCTCAATATATCGCATTCTGTACCAAAAATCAAGCGAAAGAGAAAAAGTTTTAGCTTCATCGCATCACTTTTGGCATTTTGTTCCAATGTGACCTGTAGAAATTGTGCATCTCGATTCACTTTCGTTACATTTCGATTAAAACGGAAAAATTTTCGTTGCAGTTTCGTTATGGTTTTCGGTGTCAAAGGCCGTATGTATATATTACTTTTAAAATAGGGTCTCGTTCGGTGTTCCACCGGAGCGTACGGTGCAGAAAGCTGTCGAAAACCGCCGGGGCTGCGCAGATTATTTTAAAATTTCCGCTGAGCTTTTTGCAAAAAGCTCTTGCATTTTTTTGTGGGATACGGTATGCTTAGCGTGATGAGATTGCTTCTTTCGCAGTGTCTTAATCGTTTTCGCATTCAATGCACTGCCTGCCCGACAAGGCGCAGTTTTAAGGAGGAAGCATTATGAAGTTCGGATATTTTGATGACCAGAATAAAGAGTACGTCATCACCACCCCGCAGACGCCCCTGCCGTGGATCAACTACCTTGGCAGCGAGGACTTCTTCAGTCTGGTCTCCAACACGGCGGGCGGTTACAGCTTTTACCGGGACGCCCGGATGCGCCGCCTGACCCGCTACCGCTACAACAACTCCCCGCTGGATATGGACGGCCACCGGATCTACATCAAGGATGGCGACACCGTGTGGAACCCGGGCTGGCAGCCCACCAAGACCCCGCTGGACAGCTACAGCTGCCGCCACGGTCTGGGCTATACCATTCTGGAGGGCAAAAAGGACGGCGTGACCGCCCGGCAGGAGCTGTTCGTCCCCAAGGGCGATGCCTGTGAGCTGGACCGGGTGACGGTGTGCAACGGCGGCACCACCGTCAAGGAGCTGGACTTGTTCAGCTATGTGGAGTTCTGCCTGTGGGACGCTGTGGACGACGGTTCCAACTTCCAGCGCAACTTCTCCACCGGTGAAGTGGAGGTAGAGGGCAGCGTCATCTACCACAAGACCGAGTACCGCGAGCGCCGCGACCACTACGCCGTGTTCTGGGCAAACTGCCTGGTGGACAGCTTTGACACCACCCGGGATGCCTTCTGCGGCGTGTACGGCGGCCCGGCAGACCCGCAGGCCGTCCGCGCCGGACACTGCTCCGGCAGCATTGCCCACGGCTGGGCACCGGTGGGTGCCCTGCACATCCACCTGACCCTCGCCCCCGGCGAGAGCCGCAGCATCCTGTTCGGTCTGGGCTATATCGAGAACCCGCAGCAGGAAAAGTTCATTGCCCCGGGTGTCATCAACAAGACCCGCGCCCACGCCATGATGGAGCGCTACGCCACCGATGCACAGATCGATGCCGCCCGCGCCGCCCTGCGCACCCACTGGGAACAGCTGCTGTCCACCTACCATCTGGAATCCGGCGAGGAAAAGCTGGACCGCATGGTCAACATCTGGCACCAGTACCAGTGCATGGTCACCTTTAACATGAGCCGTTCTGCCAGCTACTTTGAAAGCGGTACCGGACGCGGCATGGGCTTCCGGGACAGCTGTCAGGATCTGCTGGGCTTTGTGCACATCATCTCCTCCCGTGCCCGGGAGCGCATTCTGGATATCGCCGCTACCCAGTTTGAGGACGGCAGCGCCTACCACCAGTACCAGCCCCTGACCAAAAAGGGCAACCGGGATATCGGCACCGGCTTCAACGATGACCCGCTGTGGCTCATTGCCGGTACCGCCGCCTACCTGCGGGAGACCGGCGACTGGTCTATTCTGGAGGAGCAGGTGCCCTTTGACAACGATGCCACCAAGGCACAGCCCCTGATGGAGCACCTGCGCCGCAGCTTCAACTATACCTGCACTCATCTGGGCCCCCACGGCCTGCCGCTGATCGGCCGCGCCGACTGGAACGACTGCCTGAACCTGAACTGCTTCTCCGAGCACCCGGGCGAGAGCTTCCAGATCACCGGCCCCAGCGAGGGCCCCGTGGCCGAAAGCGTTTTCATTGCCGGCATGTTTGTCAAGTACGGCCACGAATACGCCCAGCTGTGCGACCATTTGAACCTGACCGAGGAAGCCGCTGCCGCCCGCAAGCACATTGATGCCGTAGAGCAGGCCACCCTGACCGCCGGTTGGGACGGCGCATGGTTCCGCCGTGCCTACGATGCTTTCGGAAAGCCCATCGGCAGCAAGGAGTGCACCGAGGGTCAGATCTTTATTGAGCCGCAGGGTATGTGCGTCATGGCCGGCATCGGCAAGGAGAGCGGACAGGCCGCACAAGCGCTTGCCAGCGTGGAAGAGCGGCTGGACACCAAATACGGTGTGGTGCTGCTGCAGCCCGCCTACACCAGCTATCAGCTGAATCTGGGCGAGATCTCCAGCTATCCTCCGGGATACAAGGAGAACGCCGGTATCTTCTGCCACAACAACCCGTGGATTAGCTGCGCCGAAGCAACGCTTGGCCACGGCGACCGCGCCTTTGCGGTGTACCGCAAGACCTGCCCCGCCTATATCGAGGACATTTCCGAGATCCACCGCACCGAGCCCTACGTTTACAGCCAGATGGTAGCCGGTAAGGACGCCCCCACCTTCGGCGAGGCCAAAAACAGCTGGCTGACCGGCACGGCGGCATGGACCTTCTTCAACATCAGCCAGTACATTCTGGGCATCCAGCCCACCTTGGACGGCCTGAAGGTAGACCCCTGCATCCCCCACACCCTGTCCGGCTTCACCGTGACCCGCCGCTTCCGCGGTGCTGTGTACCACATCACGGTGGATAACGCCGCCGGGGTGCAGCACGGCATCAAGGCCGTTACCGTGGACGGCAAGGCCATCTCCGGCAACGTGCTGCCGCTGGCTGCCGCCGGGACTGAGGTAACGGTGCAGGTGACCATGGGTTAACCCGACTTTCTCTGCTTTTTCATATTCTTCTCCTTTCTGTGACCAAAGCCGCCGCGCAGCACTCTGCACGGCGGCTTTGGTTTCTATCTCCCCTCTTGCATTTTTGGGGAAAGAGGTGTAGAATACAGTCACAATCAAACACAGGGGAGCTCGTGCAGCGGGCTGAGAGGAAGTATAGCAAGCTTCGACCCTTTTACCTGATGCGGATAATGCCGCCGTAGGAAGTCATACCCTTTATGATTTTTTGCAGGAGGAGCCGCGCCGGGCTCCTCCTGTTTTTTTGTCCCTCTGCGGAGGTTCCGCAGCCGGCTGAGGGGGAGCGCCCTGAGCCTTGGATGAATGCAGCGATGGGAAGCCGTGTTCCGGCGTGAGAGGAAGCCAATGAGCTTCGACCGCACCTTCCGTACCTGTTCCCGCCTTGTGGTGGGCACGGGCTGTTTTGTTGCGGGAGCGCCGGTGTTCGTCCTGCGCTGCCGCAGATGGTTGAAAAGGAGCCAATTTATCATGAAGAATCTCTCTGTCAAAAAGCTTGCCCTCGCCGGTATGTTCTGTGCCCTGTGCGTGGTGGGCAGCGTATTCAGCTTTCCCATGTTCGGCAGCAAGTGCGCCCCGGTGCAGCACATGGTCAACGTGCTGTGCGCCGTTCTGCTGGGGCCCTGGTGGGGTGTAGGCGTGGCCTTTGTGGCTTCCCTGCTGCGCAATCTGCTGGGTCTGGGCAGCCTGATGGCTTTCCCGGGCAGTATGTTCGGCGCGCTGCTGTGCGGCCTTGCATACCACAAGACCAAAAACCTGATTGCCACCGTGGTGGGTGAGGTGTTCGGCACCAGCATTCTGGGCGGCCTGTGCGCATGGCCTGTGGCCATCTTCCTGATGGGCAAGAGCGCTGCGGATATCGCCTTCTACGCCTACATCGTGCCCTTCCTCATCTCCACCGCCGTGGGTGCAGTGATCGCCGGTGCTGTGGTGTTCAGCCTGCAGCGCTCCGGTGCTCTGCGCTCCATGCAGAGCAGCCTTTCCTGACCGGAGGTGCCCGGAATGCTCAAGACCGCTTTCGAGAACCTGCGCAGCCGCTGCCCGCTGATCCACAACATTACCAACTACGTCACCGTGAACGACTGCGCCAACATGGTGCTGGCCTGCGGTGCTTCCCCCATCATGGCCGATGATGCCGCCGAGGTGGAGGAGATCACCGCCATCTGCGGCGGGCTGAACATCAACATCGGTACGCTGAACAGCCGCACCGTCACCAGTATGCTGCTGGCGGGCAAAAAGGCCAATCAGCTGGGACACCCCGTGGTGCTGGACCCGGTGGGTGCCGGTGCTTCCCAGCTGCGTACTGATACTGCCTTCCGTCTGCTGCGGGAGGTACAGTTCACCGTGATCCGGGGCAACATCTCGGAGATCAAGACCCTTGCCTCCGGCGCAGGCACCACCAAGGGCGTGGATGCGGACGTAGCCGACAAGGTGACCGAGGAGAACTTGGACAGCGCCGTGGCTTTTGCCAAAGCTTTCGCCGCCCGCACCGGTGCGGTGGTTGCCATTACCGGCGCCATTGACATCGTAGCCGATGCGCAAAAAGCCTACTGCATCCGCAACGGCAACGCCATGATGAGCAGCATCACCGGCACGGGCTGTCAGCTCTCGGCCCTCACGGCGGCTTTCGTCACCGCCAACCCCGGCCATCCACTGGAAGCCGCTGCAGCCGCAGTGTGCGCCATGGGCCTTGCGGGCGAGATCGCCCACAAGCGGCTCACCCCGCAGGACGGCAACGCCACCTACCGCAATTACATCATCGATGCTATTTACAATATGACCCCGGAACAGCTGGAAGAAGGAGCAAACTATGAAGTGCGATAAGCAGAACATGCTTCTGTATGCCGTCACCGACCGTGCATGGGTGGGAAAACAGACCCTCTATGAGCAGGTGGAAAGCGCCCTGAAGGGCGGTGTCACCTGTGTGCAGCTGCGTGAAAAAGAGCTGGACGACGAAGCTTTTCTGAAAGAGGCGGTGGAGATCCATGCGCTGTGCCAGCGCTACGGCGTGCCGTTCTTTGTGAACGACAACGTGGACATTGCCATCCGCTGCCACGCCGAGGGCGTGCATGTGGGGCAGGAGGATATGGCCGCAGCGCAGGTGCGCGCCCGTGTGGGCGAGGGCATGATGATCGGCGTTTCCGTCCACAGCGTGGAGGAAGCGCGGGAAGCCGTAAAGCACGGCGCAGACTGCCTTGGTGTGGGCGCGGCCTTTGCCACCCATACCAAGACCGATGTGGACGTTCTGCCCCACGAGACCCTGAAGGCCATCTGTGACGCGGTGGACATCCCGGTGGTGGCCATCGGCGGCATCCACAAGGAGAACATCCTGCAGCTCAAGGGCACCGGCGTGGACGGTGTGGCCCTTGTGAGCGCCATCTTTGCAGCAGACGACATTGAGGCCGAGTGCCGGGAGCTGAAGGCGCTTTCCGAGCAGATCATCTGACCGATCCCGCGGCAAACCGGGGGCACCACCTTGGGCCGCGTTACAAAATTCATGGAGA
>OQWM01000716.1_pt1 | contig 21760 bp, 14 predicted proteins | sample 1691531 | NCBI WGS metagenome assembly OQWM01 (sample SAMN03418257, study PRJEB22391) | human gut metagenome | biome: human-gut; feature: organic feature; material: feces | host: Homo sapiens | place: Tanzania | collected 2013-01
GCACCGAGAGTGTAGCTGAAGCCGTTGTCCTGGATCTCGTTGCGCAGACGGCAGCAAGAGCTGAGCGAGTCGGCGTTGTCGCTGAGGTATGTGAAAAAGCTGTGGCCCTCCGAATACATCTCCGCAGCAAAGTCGGCCCAATCGGTGTCCACGCAGTCGCCATCCTTTGTCAGCATGGCCATGGTCTCCACGGGGAAGGTGAGCATGGTCTTTGTGCGCTCCTCGTTGAACCACTTCATGAAGCGCTTCTGCAACCATGAGAGGCCGCCCCAGTCGGGCTGTGATCCGTCAGGGAAATAGAAGTTTTCGAACAGCGACTCAAAATAATATTTGTCATAATAAGAGATGTTCCAGAACACAGCCTGATAGTTGCGTGCGCCTGTGGGCTGGTTGAGCGAATAGACAATCTGCTCAAAGCAATCGGTGATGACCTTGTCGATGGTGCGCTGCTTGAGCGAGAGGTCTATCACCTTGTCAGCATGCTGATAGTAGTCGGTGCCAAACTCCTTGCCTATGAAATAGTTCATGTACATCAGAAACTCGGGTGTGGCGCACGCACCCGACAGCATGCTGCTCACCATGAACACCATGTTGATGAAGCCGCCGCAGAACGACTTGAGGTTGGTGGGAGCTGTAGAGTTGCCGCCGATAGATGTCGTTCCGCCGATAAGCCAGGGATACATCGTTATAGAAGCACAATAGTTGGCAAGGCTGGTCTCATCGTTCTTGTAGATGAAATGGTGGGTCAGCATGTCAATATACTCGTCTGCCAGCGCCTTGCCATACATCTTCTTTATGCGGTCGGTGAGCAGGCGGCGGTTCAGGCGGATGAAGCTCGACTTGGGCAGCTCGCCGATGAGCGTGGCGATGTTCTTATGCTCCACGTTGGCGTTGGCATCATACTTTGAGCCTGTGGCAGCATTGGTAGCCTCCATATAGTCGGTAAGGAATTGCAGTTTCTGTATTGTCTCACGGTCCTCGGTGTGCTGCTGGCGGTAGAGCATGAACGATTTTGCCACCTTATAGTGACCCTCTCGCATCAGACCCTCTTCCACCTGGTTCTGAATGTCTTCCACCTTAATGCCCTCATGAATGTCAATATGGCTGATAATTTTCGATACTGTTCCAAGGTCCACGGCCTGTCCCACGCTGTCAAAAGCCTTGATAATGGCGTTCATTATTTTGTCAAGCGAGAAGCGGTCCTTCGAGCCGTCACGTTTGGTAATAGTAAAGTCCTTGCAACCCGACTTCCACGCCTCTACATAGAGTCGGTTGACGAGTTGTTCGTCTACATTATTCGGCAGGTTTATCGTTACGCTGATGCTATGGTCTACCCATTTCTGGATGGCGCCCTGCATACGAACCTTCATCAGCCAGTCCACATCATTTGCCGTAGCTTTATAATAAGGTGACTTCGCCACGAGTTCATCAAGCTCTTCCTGGCTATAACGCTTTTCGGTGTCATAGCCGTTTATCTTCATCCATGTCAGGAACTTATGATGGAACACGATGAACTCCTCGAAAGAGTCTCCCGACTCATCCACGAAATCCACATGCACATCGGCATCGTTAGGATTCACCTTGCGACGACGCTTGTATACAGGCATAAAGACTGGTTCTATTCCGCTTGTTGTCTGAGTCATCAGACTTGTCGTTCCTGTCGGTGCAATAGTCAGACAGGCAATATTTCGTCTACCGTATTTCTGCATATCCTCATACAGCTGCGGGTCGGCTTCCTTAATACGGTTTACGAAAGGATTGTTCTTCTCTCTTTCCGAGTCGTAAACATTGAATGCCCCGCGCTCTTTCGCCATCTCCACCGATGAGCGGTAAGCAGCAAGAGCAAGCGTCTTGTGAACCTCTACAGAGAAGTCCGTTGCCTCCTGCGTTCCATAGCGCAAGTTCATTGCCGCAATCATGTCTCCCTCTGCTGTTATGCCGACACCTGTACGACGTCCCAAGCCACTCTTGTGCTTTATCTTCTCCCACAGATGCAGCTCCGTATATTTCACATCATCAGTCTGAGGGTCGCTCTTCACCTTTTCTATTATCTGGTCTATCTTCTCCAGCTCCATATCCACAATGTCATCCATTATGCGCTGGGCAATGGCTACATGCTTCTTGAAGAGTTCGAAGTCGAAATAAGCCTCAGGAGTGAACGGATTAACCACATAGGAATACAGATTTATCGACAGCAGCCTGCAGGAGTCATACGGACAAAGCGGTATCTCTCCGCATGGGTTTGTCGAAACGGTACGGAAGCCCAGGTCAGCATAGCAGTCAGGAATGCTCTCTCTCAAGATAGTATCCCAGAACAACACGCCCGGCTCTGCACTCTTCCATGCGTTATGCACAATCTTCTCCCACAGCTGTTTGGCGTTTACCTTTTTCTGAATCTGTGGGTTAGGTGAATAGACAGGGAATTGCTGGGTGTATTCTTTTCCCTCCACAGCGCATTGCATAAACTCATCATCAAGCTTGACAGAGACGTTGGCACCCGTAATTCTTCCTTCCTGCATCTTTGCATCTATGAAAGCCTCGCTGTCAGGATGCTTTACGCTGATAGACAACATCAGCGCACCACGACGTCCGTCCTGCGCCACCTCTCTTGTAGAATTGCTGTAACGCTCCATGAAGGGCACCACTCCCGTTGAGGTAAGAGCCGAGTTGTTTACGGGCGAACCCTTAGGACGCAGCTGCGACAAGTCATGACCTACGCCGCCACGCCTCTTCATCAGCTGCACCTGCTCCTCATCCATCAGCATCACCGCTCCATAGGAGTCGGCATCGCCATCAAGACCAATGACAAAGCAATTCGACAACGAAGCCACCTGATAGTGGTTGCCTATTCCTGTCATCGGGCTTCCTGCCGGCACGATGTATCTGAAATGGTCGAGCAACGGAAACACGTCTTCTTCCCGCAACGGATTATTGTATTTGTTCTCTATTCTTACAATCTCCTTAGCTATGCGGCGATGCATATCCTCCGGCGTTTTTTCATATATATGACCGAAGCTGTCCTTCAGCGCATACTTGTTAGCCCAAACCCGGGCTGCAAGCTCATCACCATTGAAATAATCTTTCGAAGCATGAAATGCCTCTTCAAACGTATATGTATTTTTCTGTTCCATCATTTATTATATATAGGTAGAAAAGTCTTTCTGATAGGTTGCTTTTTTAACCTTGCAAAGATAAAGACTTTTACGGACATGAAGAAATAAACAATAAGAAAGTTATAAAAACAATACTGCCCATGAACCACATTTTACGAGAACAGGGGAAGAAAATGAACATAATTCTTCATGTATATTCATGCACTTTAAACCATGAATATTTATTCAATTTCACGGATATACAAGTCCGCCCATGAAGGGATTAATTCAATTACTTTTAGAAATTACGTAACTTTCCGATAGAAAGTCGGTAACTTTCTCATAGAAATTACGTAACTTTCTTTTTTAGGTCTTTTTTGCCCGTTAAAATACAGTTATGGATTTTTATGCAAAACACAAAATTAATATTACAAAACATACAAATTTTATTTGCAGATTCAGATATTCTTTATATCTTTGCAGCATTACATTTAGTCGATTAACGTTTAACAACAACCGGTAATTAAATATCTATCAGTCGCATGGACTACAATAAGACAGAAAACAATGACGACTTGAGACATCATCACAGTCATCATCATCATCACAAGAGCCATACTCCAGATGCTTCGGAGATATTCAAGAGAAACAGTTTCATGTCTATGAAACGCCGTAAGAAAATGGGTAAAATTCTTTACGTCGTTATGATTATAACTGCTATTCTCGTCATTGGAGCATGCATATTGGCTACCATTACCCCCCCCGGTGAGCCATAGCAACCATCAGAAAGAAAAAAAACAACTGCAATATCCAGATAATAACAATCTTGATTTTGCAGTTGTTTTTTATTTATAGGCAGCATATTCGGTTATATGCTGCCTAAAAAATTATTATTAGTCTACAACGATTGGCTTGTACTTAGGCACAAGAATCTTCATGATAATCCAGCCGATGAGATAAGCCACGGCACAGATGCAGAACACAATCATGTAGCCACCCTTCTTGCCGTCGAAGCCCATGAAGCTGAATGTTGCAGCATTCTCTGCGTATGTGAAGAGCATACCGGACCCCTTGTTGATAAGGAACGAACCGATACCTCCTGCCATTGCACCGATACCGGTGATAGTAGCGATGGTCGACTTAGGGAACATGTCACCGATTGTGGAATAGAGGTTTGCCGACCAAGCCTGGTGTCCTGCGCCGAGCAGACCGATGATGATAGCCACCCACCATGCGCTGATCTCACCCATTGGCTGTGCAATAAGTCCGAGCAATGGGAAACAAGCGAATATCAACATGGCACGCATACGACCGATATATGGGTTCATGCCTTTCTTGTCAACGAAGTATGTAGGCAGATAACCGCCACCGATACTCAACACCGTAACGATAGCATACAATGTGAAGATAAGTGCGATAGCCATCGGACTGTCTGAAGTATATCCGTATACATCAGAGAAGTATGCCGGTGCCCAGAACAAGAAGAACCACCACACACCGTCGGTCATGAACTTACCTACGATGAACGACCATGTCTGTGGGAATGTGAAGCACTTCAAGAAGCCGATTGTCTTCTCCTCTGTTGCAGGAGCAGCCTCTTTTGCTTCTGACTCTTCTGCTTCCTCATCCTGCTCTATATATGTAAGCTCAGCCTGGTTGGTGAACTTGCTGTTTCTTGGTTTGTCATACAGCCATATCCACAGACCCATCCATACATAACCAAGCACACCGATAACGACGAATGCCATCTCCCATCCCCATGCATTTGCAAGCAATGGAATAGTTGCAGGAGCTGCAAGAGCACCTACAGAAGCACCGCTGTTGAAGATTGATGTTGCGAAAGCACGGTCTTTCTTTGGGAAATACTCTGCTGTAACCTTTACTGCAGCAGGGAAGTTTCCTGCCTCACCGGCAGCAAGCACCAAGCGGCATGACAAGAAGAGCCACACACTGACTGTTGCTATTGCCACGGCTGCTTCGGAGCCAACCTTTACCATACGCAAAGCCTCGATAGAGTCATATCCCTCAATGAGCATTGCCGCCTCACCACAAAGGGCATGAAGCACGGCACCTGTTGACCATACGAAGATGGCAATAAGATAACCTTTCTTTGTTCCCATCCAGTCAACGAACTTACCTGCAAAGAGATTGCAGACAGCATAAAAGATTGAGAACCAACCGGTAATCGTACCATAGTCATCGTCTGTCCAGTGGAATTCTGGAGCGATAAAATCTTTCCATGTCAGAGAAAGAACCTGACGGTCCATGTAGTTGACCGTTGTTGCCAAAAACAGCAACGCACAAATAACCCAACGGAAGTTGGACATTTTAGTAGTTTGTATTGAAGCCATTTCTTATTTTAAGATTAATAATTAATTTTTTTATGCTTGCAAAGATAATGTTTTTTTCAGTATTTCAGACATTTATAATTAGAAAAATACAATTATAAAGCAGAAAGTCTGCTGTATAAGACTATTATACAACAGACTTTCACTAAAATATAACTTTTTTATCAGTCTTGGTAATATACTCTCTTCACCCTGTCACTTATGCTTGTAAGCACCTCATAAGGTATAGTGTCGAGCACATCTGAAAGCACCGTAACCGGCAGATTGTCTCCGAAAATCTCCACCATGTCACCTTCTTTGCATTTTATGTCTGTCACATCTATCATGGCTACATCCATACAGATATTGCCCACATAAGGTGCTTTTTGTCCGTTCACGAGACAATAGCAGTTGCCACGTCCGAGATGACGGTTCAGACCATCTGCATATCCTATAGGTATTGCAGCTATCTTGCTGTCGCGTGTCAGATGTCCCTTACGGCTATAGCCCACGGTTTCTTCCTTCGGCACATCGCGAAGCTGCAGTATCGTTGTCTTCAGCGTACATACATTATTCAAAATACGGTTGTCTCTGCTGTCGATACCATACAGTCCGAGTCCGAGACGACACATATCAAGCTGTCTTTCTGGGAAATGCTCTATACCGGCAGAGTTGTCGATATGGCGCAGAATCTTATGCTGGAAAGCTGCCTGCAGCTTCTTGCTTGCCTCGTCAAACAGGTCAAACTGCATCTTCGAGAAACTGTCGAAGTCATCGCTGTCCGAGCCTACGAAATGCGAGAACACCGAACGGGGGATTACTGCATTCTGCGATTTCAGCCGCTTGATGAGCTCTTCCATGTCGGTCTTCGGATTGAAGCCTAAACGGTGCATTCCCGTATCAAGCTTTATATGTACCGGATAGTTTGTAATGCCTTCCTTTCTTGCTGCCTTAACCAAGGCATCCAAGAGTCGGAAGCTGTATACTTCCGGTTCAAGATCATAGTCGAACATGGTCTTGAAGGCTGTCATTTCCGGGTTCATTATCATGATGTTGCTTGTTATGCCGTTCTTTCTTAGGGTCACTCCTTCGTCGGCAACGGCAACGGCAAGATAGTTCACTCTGTGGTCCTGCAAGGTCTTGGCTACCTCCACAGCACCGCTGCCATAGGCATTTGCCTTAACCATACACACAAGCTTTGTTTCCGGCTTCATAAACGAACGGTAGAAGTTAAGGTTGTCCACGAGAGCACGAAGGTTCACCTCCAATATCGTCTCATGCACTTTCTGCTCCAGCATGTCGCTGATATTGTCGAATCCGAAGCAACGCGCGCCCTTTATGAGAATCACCTCGTCTCGCAATGTTGAGAACACAGGACTGTTGATGAAGGAAGTGCAGTCCTGGAAGAAATACTTCTCCCCTACATTTATCTTGTCAGACTGCGACATAAGGTCGGTACCGATACCGATGAATTTCTCCACTCCCCTTTCTACACAAAGCTCTGAGACCTCCTTATACAGTTCTTCCTTCTTTATTCCGCTTTGCAGGATGTCGCTGAGTATCAGTGTTCTGCGACGACCCTTATGGTCTGGTCTGCGGCTTATGAAGTCAAGGGCTATATCGAGAGAGTTTATATCCGAGTTATAGGAATCGTTGATAAGTGTGCATCCATGCTGCCCCACTTTCACTTCCAGACGCATTGCCACAGCCTCTATCTTTGCCATACGCTCCGACATGACCTCAGCACTCAGTCCGAGTGACAGACAAACGGCGGCGCAAGTGATGGAGTTTTCTATCGAAGCCTCGTCTATGAACGGCAGCACATATTTCTGCTCCTTACCTTTTTTATATATAAAGGATATAACGGTTTCCGTCTCTCCTTTTTCCACCTTATTTATATATAGGGGTGCATTGTCGTCTTTCTCCGACCATGCTATATGCTCGCCTTTGAAGTCTCCCTCTGCAACACATTGCCTTATCGTCTCGTTGTCATAAGGATAAACAATAGTATTTGCGTCATGGAAGAGTATCAGCTTCTCGCGAACCTTCTCTTCAACGCTGCTGAAGTTCTCCTGATGGGCTGTTCCTATATTGGTGATAACGCCTATCGTCGGCTGTATGATATCGTGCAGGGCAAGCATCTCTCCCGGCTGGCTTATTCCTGCCTCAAAGACACCTATCTGACTCTGCTCCCTAAGCAGCCATACGGATAGCGGCACTCCTATCTGCGAGTTGTAGCTTCTCGGACTGCGGGTAACGGTATAAGAGGGCGAAAGCAACTGGAATAGCCATTCCTTTACTATCGTCTTGCCGTTGCTTCCGGTAATACCTACAATAGGAATATCGAATTCGTCTCTATGGCGTTCCGCAAGTCGTTGTAAAGCCTCAAGCGGACTTAGCACCTTCAGGAAATTGGCATCGGGATATGCCGTAGCATAGTCTGCGGGAACTGTGTCTACTACAAAGTTCTTCACTCCACGTCTGTACAAATCGGGAATAAAGCCATGTCCGTCATTACGTCCTGATTTCAATGCGAAGAATAATGTTTCCTCAGGGAAACAAAGGGAACGGCTGTCTGTGAGCAGGAAACCGATATTTGCAGTCTTCTCTCCAAACCTATGCGCCCCTATCAATGTCGTTACTTTTTCAATTGAATAAGTCATTGCTATTGATTCTAATATTGTCCGCAAAGATACATGATAATTTTCAGAATATCATGTATTTTATACATTTAAATTTATTTTCTACTGAAAAAAATACTTCCACCGATTGTTTTATCATTCTTTTTGGAGCATATTTCTACTCTTTTTTGTATCTTCGCACCATAGTTTTCAACCCTGTCGAGACTATACCGTATACATATATTAATTTAAAATAGGTACCATGGAGTTACTTCTTCACTATATCTGGAAACATAGAATATATCCTCTTCATGAGATGAGAACAAATAAAGGGGAACTGATTGACGTGATTGACCCGGGACTACACAACAGTAATGCGGGACCGGACTTCTTCAATGCCAAGATTAAGATTGACGGCATGCTTTGGGTTGGAAACATCGAGATACACGACAAGGCTTCCGACTGGTTTCTTCATGGCCACGACAAGGACTCTCACTACGATAACGTCATTCTTCATGTTGTGGGCAAAGACGATATGCCCGTCGTAACGAGCAAAGGGGAGATTGTACGACAGATGCAGATGGACATTCCCGACCATGTTTCCAAAAACTATGCCATGCTACTACAGGAAGACAAGTATCCTCCTTGCCACAGCATCGTGCCTTATCTTTCAAAGATTGTGCTGCACAGCTGGATGAGTGCGCTGCAAGCGGAAAGACTTGAAGGCAAGACTATGGCTATAACGGAAAGGCTAAAGGCGTGCAACGGCTCATGGGAGGACGCTTATTTCATAACGCTGGCACGTAACTTCGGCTTTGGCGTGAACAGCGAAGCCTTTGAAGCATGGGCACACGTTCTGTCGCTGCCCAGTATTGCGCACCACCGTGACGACATATTCCAGATTGAAGCTATCTTCCTCGGACAGGCAGGACTGCTGACCGACGAGAGCATTAACGAGAAATACCGCGCGGAAGCAACCAACGACGCCTACTACAAGAAGCTGAAAGGGGAATATGCCTATCTGACCCATAAGTTCGGACTGCAAGCCATCAGTCCCTCTCTATGGAACTTCCTGCGGCTGAGACCGCAGAACTTCCCTCACATAAGAATCTCACAGCTTGCAAACCTATACTACAACCGCAACGCAAGCTTCAGCCAACTTATTGAATGTGAAAGCATTGAAGACATCAAGGATATCTTCTCCACCCACGTCACACCATATTGGGAAACCCACTACAGCTTCGGAAGAGAAAGCAAGAAGTCGGAGAAGAACCTGTCTAAGCAGTCTATCAACGTAATCATACTGAACACCGTGATACCTGTACTCTTTGCCTACGGCAGATACAAGAACGACGAGAGATACTGCGAACGCTCTTTATCTCTTCTCGAAAAGCTGAAAGCCGAAGACAACAGCATCACACGAATGTGGCAGGAGTGTGGCATGGATATAAAAACAGCTGCAGATAGTCAGGCTATCGTGCAGCTGAAAAAAGAATATTGCGACCGCCGAGATTGTCTGCGCTGTCGCATCGGCTATGAATTCATTAAAGAAAGTGGCTGGTTCGTGAAGGAGAGCTAACGCTCAACCACCTCCAAACCTTTCTTCACTATATCGCTCGTTTCGTTTATGATATGGAAATACTCATCCATATCCCATATATCTCTTGCCACAAGTGCCTTCAGCTGGTTGCTGAGATAAGGCATGGTGCGATTGAGTTCTTCATCGTCTTTCGGCTTCACATCCTTGTCTGCGGCTTTCTTGCGTATCTCATCCAACAGCTCCTTAGGTACGACAAACTCCTTGTTGAACTTATCGAACGTGTCGAAAGACTTCTTCAGCTTCTTTCTGTTGTCATCGATATATCTCAACACGACATCCGTTACGATGCCCTTTGCCACGAGCTGACGGTGGTATTTGGTATACGTCATCGTGTCGAGAGGCACGAAGTAGTCTGGCATGATGCCTCCGCCACCATAGACGACTCTGTGTTTCCTGAGTGTATAATACTTCAGCGAGTCGGCGAAATGTATACTGTCGGGATTCGTCAGCTCACCGTGCTTCAGCCTCTTCTCAAAGTCCATAGCATAGTCCTTGGCATCTCCCTTCTTGTATGGCTTCTGTATGCATCTGCCCGAAGGCGTGTAGTAATGGGCTATGGTAAGACGAATCATAGACCCGTCAGGCATATCGAACGGACGCTGTACAAGTCCCTTTCCGAATGAACGACGGCCTACTACCATGCCGCGGTCATTGTCTTGTATCGCTCCCGACACTATCTCTGAAGCAGAAGCCGTGAACTCATTCACGAGCACAACCACCTTGCCGTCGAGCAGTTTGCCGGAGCCGTCTGCCTTATAATCCATTCTCGGAGAACGCAATCCGCTGGCATAGACGATGACATCGTTCTTGGGCAAGAACTCATTTGCTATCTTAACGGCTGCCTGCAGATAACCACCTCCATTGTCCTGGAGGTCAAGGATGAGGTTCTTCATGCCCTGCTTCTGCAACTTGCCTACTGCGGCCATGAACTCATCGTATGTGGTTGCGCCGAAACTGCCTATACGGATGTAACCGACATCGGGACGAACCATATATGAGGCATCGAGACTCTTCACCGGTATCTTGTCGCGCTTCACGTTGAAGACCAGCGTGTCTTTCACCTCACGGCGGACAACAGACAGCTTGACCATCGTTCCCTTAGGACCGCGAAGCCTCATCATTATCTTGTCTCTCGCCATCTTCACACCTGCTATCGCCGTGTCGTTGACAGCAACGATACGGTCTCCAGCCACGATACCTGCCTTTTCTGACGGGCCTTTGGCTATGGTCTGTATCACGAGCAACGTATCTTCCACCATATTAAACTGCACGCCGATGCCGTCGAAGTTGCCCTGCAACGACTCATTCATCTCCTTCGTCTCCTTGGCATTGGTATACGAAGAGTGCGGATCAAGCTTGTCGAGCATACCCTTGATGGCATCCTCCACGAGTTTGTTCTCATCCACGGAGTCTACATAGAAGTTGTTTACGAGCATCTCAGCCAGTTGAAGCTTGCGCATCGGACTATCCTCGCCCATTCTGAATCTCAGCTGTGCCGAAGCCTCTGCGACACACATCACCAGCATCAACGCCGCCAGTATTATCTTTCCTGTATGTTTCATTATCAATTATCAATTAATCCGGTTATTTCCCAATCATGGTAAAACAATCATTTATCACCAACAGCAGCCAACGGCTACTGTTCTCCGTACTCCTCCTCTTCCGGTCTGTCTTCCTCTATCACAAGGTTGTTGATGATAAAGTTCTGACGTTCCATCGTGTTCTTTCCCATATAATACTCAAGGAGTTTCTGCACCTGGTCGGTCTTGTGCAGCGTAACCTGTTCGAGACGCATGTCGGGACCTATGAAGTTCTTGAACTCATCCGGACTGATTTCTCCAAGACCTTTGAATCGGGTTATTTCCGGATCCGGAGCAAGCTCCGCTATGGCATTCACTCTCTCCTCCTCGCTATAGCAATAGCGTGTGACGAAGTCTCCCTTGCCGGCGGCGGAAGCCTTCACCTCCTTGGACTTGATCTTCGTCTTCTTGTTCCTAACGCGGAACAAAGGAGTCTGCAGTACATACACATGCCCCTTCTTGATAAGCTCCGGAAAGAACTGCAGGAAGAAGGTAATGATAAGCAGTCGGATGTGCATTCCGTCCACATCGGCATCGGTTGCCACAATAACCTTGTTGTATCTCAGAGTGTCGAGTCCGTCCTCTATGTCGAGGGCTGCCTGCAGCAGATTGAACTCCTCGTTTTCATAAACCACCTTTTTTGTCAGTCCGAAAGAGTTGAGGGGCTTTCCTCTCAGCGAGAACACCGCCTGCGTGTTTACATCCCTGCTCTTGGTGATGCTGCCGCTTGCGGAATCTCCCTCGGTAATGAATATGGCACTCTCCTCCTTGCGGTCGTTCTTCACGTCGCTGTAATGGATACGGCAATCGCGGAGCTTCCTGTTGTGCAGGTTTGCCTTCTTGGCTCTTTCCCTTGCAAGCTTGGTTACGCCAGCCATGGCCTTGCGTTCCTTCTCGCTCGACTGTATCTTCTGCAGCATAACCTCTGCTATGTCTGTATTCCTGTGCAGGAAGTTGTCCACTTCGGTCTTTATGAAGTCGCCGACATATTTGTTCACGCTCACTCCATCCGGACTCATCGTCTGCGAACCGAGCTTGATCTTCGTCTGACTCTCAAACATCGGCTCCTCCACGTTTATCGCTATGGCTCCAACAAGTCCGTTGCGGATGTCGGTATATTCGAAATTCTTGCCGAAGAACTCCTTTATCGTCTTTGCGATATGCTCCTTGAAGGCACTCTGGTGGGTACCGCCCTGCGTGGTATGCTGGCCGTTGACAAACGAATGGTACTCTTCGCCATACTGGTTGGTATGCGTGAAAGCTATCTCTATATCCTCTCCCTTAAGATGGATTATCGGATATATGCCGTCGTTTGTCATAGTATCGTTGAGCAAATCCTCAAGTCCGTTGCGGCTCAGGATTCGTCTGCCGTTATACATTATGGCAAGCCCCGTGTTCAGATAAGTGTAATTGCGGAGCATCGTCTCTATGAAATCGTCGTGGAAAGAATAGTTCTTGAACAGCGTGGCATCCGGTTCAAAGAAGATATACGTGCCGTTCTCGTCCTCCGTGTCCTCGGTAGTGTCTGACTGCAGCTCGCCTCTTTCAAAGGTAAGATGCCTTACCTTGCCGTCTCGGAATGACTTCACCTCGAAATGCAGACTGAGAGCATTCACCGCCTTGATACCTACTCCGTTCAGTCCGACGCTCTTCTTGAATGCCTTGGAGTCATACTTTCCTCCTGTATTCAGCACGCTCACAGCCTCAACGAGCTTTCCCTGAGGTATTCCTCGTCCGTAGTCGCGCACGCTGACCCTGAGATGGTCTTCCATATCCACCTCTATACGCTTTCCCATATTCATGCGGAACTCGTCGATAGAGTTGTCCACCACCTCTTTCAGCAGCACATAAATACCATCTTCTGCCATCGAACCGTCTCCCAGCCTACCGATATACATACCCGGTCTGGTACGGATATGCTCCATATCAGATAGATGTCGGATACTGTCATCGGTATATTGCACTTGCGGCTCTTGCGTGTTTTCTATATTTTCGCTCATTGCGGATTGCTATTTTCACATTATATAAATAAAAACATCTACAAAATAACTAATTTTTTTTCAGATACACAAGCATTTCTTCCATTATCTGAAAAATCGGAAAAAAAGTAAACAAACTCCTTCTTCCTCCCGCGTTCCCCCATCTAACACACAGAGAAACCTTTCTCCATTAAGGGCAAAAACGTATCATTACACATTGAAAAACTTCTCATTACACATTGAAAAAGTCTGTATCCTTATTGCAAAAAATAAAATAAAGCCTTTATTTTAATAAACCAAACCTTTATTTTATAAAATATGGGCTTTATTTTATCAAATAAAGCCCATATTCATCTTTTTCCTATATGGAAACCTATAAAATAACGCTGAGAGATAATATATTCTGCCATAAATACAGAATCACATTACGCTTTTGCAAGAGAGATGCTTCTCTTATTTTATCTCCTTTATATAGCAGCGGCGACGCTTGTGGCACTCACAGTCGAGATACTGCCATTGGCTCTGCACATGGTCGTTTGTCTCCATCTCCACATGCGTCTCGCCCCACTCGAAGCCATACTCAACATAACGAGGAATCAAGTCGGCAAACAACAGGGAGTTGGCTCCCTTGTTGCGGTATTCCGGCAATACTCCCACCAGCAGGAGGTCTACAATCTTGGTATGTCTGAACTTCAAGGCTCTTAGTACATGCCACCAGCCAAACGGAGTTAGTCTGCCGCGACGACACTTCTGAAGGGCACGGGTCAGCGAAGGTATCGTTATTCCGACACCAACCACTTTCTTGTTGTCATTCCAGTCCTCTATGAGTGTTATAAGATTCAGGTCGGCAAGCGGGAAATACATATTTATATATTGTTCTATCTGCTTGTCTGACAGTTCCGAGTAGCCGTATAGTCCGCTGAAGGTCTCATTGATAATCTCAAAGATTCTCTTGCCGTAGCCTTCCTTGAAGATTTCATGCTTTGTAAGCTTCTTCACATGCAGGTTATAGCGTTTTTCTATCAGCTTCGCAACCTTGGCATACTTGTCGGGCACGGTCTTTGGAACGAAGAGCTTGAACTCCACGTAGTCGTTGTCTTTCTTAAAGCCGCCAAGTTTCTCCATATGCTCAGGATAGTACGAGTAGTTGTAGATTGTAGCCATCGTGCCAAGTTGGTCGAAGCCCTTTGTCAGCATACCTTCCGGATCCATATCCGTAAAGCCGAGAGGACCAACGACATGGGTCATTCCCTTGCTCTTTCCGTACTTCTCCACAGCATCCATGAGGGCCTTCGACACGTTTATGTCGTCTACGAAGTCTATCCAGCCGAAACGGACATCGTTTCTGCCCCACTTGTCGTTTGCCTTATGGTTTATTATGGCAGCCACCCTGCCGACCATCTTACCTGTCTGCTTGTCAAAGGCCATATAATATTCCGCCTCGCTGAATTCGAACGCGGCATTCTTATCCTTGCTCAGCGTATTCATATCGTCGCTGAAAAGATTGGGGGCATCATATTCACAACCTTCATAAAGGTCGTAACGGAAATCAATAAACTTCTTCAAGTCTTTCTTCGACTCTACTTTTCTTATTTCTATTGATGACATAGTCTGTTAAATAAATTGCCGGACCTGTGTCCGTGAAGCACAAAGCAGCTTACGGTTACCATACCTCAATGGATGCCGCACGCCATATACCTGTGCACAAATAAGTTTACAATATGTTTTAAAACATGGCAAAATTACAACATAATCGACAATTATCCAAATTTCATATCATCTTTTAATAATTGCAGCGGCTTTACCTTATATATATAATTAAAGTTCCAACTTGCTAAACAGCAGACAAGGAGGATTGACAGCACTATCTTTAAATAAGACAGGCTGCACCTCGGTAATAAAAATGAAAGTCTTACGCCTTTCATTTTGCATTACCCTCGGTTTGCACTATCTTTGCACTCAATTTAAACAACCATTATGAATATGACGTACAATTATAATAAGTATTCTTATCACTACAAGACCCTGTTGTCGTTGGGAACGCCCCTCGTGGTCGGACAGGTAGGAACCATCGTCTTAGGCTTTGCCGACACTCTGATGGTGGGACATCACAGCGTTACTGAACTTGCCGCTGCAAGCTTCGTAAATACTATCATGTCAATAATACTGGTGTTTGCCCTGGGATACAGCTATGGACTGACTCCAATAATAGGAAGACTATACGGCCAGGGTAATACGGAGAAGAATGGCGCCGTGGTAAAGCATGGTCTGCTGGCGGCCGCTACAACGTCCGTAATACTGCTTGCCGTACTCTATCTGGTATATATTAATATCCACCGCATGGGACAGCCCGAGGAACTTCTACCTCTGATGCGCCCCTATATGATTGTGAACATGATATCTCTGCCGTTTGCATGCTGGTTCAATACATTCAAACAGTTTTTTGACGGCATCGGCCATACCAAGACCTCCATGTATATAATGATTGCCGGAAACATACTGAATATCGGAGGCAACTATCTTCTCATATACGGTCCCGGACCTATGCCGGAACTGGGCTTGCTGGGTGCCGGAATATCCACAATGGCAAGCCGCATAATAATGTTCTTTGCAGCAGCAGCAATATTCCTGTTCACCAAGAAATACAAGACTTACAGTTCGGCAATGCGCAACTCCCGGTTCAGCAAAGAGCTGTACAGAACCATAGACAAGCAAAGCTGGCCCGTGGCTCTACAGATGGGAATGGAGTCATCGGCTTTCGCCCTGACTGGCGTGATGGCAGGTTGGCTCGGCACTACGGCTCTTGCCACTCATCAGATAATGATAACCATCTCGCAACTCTTCTTCATGGTATATTACGGCATTACGTCCGCCGTGTCGGTCAGAGTAAGCTATTATATAGGTCAGAACGATGTCAAGCAGCTGCGCGATGTTGCTGCAGCAGGACTGCATATAGTATTGCTGATCGGAATGATTGTCGTCATACCCGTATTGCTGCTGCGCAACGATATGGGTTACTGGTTTGCCGACAGTAAAGAGGTGGCTGAGATGTGTGCACAAGTGATAATACTGATGGTGATATACCAGTTCGGCGACGGCATGCAGATGATTTATGCCAATGCTCTTCGCGGCACAGGATATGTAAAGCCGATGATGTACATCGCCTTCGTATCTTATTTCATCATCTCTCTGCCAACAAGCTACTTCCTTGGCATATACATGAACTTCGGCATCGTAGGCATCTGGACAGCATTCCCTATATGTCTGACGGTTGCCGCCGTGCAGTACTACTACTTCTTCAAGAAAAAAGTAAACAGTCTGACTGCTTAAGCAATAGTCGGTCATTAGGTCGTTTAACGTGTGTTTTTTACAACATCTTGCAAACGAGCTAATGACATTGGGGCTTAAAAACCAGCTGCTTTCAAATCGTTACAGACATGCCTTTGTTGTAAACGTTTACGTAGTTTTTCTGTCTAAATAAGTAAAATTATTTGCTATGATAATGAATTAGCAATAACTTTGCAACATCAAAACACTGATTTTCAGAATTACATGCTACATTAATACTAACAGCTAAGACATTCAAAAATGATGAAAAGGACTTCGACGAGGTGTCGAGGTCCTTTTCGCATTATAACACTTAGCCTTTCGACATACCTGAACGCAAAACCAAGAGCGAAACAAAGGCGTAAGCCGCTGAGCATGATTATACTACAATGATATTATCAGAATACATTTTCGTTGCTCCTCCCCAAACAGGTTTCATGATGATAAATTTGGTGGTGTCAAGGAAAAGAAGTATTTTTGCATAATATATATGCCTGTCACAACATGACAGTCTTATACAACAAACAACAAAAGGAATAAAAGTATATATATTATGAAATCTATCAATACAAGAAAGACAATAAGAAAATATTCAGCGAAACCTGTAACAGACGAACTGCTGAACAGGCTGCTCGACGAAGCAATGCGAACACAGACAATGGGAAACCTACAGCTATACAGCGTGGTGGTGACCCGCTCTGAAGAAATGAAAAAGAAACTTGCACCCGCACATTTCAACCAGCCGATGGTGACACAAGCTCCTGTCGTACTTACGATATGTGCTGACTTCAACCGTACTACAAAATGGGCTGACTGCAGAAAAGGAAATCCCGGATACGACAACATTCTGTCTTTCCTCAATGCTGCAACAGATGCTCTGCTTTACACCCAGACATTCTGTAACCTTGCCGACGAGGAAGGACTGGGCTACTGCTTCCTTGGAACAACGGTTTATAATCCACAATCGATAATCGACACTCTCCATCTGCCTAAGCTCGTGATGCCTGTTGCTACCATCACTCTTGGATGGCCAGACGAGAATCCACCTCTCACCGACCGACTGCCTCTCGAAAGTATCGTACACAACGAGACGTATACTGACTACACACCAGAGCTCATCGACAAATACTATACAGAGAAAGAGGAGCTGCCGGAGAACAAGGAATTCATCAAGATAAACAACAAAGAGACATTGGCACAAATCTTCACCGATATCAGATATACCAAGAAAGACAACGAAGCCATGTCTGCCACGATGCTTGACACATTGAAGAGACAGGGATTCATCTAAGACTTGTCTGTAAACAACATATACTCCGTCCCTACCCTATATATATAATAAGGTAGGGATGAAAAGAAAAGGAACTTTAAACTAATAACAATGATAACTTTTATAATAAGTTTTATAGCCCTCATACTGGGCTATGCTATATACGGAAAGTATATAGCAAAAGTGTTTGCTGCAGATGACAGACAGACTCCAGCCATAGTTAAGAACGACGGCATAGACTATGTGCCGATGCCCAACTGGAAGATATTCATGATCCAGTTTCTGAACATCGCCGGCACAGGACCTATCTTCGGAGCCATCATGGGAGCGAAGTTCGGTCCTTCGGCTTATCTCTGGATTATTTTCGGATGTATCTTTGCCGGTGCCGTACACGACTATCTGTCCGGCATGTTGTCTATGCGCAACGGCGGCAGCGACCTGCCTGGTATTATCGGAAAGTATCTCGGCAACGTTCCAAAGACCATTATGCTTGTGTTCTGCGTTGTGCTGCTCCTTATGGTAGGAACAGTATTCGTATACAGTCCGGCAGAGATTCTCGGTCATATCTGTGGAACGAACCTGATGTGGATTGCCATCGTCTTCGTTTATTATATCATTGCCACGATGCTTCCTATCGACAAGATTATCGGAAAGATATATCCTATATTCTCCTTCTCTCTGCTGTTCATGGCAGTAGCCCTCATCGTGGCACTGCTCGTAAAGATGCCTGTCCTGCCTGAGATATGGGACGGATTGGGCAATATGGCAAAGGAAAACGACCCATCGTTTGTCGATAACATATTCCCTTGCCTGTTTATCACCATCGCTTGCGGTGCGATAAGTGGTTTCCATGCCACACAGAGTCCATTGATGGCACGCTGCATGAAGTCAGAGAAGATGGGCAGACCGATATTCTATGGTGCAATGATTACGGAAGGTCTTGTTGCCCTGGTATGGGCAACGGTGGCAATGTGGTTCTTCTACGAACAGCCTGTTGCTGGCTACGACCAGATTGCCGGCACCAAAGGGTTCCACACCTCTGCACCGATGGTTGTCACCTTGGTATGCAACGACTGGCTCGGCGTAGTAGGTGGAATACTTGCCATGCTGGGTGTTGTGGCAGCCCCTATCACGAGTGGCGACACCGCCTTCCGTTCTGCCCGTCTGATAATAGCATCAGCATTAAAGTTGGACCAGAAGTCAAAGCGCAACAGGTTGTATATCTGCGTTCCTGTCTTCCTTGCTTCCATCGCACTGCTTGTATGGCAGATTAACAATGCCGATGGCTTCCAGGTTATCTGGCAGTATTTCGGATGGTCAAACCAGACCCTCTCAGTATTCACCCTATGGGCAATAACCGTATATCTTGTTCGTAAGAAGAAGCCATATATCATAACCCTCATTCCTGCACTCTTCATGACAACGGTATGCTCCACATATCTATATATCTCCAAACAGGCATTCGGTCTGCCGGAGAATGTAGCCTATACCCTTGGCATCGCAACCTTTATAGTAGCCTTCGCATGGTTTGCCGTCTGGATGAAGAAGAACCAGAAGAAACAAATAGAAATAGGTGAAAACAGCGATGACTGATTTTCTATTCCATAACAAATAAATCCTAACATCATGTACAGCAATACAATAATACCGTTATATTCAATAACAGTTTTTGTATTGCTGTTCATTTTGGGAATCCTCCTTCGCATATACTGGCTGTATGATGTTCCCCCGATCGCGTTTCTTTGTCTTGTTGCCGTTTCCGCATGCCTTTCTCTTATATGTTTGAGAAAGATGTGGCCCTCAAACCTTTTCTCCATAACAGCCATAGTATGTCTGGGCGCATATATAATGTCGGTAAAGTCCGGCGACTTGACATTGACCGCCAAAGCCGAATATGTGAAATACGGTGCCGTAGTACTATCCAAGCCTGAAAGAAAAGGCAAAACCATACGGTTTGACGCTGAGGTCATAGGAGTGGAAAACCGTAAATGCAATTCTTTCAAAGTCAAGATGGCTGTCTATTCCCCCAATCAAGACTACAACCATCTGTTGTCACTCTTTCCGGGAGACGGCATCGAATGTATTTCTGTATTCACAAAGCCGCAAGCCCGCAACAAGTCACACTTCAACTACACACGCTATCTCCAGACCCAAGGTTTCAAGGCTGAGACCTTCGTCTATGCCGACAATATAAGGAAGAAGCAACTAAACCGTGCCGCTCTTCCCTTCATGCTTAAAGCCCGTCTGTTCTTCTCCGGCATACGTACAGACTTGTTGAAGCTCTATTCTCAGGCTGATATCAGTGGAGACAATCTTGCCATACTGTCTGCATTGACCCTCGGCGACAAATCATTGTTGAAGTCTGACGTAAAGGATAACTTCTCAAAAGCCGGAGCCTCACACATACTGGCTCTCTCCGGTTTCCACCTCAGTATAATATACTCTTTGCTTGCCCTGCTGCTATGGCGCGACAAGCGGAACAGACTATGGAACATCTGCGTCAGCACCTTCATCCTTCTCTCCGTATGGGGTTATGTCCTGCTTGTAGGCATGCCCCTGTCGGCTGTCCGTTCGGCACTTATGCTTACGATATACAATTTCATAAGCATATCACAACGCAACACCGCCCCGCTGAACAGTCTGTCACTTGCCGCTCTGATAATATTACTGCTTTCCCCCATCAGCATCTTCGATGTCGGCTTCCAACTATCCTTCATTGCCGTTGCTTTCATAATGATTCTCTATGGACCAATCAACGATGTGATGAAGATAGAACGACTAAAATACAACAAGCCGTATCAATGGTTCACCGGTATGATAAGCGTGTCGTTGGCTGCGCAATACGGCACAGCACCTGTCGTAGCCTACTACTTCGGCAGGTTTTCCTGCTGTTTTCTTCTCTCCAACTTCATCGCCGTTCCCCTTGCCATGATACTTTTATATAGTGCTGCGGCAATGTTCATTCTTGGCCACGTTCCTGTCTGCCATCTGATAATCTCATATGTCATGGAGAAGACCGTCACCCTCCTCAACGGTTCCCTCGAAGGCATAGCCTCATTACCATTCTCAAGTATCGAAAACATTTATTTCTCCATTCCACAGGTAGCAGCATACTATATCATACTGCCAGCCATAATCCACCTCGTAAGGATATTCGCCAGGAGCAGGAAGTTCAAGTTCGAGGACTACACCTTCCCGGATAGGACATAACGCACCTACTAACATGTCAAAGCCGTACAAAACATTAGGTCATTTATAGCAAAATGTGTAATTTTGCACAACAAATAAAAAATGATGATGATACGGAATATCTTGTTTGTAGCCCTCGGTGGTGCCATTGGCTCTGCCTTGCGCTATATAATATCAAAATGGATAAACGATGCCATCAACGGCTCTTTCCCCTTGGGCACGATGGTTGTGAACATTATAGGATGCCTGTTCATAGGACTGTTCTATGGCATGACAGAAAGATTCGGTTTGAAAGGAGAAGCCACACTGTTGCTAACTGTTGGCTTCTGCGGCGGCTTCACTACGTTCAGCACTTTCATGAACGAAAACCTATCCCTCCTCCGCTTCGGCAACTTCGCCTATGCCGCTCTTTATACCGGCGGCAGCGTTGCCATTGGTCTGTTTGCCGTATACTTGGGAAAACTGATTTTCGACATTGTGCTTAAATAAAGGAAAAGCATAGGCATAATAAATAAGTCAAGTAGCGGTTACCACCTCTAACGTTTGAGGACACAATTTGTGACCTCAAACATTCTCTATTCAATAAAAAAGACGAAAGGCATCAGTTTTTTGCTACGTATTTTAAGTCTAATTCGTAGAGATCAAAAATTTTATACACTTCAGTTTGTTTTTATTATTACACCTCAAAGAAAAGCATTATATTTGCAGGAAATAGGCTCTTAATTAGGGTCTGCTGAATTAATTCACAGTCACAGGTTGAGGGGAGCAGACGTAC
>OQWM01000717.1_pt1 | contig 21754 bp, 22 predicted proteins | sample 1691531 | NCBI WGS metagenome assembly OQWM01 (sample SAMN03418257, study PRJEB22391) | human gut metagenome | biome: human-gut; feature: organic feature; material: feces | host: Homo sapiens | place: Tanzania | collected 2013-01
TGGGTGGTTGTGTCATGTCTTTAGTCGGAAGTTGGGGCACAGGAAAAACTACTTTCGTCAAGATGTGGAAGCGACAAATGGAAAATCATGGCTTCAAGACTATATATTTTAATGCTTGGGAAAATGATTATATGGAAGACCCTCTTCCTTGTTTGGTTGCAGAATTAAAGAATTTAGATAAGGAAGAGAAAGCTAAAGATAAGTTACAGTTGGTTATATCAACTGCAGGAAGACTATGTGGTAGTGTGTTACCTAAAGTAGCAAAGGGGTTTGTAAAAGAAAAAATAGGAGAGGAGGCTGCTGAGGTTGTTGAAGCCGCATTGAATGGGACTGGTGAAATCTTTAATGAGCAAATTGAGAAGTATGAAAAAGGACGTAAAAGTATAGTCGTTTTAAGAAAAACTCTTACGGAGTATGCTGAAATTTTAGATGAAGATAGACCTTTGGTGTTTTTCATTGATGAGTTGGATAGATGCAATCCTACGTATGCGGTAAAGGTCTTGGAAAGAGTTAAACATCTGTTTTCTATACCGCATATAGTATTTGTGTTGTCAGTGGATAAAGAGCAATTATGTAATTCGGTTAGAGGATATTTTGGCAGTGATAGAATAAATGCAGAGGAATATTTACGTAGATTTATTGATGTAGAATATACGCTTCCTTTGCCTGCGTATGACAAGTTTGTTGATTATGTTTTTGAAAAATTGGATTTCAAACCATTTTTTGAAAATCGATCTTATGTCCAGAATATATCTTATGGATCGTATGTTGATATGTTTAAGGGAATTGCAAGACGATTGTTTGCTGGGAAAAATATTATCTTGCGACAAATAGAGAAAATTCTTGTTTGGGATAGATTGGTTTTGCAAACAATACCAAGCAATAGCAATATAGATTCGGAGTTGATGTTTTTGTTGCTCTTTATAAAACACTTTGACCAACAACTTTATGAAAATATCAAAAAAAGAGGATTGAAAGTTCAAAAATTGATTGAGTTGGTTGAGGCCTTTTTACCATTTGGTATATATGAGGATGAAAGCTATGATGATTCTGGACATGGAATGATATATATAGTGGCAGAATTTATCGTATTATATAACAAAATAGGTATAAACAAGAATTTGCAAGAATTATATCATAAAACTGGGGCTAATACAGTTTTGAATTTTAATACAAAAGCTTCTAAGGTTGAAATGGAAAAGGCAATAATATATTATTCTGAAAGTCATAGGATTGCTTCTTTGGATAGATATTTCCAACATATAGAAATGTTGGTTGAAATTCAAAAGGAGGATCTACAATAAAGAAGTATTTTAAACGTTATTTTGGAAAGGAATAGAAACATGAACATAGATATACAAAAACTTCTTTCCGAAGGTGAACGTGTCACCTTGGAATGTAAAAAGGCAACGAAGGGTGTTCCCAATTCTCTTTGGGAGACTTATTCTGCTTTTGCCAACACATATGGTGGAACAATTCTGCTGGGTGTATATGAAAATATGGCAGCGAAAGATTCTGCACAAAGATTTGAGGTCGTAGGTGTGGAAGATGCTGATAAAATTCGAAAGGACTTATGGAACATTGTCAATAATAAGGAAAAAGTAAATGTCAACTTGTTGTGTGATGATGATGTGCAAACGATAGCTGTTGATGGTAAGAATGTTATTGCCGTCAATGTTCCTCGTGCTGCATATATGGAACGTCCTGTATATATTAACAATAATATGTCTCGGGGTACATTCAAGCGTAATCATGAAGGCGACTATCATTGTACTGATCAAGAATTGAAGATGATGCTTCGTGATGGTAATGAGTCGGGTAATGATGGATTGTTGTTGGAGTATTATACGATGGATGATATTGATATTCCTACGTTATGGCGATTTCGTAAAATGTTCCAGACCCAACACCCAGAGCACCATTGGAACTCATCTGATGACAAGATGTTTTTGACTGATTTCGGCGGTTATACAAAGGATAGGAGAACAGGACAAGAAGGTCTAACTATGGCTGGATTGTTGATGTTTGGCAAAGGTCTTCCTGTACGTGAGCGTTTTGACAATTTACGTATGGACTATGTGGATAAGTCTAATCTTACTGGAGACCAACGTTATAGTGACCGATTGACCTATGATGGAACATGGGAAAATAATTTGTTTAACTTCATTCGTATGGTGATTCCCAAACTTACTCGTGATTTGCCACATCCATTCACTATGAATGGTGTTGTTCGGACTGATGACACTTTGCAAGCTAAGGCTATACGGGAGGCTATTACGAATATGATTATTCATTCTGACCTAATGCTGAATGGAGTGTTGAAGGTTGAAAGGTATGATGATAAGTTTGTGTTTACCAATCCGGGACTCTTGAAATTGCCGATTGAGCAGATTTACAGTGGAGGTGAGACAAAGGCTCGTAATCAGCGCATACAGAATATGTTTCGTATGATAGGCTATGGCGAGAACCTTGGTTCGGGCTTTCCTTTGATTCTTAATGCTTGGAATGAGAAGCATTGGGTTAAGCCTGAATTGGTTGAGCAGCCAGAGTTAATGCAAGTAAAATTAACTTTGTATATTCAGAGTGAGCCGATAAATGAGCCGATAAATGAGCCGATAAATGAGCCGATAAATGATTCTTTAAAAGTTGCCGTATCAAGTCGTCAAATGCGGATAATTTCCGCAATTAAGAGTAATCCGTTCATGAACAGAGAAGAATTGGCTGAAGAGACGAATCTGTCAATTGCTACCCTTAGGCGTGAGATTGGTATTCTTCGTCAAGAAGGCTATCTAAGTCGAGAGGGTAGTAATAAAAATGGGCAGTGGATTATCTTGAAAAAAGGACAAGTATGAACAAGGATAGGGAAACTGCAAAGAAAAATCTTCAGCAAGCTCTTGAGGGAGACTTGATGGCGATGAACAACATGGGGGTATGCTTCGCCCAAGGCATTGGTGTGCAAAAAGATGATGGCTGGGCTGCCTTCTGGTATGAGATGGCTGGTCAGCAAGGCGATGCGCAAGCCCAATTCTCCACAGGATGGTTTCATATGACTGGTACTGGCGTAAAACAAGACAAGAGAATGGGCTTGAAATGGATACACAAAGCCACAGCGCAAGGATTTGAATATGCCAAGCAATGGTGCAAGGACAATGGATACAGCATTTATTGACAGAAAGAATAAAAGAAATATTATATGCAAGATATAACGAAATAAGGACTATGCGCTATCCATAGCCCTATTTCGTTTCTTGATTCTGGGAAAAGTATATACTTCGTATCTGATTTGCAAATAGTTATTTGTTTTTCTATTTTCATTTCACTTTGCTTGAAATAACTTTAGCAATTTTATATGCTATTAATACTAGATGAAGAGACGTACCTAATAATAGGTAAAACCACCAAGTAAAAGCAGAACCGCCATGTCCCCTATAAAGCATTAAGTAATACAAAGGGCATGAATAGACCAAAAATACTATAATGTCTATCAACCCTTTCTTTCGATTGACAGATATAGTTTCAATTAGTATGAATATCATACAAAATAGGGAAAGTAGGTATATAATTGTATTGTCATTCATATTCTTTTAAAGACTATTTATCCTTCTCCAAAAACTAATCAGGTTACTTCACCTCAGTCAATTTGCCTGTCTGTGAGTCGATGATATACCCATGCAGGTTCACATCCTTTGGCACCAAAGGATGATTGCGAATGGTATTGACTGTGTTTCTTACGGAATCCTCCGTATCGTGGAAACCCTCCAGCCAATGATCCAAGTCGATGCCACAGAGACCAATGGTGTCAATGACATCCTGATGGATGCCTCGTTTCAGCATGAGTTCCTTCATCTGTGCACCATTCATGTGACAAGCTCCACAGTTGGAGTGGGCGATGACCATGATCTCCTCCACGCCCAGCTCATAGATGGCAACCAAAAGGCTGCGCATGGCTGAGTCGAAAGGACTGATGACCAATCCTCCTGCATTCTTAATCAACTTGGCATCGCCATTCTTCAAGCCCAATGCCGCTGGCAGAAGCTCCGTAAGGCGAGTGTCCATACAAGAGAGAATGGCCAATTTCTTGTCTGGATACTTACTGGTAAGATACTTCTCATAGCCCTTGTTGGCTACAAACTGCTCATTATATTTGATAATCTCTTCTATAATCATAATGCTATATTTTATCTGTTGTTACTGTTCGTAAGTACAAAGGTACGCTTTTTGATTGAGAATACGTAAAGAATGCTGCCTTTATAGGTTAAAATAGTCAAATATTTGATAGAAAACAAGCAAAAAGTTGGTTTACTACCAAAATATTTACTATTTTTGTAATAAAAAGAAGTATAAGAAAATAGTAAGAAGAAAATATGATTTCATTTGAAAGTGATTATAACAACGGTATGTTGCCTGAGATTTTAGAGAATCTCAGCAAGACGAATGATGACAAGACATCGGGATATGGATTCGACCCATACAGCGAATCTGCCAAGAAAAAGATACGCAAGGCGATTGGTAATGAAGAGGCTGATGTGTTTTTCCTGATTGGTGGCACACAGACCAACACCACAGTCATCGACTCCCTCCTCTTGGGATGCGAAGGAGTTATTTGTGTGGAGACTGGGCATATTGAGGTGCATGAATCGGGAGCGGTGGAAGCCTTCGGACACAAAGTGCTGACCATCCCTTCTACTGACAGCAAGTTGAAGGCAGCAGACTTGGCTGATTACATGGAAACCTTCTTGGGTGACGAGACCCATCCTCACATGGTTCAGCCAGGCATGGTCTATATCTCCTTGCCTACAGAACTGGGCATGGTATATTCGAAAGAAGAACTTGCCGAGCTCTACTCTACTTGCCAGAAATATCAGTTGCGCCTCTTTATAGATGGTGCCCGACTGGGATATGGCTTGATGTCGGAGGCTTGCGAGTACGATCTCCCATACGTGGCAGAGCATTGCGATGTATTCTATATCGGTGGAACCAAGGTGGGTGCAATGTTTGGTGAAGCCGTCGTGTTCTCTGGGATGAAAGCCCCGAAGTATTTCTTTACCAATGTGAAGCGACATGGAGCCTTGCTGGCAAAGGGAAGAATGCTTGGCATTCAGTTTGACACCCTCTTTACGGATGGCTTATATTTCAAGATTTCCAAGCATGCCATTGATATGGCTGCTGCTATTCGCAAGATATTTGCCAAGCACAACATACCATTGGCTTACGATTCGCCAACAAACCAACAGTTTGTCATCCTTTCGCCTGCTCTTTATCAGGCTCTCTCCAAGCTTGTTGCTTTCGAGATTTGGGAGAAGAAGAATGAGCAAGAGATAGTATGTCGATTCGTGACAAGTTGGGCTACTAAGGAGGAGGAACTGGAGGAATTGGACAAGGCCTTAGAGAAAATATCATGAAGTAACTACTCATGCCTATCCAGTCAACCTATATGATGGCTGATGAATCTACTCGGCAAAGAGAGTTTGGCAATCTTCAGGCTATCCGCAACAACTATCCCAAGTATGTTGTGAGTCTTGACGAATGGACTAGTGGAAGTAGTATAGATGGTGTCAAGCACATACATTTGGGAGAGTTCTTGCAGATGTCATTCGGTTGTTTTTCGTAAGTTGTTTGGTTATTCTGCAAAGTCAAAATTATTTTTTCCAGCCCCTATCTCGAAGTGATATTTGGCGATGCCAAGGTCCATTTCTGTATAGCCAAACATCGAGAATTTGCGTTTGGCTGCTACCTTCGGTTTCTTGCCTTGCGCAGTTGCTTGGTATTCGAAGTAGAACTTCTGCTGGTTCATGGCTGTTGGGGCGAGGAGAGCTGCCTCTACGCCATGGCGAAACCAGTCGGGAGTATTGGCTGAAACATTGCTTACTTGTTCTGCGCCCTTAATCTTATGGCTCCCACCTTGCGTCACACCATAACCAATGGCAATCACGCAATAGAGCTTTTCATCGTCTGCAACGGTAACAGCATCCGTCACCTTGCGATAGGTCATACCTACCCAACAGGTGTTGAGTCCCAAAGTCTGTGCCAGTAGCACAATTTTTTCTCCATAATAGCCAGCCAGTTCCTCAGTGCCCTTAGCCTTCTTTCCTACAACAGCCACATAATTCTCTACTCCATGAAATTTACCATAAGAGAGAATGCCCTTGAAGGCACGTGGCTCATTGAGCACGAGCTGCATGTGAAGTCCCGACTCTTGGTTAGCCTCGTCTATTTGGGCAGCCAACATTTGCACTGCTTGCCCATCTATTGGCTTATGCTGATATTTGCGCACACTATGGCGTGCCTTGATTGCTTCTAATAATGTCATACTTCTTCTTAATCTTGTATTGTTTTATTTAATAATGTCCTTTTTCATTTTGTATAGTAACAAGAATGATGTGGCAAAGATACGAATTTAATTTGAGAAACTCTCTTGTTTTATCTTTTTTAGTTTACGGCAAATCTGAAAGTTGCCTATTGGCTCTATCCTTTCATCTCCAAGACCTTCTTCCGCAAGCGTTATCTCAAGAATACCTTCATCTTTCCTTATCTCTCGGAAGAGGGAAAAGGCTTGGCTTGCAACATCACGTTTTAGTATCTTGCAGAAATATAATGAGTTATGCAATGGTAGTTCTTTCTAATTCAAAGATATGTTACTTTTTGTGTAAAATAGTGATTGTCTTTGTGTAAAATAGTGATGAAATTTGTGTTCAAAGGTTTGGAATGTCTGTTCAAAGGCTTTGGATGTACATCCGAAAGCTTTGAATGTGCATCCAAAGCCTTTGAACGGAGAATTACAAGAGGTTCATGAATAATGATTCTTAATCTTTCAAGAAAATTACCTTATATCTGTGCTAAGAATCATCCCATCAGTAAAAGTTATATTGCAAAGCCTTGTCGTATTTGAATTGAAGAAGGGTGAGTTCAAGCCAGCTTATCTCGGTCAGTTGGCAGCATACATCCGTATGCTCAATGATGATGAGCGTAAGCCCCATGAGAACCCCACTGTTGGCATCGTGCTTTGTTGCGATGCCGACAAAATGTATGTGGAGTATCTTCTTCAAGACTATAATCAACCAATGGGAGTGGTAACCTATCAGGTGATGCCAGAAAAACTCAAGAAGGTTTTGCCGCCAGAGGAGGAAATGAGAAAGTTACTTTTTGCAAACGGTAAAACTAATGAAGATAAGGAGGAATGAAAATGAACAAAATGACAAATACAAGACTATATACTGATGTCTGTTCTATCAAAGAGCAAGGTAAAAAGCAGCTTATGCTTCCGTAAGCCAAAAGATGATAGAGACCTATTGGTCAGAAAGTTCTACCTTATATTGGATGACTTTCAAATTTGGAAATCGCGATCTTCAAATCTTACGAGGATACATATTTTCCAAACTCTTCATGCTCCTGCATGAGGATAAAAGGGATAAAAATGGATAAAAAAACTATCGCTTAGGAACAAAACTCAGGAGCGAGAATCTTATAAGCGTACGACTATAACTTTGTAGTTGTACGCTTATAATTTTGTAGTCGTACAGCTATAGGGGATGTGTTTGTACGACTAAAGGGTATGTGACCGTGCGACTAAGACGGTAGAAGCTGTACGATTGAAAGGTGTCTCACTGCCGTCGTCCGCTCTTCCCATTGGAGCGTCTACTCGGCTCACTCATGTGGAACAGTCGGCTGACTTTTCTAGCAATCCTTCATTTTATACGATTTAAGAAAAGAAAATAAGAAGCACAGTGTATTTTTATATAGCATATCAGCTGCAATGTCTTTGTGTTGTGGCTGATATGCTATTAATATTGTCTTCTTTCTCTTATTTAGCCTTCAAAAGTGAAACCTAACATCTCTGCTTTGTTCTTTAACGAGATGGCATTTTCAGCTTGATTTACTTTCGTAATGCTACGTCCGTTCTCTTTGCGCTTTATGTAGCCAGAAATGTTTCTTCTCTCAAGGAGAGATAGGCGATTTTCTGCTTTTGCCCAATTGAGTATAGCTTGCCATAATTCTGAAGAGATGGAGTTTGCCTGGGCTAAAATGTTCTCCTCTTCTTCATTATAGGCTTCCTCATTCTCTTCGGTGGTGGTAAGAGAGACAGGTATTGGCGTATTGTCTATCCATTCCTTCAATTCCTCCCAGCATTTAGCGTTCTTTGTGAATGAGCGAGAGTTGTCTTGTTCAAGAAAGTCATTTACAATTACTACTTCACGTTCAATAACTTCTTTCAATTGAGATTGTACTTCCTGCTTCTTCCAAATGTATGCAAGGTTTAGCTTTTGCTCTGTGAGGTAGGAAATGGCAGACATGGTGTAAGCTGTTGTTCTTGACTTAAAGCCTTTTTGACCACATCTCTTTTCTACACGTTTATCTATGGCTTTGTATAGAATACTCAATGCTACGACTTTGTGCCAATAGGCTGCGTCTATATTGGTTCCCTCTTTTAAGGTTCTCATGTAAGAGGCAAAGCACTTCTCTCTGCTATTACAAGCAGTATGAGGCTTCATATCCCAAATAACCATCAGTTTGGCTACATCGATTTTTGTCAGCATTTGGTCTTTTGGAAATTCTTCCTTAAAGCTCTCCTTGTCGTATTTTTCTAAACTAGCTAAGGTGTCTGCGTATATACCTCGCATACGCTCAAAGAACCATTTCTTGTTTGTAATAGGCGCAACTTCCTCTTTGCTGACTTTTTCCATGTCAATCAGATACTTGTCTCCAGACTCAAAGTCAGACTGCTTGATACCTGTTTGACTGTTAGCGCAGGTGGAAATGTCTTTTACTATTTCTGAATAATTTTCCTTGTTTTTAACCACACTGACTTTCATCTGAACAAAAACCTTGCTTAGATCGCAACCTTGAGCACTTGCAATGGATGCTGTCGTTTGTCCACCATTGACAATTTGCCAATCTGTTATCTTGTTGATATACAAGTAACCTCCTCTCATTTGTTTAAGTTCTACATTGCTGGCAGTTGTAGAGATACCGTTATTGTATGAGAAGAACATCTCTGGTTTTGATTTTATGGTAGCCATGATACGCTTGTTTACCTTACTCTTGTTGCGTAAGAATGCTCTTACGTTCTTTTCGAGAAGCATAGTGCGGTATTGGTTGTATATCTTGGCAAGTACATCTCCAGAAATAATGGCAAGGTAAGTATCTACGTATGGATTCTCGTCATCCACCTTCAAACATTGCACTTTTGGCGCGATAAGTTCGTTAGTTTTTGAGTTCTTGTTTGGAACATAGTAACTCTTGTCGTTCTCGAAGTCGATAACAATCTTATCGTTTCCCTTTTTGATTTGGTCTTGGCGATAAATACGTGCAATATCCCAGACGTTGTATTCATAGGCAACTCCTTCTTTGTCTACTTCGGAAATCTTGTCTTGGATAGATGAGATGGAGCCATCGGTTAAAATATAAAAGCGAATTACATTGACTTTTCCCTTTGATTCACGAACAACATTGATTGCATCTTGAACATCTGCTGAGAAATCTTTCTCCCCTCCTTTGAAAGGTGCTTTCAGTTTTAGACATTGATAGTAAAACTCTTGAAGATACTTGAAGCCTGTTTCTATTCTGTTGTCAACTCGTAGCATCAAAGATGAAGCGTGGATAAAGAGAAACAAGTCGAGTGATTCTGCTTCATCATTATAGTCATAAGCTGACAGCTTAGCTCTACCCTCAGAAAACATACAGATTTCTGGGGCACTAACTTCACCGCACTCTTCCATGCAACCCAAGTAATATCTTGTTAGTTCTGTATTGATGTCGGCATCATTGATTTCTGCTAACTCCTGTGTTGAGTCCGCTACGTATTGTGCGAAGCTCGTTATGTTCATGTCGTTTGTATTCATATTGTCTGTCGTTCGATTAGTAAAAATGTTTTGTTACTGGTACACCTTCTTTATCATTTTCAAATTTTCTTCCTTGTTGTTATGTGTCTCAACAAAGTGACCGAAGAACTTGATGACATAGCATAGCTGTAAGACATACCCAAAGAAGAGTTCTTTTGCTTTTTCGTCAATAACCAAGTCTTTGTCATCTAATGTATATTCATTAGTCTCGCTTGTGTGAGAGTCGGAACTGGCAAAGTCGAGGATGTTCTTTGTGATGTATCCAATCTGTTTTGGGAAGATTGTATCTCCTTCTTTACCGTATCTGAGTTTGCTATCATGCCTAGTTGATAAACCAGACATGTAGCGATTGGCATCCAAAAGATTAAGTTGACCTCTATTGTCGAAACACTCATTGGGTAATAAACCTACGCTGTGGGCTGCACGATAGAGGTGTTCCAATACCTTGCGCAGAGGATTACCTTGGTACTCAAAGTGAGCATTCTCCTCTGGATAATGAAGTTGGCAAAGCAACTTGAGCAAAATGCTACGAGCCTCTTTGTCTATCAATTTGCCTTCGCCTAAATATTGGAAAGTGTCTTGGTAGCGAGCGAGGACTTTGTTTGCGATTTTGTTGCTCGCCACTTTTTTGATATTCTCAAATAATCTTTTTTGACTATTTTCATTTTGCTCAGGTGCGGACTTGGAGTAGGTCATTGCTCCCCATTCTTCTTCGTATTCCTTATGCTGGCATAGGGCGATGCTCATAGCCGTGTCAAAGTCTTCCATGGTTCCTGCTGATAGGATATACCATGGGATGGTGGTTTGCTTCTTCCCAAATAAACTTGTGAGAGAAGGTAATACTTTGTGAATAAAGAGATTCTCTTCTGGGGCACTTGCGTTCATTTTGCATTCTGCATCCAAGATGATAGCAGAGTAATCTTCGAAATTATCATTGAGAAGTTTTGTGGCATCTTCCCAGTTGCTTACAGGGTGGAGGACTATGTTGTAATCCTCCGCCTTGCTCTGAAAATGTGTTATGTACGATGGATTTGTAACTAGGTCATCCACCCAAAGTACTTTATATTCGATTTCGTTTGTCATATTAGTTGCTTTTTAATGTTCAACGTTGTTTATTCTTGAAGCTAAGTCTATATTTTACAGGAAATTCAGCTTCGGGTTCTGAGATGAATTCTGCTTCACCATTTTGTTCTCGCATAAGAAACCTCACCTCGTAGCCTCCGATTCCAAAATGAGACTGACCTGTCTTTGATGATCTGCCATATGTAAATACGTCCTCATTGGTGAGCTTCTTATGGAAAGGCTTACCATTGTTGGAGATATTTATGATTGGTATGTCATTCTCTGTGCCAACTTCAATCTTTACAATGTTGCCTTTAGACGCTTGGCTTTCAAAACCATGGCTGCAAGCATTGTTTATGATGTTGTCAAACACCTTTGTTAGTGCTCTTGGTGAGAACGTAACATTTGGCATTTTATTGTTTGACTGTGCTGAGTCAAAGTGGTATTCGTATTTGAATAATGGACTTTGGTGCTCTCTGGTGTAAGCTTTAATGAATGAGCCCAAGGATATGCTTTGTACTTCTTCTAAACCTGCTGATGACCAAAAATGATCCACTTGGTTTTGTAAAGTCTCAATTGCCACCTGAATGTTTGTGTATATGTCGGTAACAGGAGTCTTATTGTATTTGCCAATCACCATGGAGTCATCAACGATGCCTTTACCTACTTTGCGAGCTTTTTTTAGCATATCCCACCAGCCAGCAAGAGTAAATAATGTTTGTCCGATAGCATGCTTCTTCATATGGACATCACGTTTGAATTCTTCGGCTGCCTGAATGAGTTTTCTGTCTGCTTCCTTTAAGTATGCTTGTACATCTTCTTTCACCAAGCGAGCTTGCTCCTCTATTGAAGGTACGGCAATCTTGATGTCAAGGAAGAACTCTGGGGCGAGGATGGAGTCTTCGTCCTCCATAAGCATTTTTGCCTGGGCAGAACAATAGCCCTTAGCCAATTCTCTTAAGAGATAGTCTTCCACAATGACATTACTCTTGGCATTAAATGTAATAAGTCCCTCTTTGAAGGCAACCGGTTGCTCTACATGAATGAGTTTGCCTATCTTCATTTTACCCTCTACGATACCTGCTATCAAGCAATTATTATTGACAGAAAAGTATGTAGGGGCTGTGAAGTATTCTTTTGTGACTTCGAGCTGCTTCTGTGCTAAAGAACTCGCATCTATGTCGCAATCCATGTATTTGGAACCGAGACTCTCTTTTCCCAATACTTGGATTTCATTGCCCTCGTTTTCCTTAGAACTTGGTACGATATCTACAAGTTCTTTGAGAGAAACGAATCTCTCGCCTTCGTTTAACCTAGGAAGTTGCTTGTCAATGAGATACTGATGTGCAACATGCTCGTTTACACCAAAGAACTCAGAAGAATGTATTCTCTTCTCGTATTTCGTATCACATTCTTTTTGGTTGTAAACCTCCATGATGCGATCTACGTTCAATCCTCCTCTCTGGTAGAACTTAGGGTTGGTGATGCTGAATGATTCGGTACAACCACCTTTAAGACCATTGAGTAGAGCCTCATGACCAGCCTTGGTGATTCCTCTTTCTTTCTTGAATTCTGAACCCGTTGCGTCAATGAAACGCATTATACCCTCATTGCCTTTTCCTTTCTCAATGTGCAATAGGCAAGTAGAGGTATAAATGCCTCCAAATGGCATTGATGGTAGAGAAATTAATGTGGCATTAAAAGCCTGGTCTCTTGTCTTGAAGAGCAATTCGAAGACACTCCAAAAGTTTTTTGCTTGGAAATAACAGGTTGGTACAGTAAAGTCAAGGCAACTTTCTGGTTTAGCCAGTGCTGCGCAAACAACGATGGTTCTAGCCAATTCTCCTGATGCTACTTCTTGTGGACTTTGCCACATGCCCTCAGTAAAGTAAAGTGCATTGTTGCACTTTTGGTTGAGAGTTGGGTTAAACGTAAAGACATAGTTAGGACCATTCTTGATACCAATATTAGATAGGTTATCGCAGTCTCCATATACGACCTCAGGATTAATACCTTGGCTATCTAACAATATTTGTGCGTATGCGTTCACATAGTTGTTTAGTTCACCTTCTTGTCCGTATGCGTGATCCTCACATTCAATGTGATAGTTAGCTTCGGGATGGTAAAGAGCATAGTCAGAGAAGTCGGCATATGGAAGAAGCACCTTATCGCCAGCTTCTGGCTTGCCGCTGAGTCTCTCGCACAAATCAATGAGACTCTTAGGAGTCTTGTAAATATTCAATGGGGAATCTTTGAAAACAATTTCCTCTATGATTTCATCACTGCCACTATAGGTCGTTTCGAAATCAATGTGTCCCATCTCGTTTGCATAATCAAGACAATACTTGATGACTTGGCTGCATTCGCCTAAAAGAATGGTAATCTCTTCCTGTGTGAAGTAGTCATGCAAATCAAAGATGCAATCCTTGAAAGGCGCAATCTTTTCTGCTTTTGCCTTTGGCATCTGGGCGTACAAGGTTATTATGACGTGCTTCATCACGTCGGTCTGAGAGATAGGGTTGTTGCCAGTCTTACTCCAGTTCTTGTTGATGAAGTTATCTACGATGTTCTGTGCCTTAGCTGAAAGAGTGTTGTTCTGTGACATAATGGTAAAATTTAAAAGTTTGAAATTTTGTTCGTTTTTGTCGTTCTTTCTGAATGACGATGCAAAGGTACTACTCTTTTGTGCAGCCTTCTTGCACAGGTAAATATTTCTTGAGATTTTCTTCAATTTTCTGCTTAATTTCTTCTCTAAGCCAACTTGGAGACACCACTTCCACATCTGGAATAAAGGAAAAGATGAGCTGACGCAACTCGTTGTTGGGCTTCACTTTGATAGAGATGGTATGCTCTTCTTTGCTCACAATCTTTTGTGATGTATGGAGTGGTTTGGAGATAACGTATGGAAAACGATTGGCTTCAAATCGGAGTACAACCTCCTCTGTTGAGGTGTTCTCGTCCAATAAGGTTACTCCAATGATGTCATTGAAATATGTTTTGAAATCAATACTGTCATTCTTGTGAAAGGCAACATCTGCTTTCTTCAACTCTTGTATTCTGTCGAGGGCATAAACAGATAGGTTTTGGTATTTCTCATTATATCCAAAGAGGAACCACCTATTATTATATTGCTTCACATAATAAGGGTGGATGATGGCATCTTGTTCCTTTCCCTTAAAACTACAATAATGGATGCTGATAGGCTGGTGATAGATGGTCATGTCTATCACTTCTGAAAGAAATTCCAGTCCTTTCAGTTGTTCGTTGTTTTCAAAGGCAATCAGATTTTCTGTGTTTGATTTGATGTTGAAACGGTATTCAAGACTTGAGATGACTTCTTCGAGCCAAGCATTGGCTGGAGTACCTCTGAACTTACCTAACATTTCTATAGTAGAACGCAAATCATTGAGCTCTTCCACACTCAATTCGTTGTTGAATATAGAGTAATTTGGGTCTTCGTATCTATAATAGCATTGGCGACCTGTGCCAAAAGGATAAGTTTTGATAGGGGCATTGTATGATACACGGTCACGCATGTATTTGATGTCTTCACGAATTTGGCGAAGGCTGACAATCTGACCAGTAAGGTCAGAAAGACTCTCGTTGACTTCATCAATGAGATCGTCTATGGTGTATTTGTGCTTGAAGTCGCTGAAGCATCTATCCAAGACCTTGTATCTAAGTTGTGCATTCTTGTTTGTAGGCATAATTGTTTCGTTTTATAAATCATAGTTGCAAAGTTAGTCATTTCTTTGCAATTATGAGAATAATTTATGATAAAAAAGCAAAAGAGGCGCATGATTATAGCCATGTGCCTCTTTTGAGGATTGAATTATTTGTTGGTGTTGACTGCGTATGTGATGCTGATGTAGCCATGATAGCCTTGTGGACTTACTTCCATATAGACAACCTTGTTGGCTGAATTTAGCTTGTTGGCATTAATAAAAGTATAGACTCCATCTATGTCTGCAACAGGATTATAACGTTCCAAAAGAAAGTTGATGAGTTGAGTAGCCAGGGTGCTGCTGTTGTGATGTGGTAAAACCAACAGCGCAAATTTTAGCTTTCCGTTTGCATCAAATTGGTAAGCTACTGCGGATACTAATGAGTTTTCTCCTTCATAGAATAGTCCATCAGAATCGTCTGAGCGTAGTTTACGTTTCTCAAACTTCTTGACATCCTCTCTGGTCGCTCCTTCTTTGCACAATGGTTCTACATAATAAGTGTATTTGGGGGTGACGATGACATTACACGATGCCGATCCATTTGAGCCTTGTGCCATTACTCTTGTTTCACCAACATGGTTTGCTGTGACCATTCCATTTACAGAAACGGAAGCAATGAAGTCATTCTCAGAACTCCATTTTGAGACATCCCCAGTAACTTTGAGCTGTTGAGTGCCACCCACTTTTAGGGTTACCTCTTTCTCTTGCAAAGAAAATGGACTGTCATCATTGCTGTTGCAAGATGAAAACATACATACGGATAGCATTACTGCTAAATAGAAAATTACCTTTTGCATAATTACTCGATTTTAAGTTTGACTATTAATATCGAGTGCAAAGGTAATGGGGAAGGGTGCAGCCTATCTGCATAGCAAAATACAAGGTATGAAAATCACAAATTGAGTATTTCTATTAAGAATTCGTGAGGTGTATAAACTGGTATGGAAGAAGCGGTAAAGTCTTTGGTATTTCTGGTAATAATATAGTCGGCTTTTGCTTTTTGTGCACAACGGAATTGCATAGCATCTTCAAAATCTGCAAATTCAGAATGGATTCCATAATTGACACAATCAGCATCCACAACATCTATTTTACATATTTTGCAGAAATTGTCTATAACTAATTTTACGGTATTATTGTCGAATTTCCTTCCGATAATATAGCTTGTAGTCGCAAAAGACATTGAGGCAGCATGTAGTTTAATTCTATTGTTGATGGCTAAACTCACAATTGTTGCAGCTTCCTCATAGAAGTTTTCACGGCGTGCTATAAAATCAATAATAATATTTGTATCAAGAAAAATATTAAGCATAGCGTTATTCTTTCATATATTTTTTGTAAAATTCTTCTTTGTAATCAAAAGAGGGTGGCAACTCCATATCTACAGACATGGAGGCAACACGTGGATCTATCACCAAATCTTCTTTTGTGAATTGGTGTTTTTTTGCTGGGGTAAGTATTTTTCTCAATGCTTGCACAGCTTTTAATATAGTTTCTGTATCTTTGTGGGCAATGATACCTACAAGATTCTGATATTCTGCCTGTAATTCGATTGCTGTCATAATTTGTTTGTTTATATATTTGTTTGCAAAACTACAATTATTCTTCAAGATAACCAAAGAAAGTTTGGACTTAATACTTATGTTTAAACATTTTTAAGTCCTTTGCTTTCTTGGTCTGGATCCTTTGCTTTTATTTCCACAACATGCACAAGCTTCCTGCCGTAATGAGCAGAGCGCCAATAATCACCTTGATATTGACAGGTTCTTTCAGGAGGAAGAAGGCGAGGATGATGGTGATGACCACGCTGAGCTTGTCGATAGGAGCCACACGAGAAACATCGCCGGTCTGCATCGCTTAGAAATAAAAGAGCCACGACATACCTGTGGCAAGGCCTGAGAGAATGAGGAAGCACCACGTATGACGACTGATGTCCTTGATCTCATTCATCCTACCGCTGAACAATACGATGCCCCAAGTCAAGAGGAGGATGATGGAGGTGCGAATGGCAGTGGCAAGGTTAGAGTTGATGTCTTTTACGCTAATCTTCGCACAAATTGCCGTTAGAGCGGCAATGATTCGGATAGCATTTCTTTTACATCCACCTCTTGCAGCGTGGTGTATTGCGCATTCTCAATCTTTGCCAATAATAGGAGGTTGCGGTTCAAGTGCCCCATACGCATGGTGAGCTGGTAGAGGTCGGAAACCAACTTCATCTCCTTCTCTCCCAATTCCTCCTGCATCAATAGGTCGAGCTTGCTTCGGATGATGGCAAGCGGAGTCTGGAGTTCGTGCGAGGCATTCTCAGTAAATTCCTTTTGGATGCGATAAGTCTCCTTGTCCTTGCTCATTAGTCGTCCCAAGGATTGGTTCAGACGATTGAATTCCTCGATGTCGGTATCCACGAAGAGGGAAACGTCGCTCTGGGCAAGATTGAAATCCTCTGTCTTTCGCAGTGTGTCGTCGAATGGTACCAATAGCTTCTTGGTGAAGAAACGTATGGTGATGAACATGGCTGTCGTGATGACGCAGAAGATAAATAGATACTGTATCATCATACCAGCCATGATGTCTTGCTCCAAGTCGATAGGGGGTACGCCTTCGCCTCGGCTCATCGCCTCTATGATGTCTATCATGTCCTCGGCATAATAATACTTGGTGAGGAGATAGAACAGCGGTGCAGTCAAGACAAAGCAAATGGTCACACAACTGACAAACAACCTGAGCGTTTTGGATAAAAGACTTGTTCTACTTTGAACTTTGAACATTGAAATTTATGATTAGTTTATGCTATTGAATTCTTCACTCTTCACTGATTAAGCGTTCCATTTATATCCCGTACCGTAATACGTCTTGATGCAATCCGTGATGCCTGCATCCGAGAGTTTCGCCTTCAGATTCTTGATGTGCGCATAGATGAAGTTGAAGTCGTCAAATATATCCGCCATATCACCACTGAGGTGTTCGGCAATGGCACTTTTGGAAACCACCCTTTTGTGGTTTTCTATCAAGAAGAGTAGCAATTCGTATTCCGACTTCGTGAGGTCGAGCAAGATGCAGTCATACTCATATACCCCCACTTTCATCATCGCCTCGTCAAAGGTGAAAGCCTGTTCGCAGAGGTAATCTTCCTTGCCGAGATAGCTTACGATGCGATTCTGTTGAAATCTTGAATTTCACTCTGTCTGTTGTCCTTTTCGTTTAGCTGATTCCTGTTATAATCTAACTGCAAAAACACTATATTTCTGTCAAAATCTTTCTATTTCCTTGTATAAAAATTCTAAAATAATATGTAAAAGTATGAGGGAGTTATCTGGCGTATAGGATGGTAAGACAAAAAGGGCATGGCGCAATCCTAAAAGCACCATGCCCTTTTCCAATGAATCGTTTTATAGAAAGCGTTATTTCGTTTGCTCAAACAACCAGTCTTGTACGCTCTTGATGCCATAGGCAACAAACCATGTGGCTCTATGGCTTCCGCCAGTGAGATGCGTAAACAAGAGATGATTGCCCTCTTTGCGCATCTTGTCAGCCTCTTCCGATAGCTTGTCTTCAGGTAGTGTCATGTTCCAAGTAGCTTCCGTCACCTTGCTCCCTTGGCTTCTCCATAATGCCACTGCCATCCACTGTTACCACAGGATATTCTGGTGCTACGACGATGCACTTGTGGCGTGCTTGTGCCTCAGGTTCTGCCCATGATGTGGCTCCCGTACCTTGATAGAGCGTCTTTTTACCGGACTACTTGCAGTGCCTGCATCGTGGATAAATAGTACCAATGGATACTTCTGCGCAGGGGCGTAATCCTTAGTAACAGTTAAACCTAAATCCAAATTTTCAAAGAATTATTTTGTTGCATAAAACATTAAATGCCAGAGCTTTATATTAACAATTCGGAGAGCATTTTCAGACTCTTTTTTTGGAACAAAGAACTGGACACCCTAGTTATTTTTCTAGTATTTCTTCTCGCTATCTATTATATCAATAAAGGTCTGCAAAGGTCATATTTTGCGTGGGCTAGGCTTTAACTGAGTGCAATTGACTAGTTGTTGCCTTCGGTCTGGGCTTGGACAGTGGCTTGCAGTACTGAGACAGCACACTGCCGGCATAGGTTACAGTGGACTGTCAGGGGCGATTAGTATCTTGACAGCGTTGGTGGGAGCACATTCCTTAGTTTTATTGATTCTATTTACGTTTTTCCCTTCACTCTTCACCTTTCCTCTCGAATCCCCTGTGTTTATCGGCATTCCGAGAGGTGAAGAGTGGTCTCAGCTCTTCACCCTCTCTTCACCTCTCTTCACCTTTTGCTGCCCATACCCCCTGAGGGTGAAGGGTGGTGAAGAGTGGGTGAAGAGACAAAATGTCTCTTCACCTATGTAATGCATTTATATTCAGTGCGTTAAGTGCTGTTTGTGAAGAGTGAAAGGGACTTGCGAATTTTAGATAAAGTTACGTTTTGCTTGTTCTTCAAGTAATATTTAGCACCACGCTTTACGTTTTCCTTGACGGCTTTGCAGGAGAAGGTAGCTCCTGTTACGCCATCCACCTGTGTGGTAGAAGCCTTGGCTGCCTTCATGCCATACCATTTGTTGAGCAAGCCTTGCTTTAGTTCACTACATAAGTGCCATCGCTCTGCTTGGTCATCACCTTGTCGTCACCATGATTGCCCTTGGCGATCATGGTGCTTGCCATGCCCATCATGAGGAGGGTGGCAAACATGAATACTTTCTTTTTCATTTTCTTTTATACCTATTTGTATGATTTTCTTTTATACCTTATTATATATATTGTCTATCTTAGCTCCTTGCTTTCCCTCGGAAACTATTTCTGACCAGTGCTGATTCGCAATTCTGGCAGAGGGCTTCGGTGGCAGTATGATGCTGGAATCCCTCTATCATGGCTTGCGCTCTTGGTGAGGAGAGAATCTCTTCGAGTGATTGATGGAAGAGATTGCCGAGGACGACATCACCGTTGTGGTCGAGGCAACAGGGGACCAGGCTTCCATCGGATAGAACTCCTATCTGCTTGAGCAATGCCTTGCAGAATACTTCTCGCTTGGCAGATGATGCATTTGCTGAAGGCCATTCGAACTTTCTGTCAAACTCTAAATAGAGATTGTCGCAGAGGCGGAATCCATCAGGGCGTTCCTTCCAAGGGCGTGGTACGTATTCAGCGATGTAATCCATCACCTGCTCATTCTCCTTGTCCATTCCTCCTTGGTTCCATAGTCTCAATACGACGCAAGTTCCCTTGGCTGCGGCTTGTGTGGCAAAATTCATCACCTCTTCCATATAGCTGGACAGCTCCCCTCTGGCATTGCTCTCGTGAGAATGGAGGGAGAGCTGTACCTTATGTGGCAGTGTATCGAGGAGATTCATGGCTCGATGCAACAATGTGCCATTGGAGGTGAGTACGGTCTTAAATCCCTTCTCCCTTGCCATGGTGATAAACTGGGGCAGGAGAGGGTGGAGCAGTGGCTCGCCCATCAAATGGAAATAGAGGAAGCATACCTTGCCCCGAACCTTGTCCGTGAGCAGGTCGAATTCCTCAGCCGACAGCTGTCTCCTTTTCCTTTGATGCTTGGGGCAGAAGTGGCAGTCGAGGTTGCACGTATTCGTGATTTCTATGTAACAGCGATCAATCATTTTCTCTTCAATGTTGCTAATCAATATGCAAAATTACGAATAATATTTATTTTACTGAAAATTTCTCAGTTTTCACGTCCTTACTGTTGGCTCCCACCATGATTTGGAAGTCGCCAGGCTCCAAGATGTGCTTCAGTTCGGCATTGTAGAACTTGAGCATTTCTGGAGTAATTTCGAAGCTAACCTCTTGACTCTCACCTGCTGCCAAGTGGATGCGCTGGAATCCCTTCAGCTCCTTGATTGGGCGGGAGATGGAAGCTACCATGTCGCGGATGTAGAGCTGCACCACTTCATCGGCATCTCTGGAGCCTGTGTTCTTGACAGTGATGGTGGCGGTTATCTTCTTATCGCCTTGCCATGCATCAGCTTCCTCATTGTTGATAGATGCAGAAGAGGCGCTCAGGTGCAAGTCGCCGTAAGCGAAGGTGGTATAGCTCAGACCATAACCGAATGGGTAGAGTGGACCATTGCTCACGTCCAAGCAGTTGCTAGCATACTTGGCAAACTGAGGGTTGTCATCTGGTACAGGACGTCCGGTATTCTGATGGTTATAGTAGAGAGGCTCCTGACCTGTGGTCTTAGGCATGGAGGTGGTGAGCTTGCCCGTAGGCACCTTGTCGCCAAAGAGCACGTCGCAGATGGCATCTCCCGTCTCTGAGCCGCCAAACCATACGTTGAGGATGGCTCCTACGTGCTGTTTCTCCCAGGTCAATACGGTAGGACGACCGGCAAAGTTGAGCAGTACTATAGGCTTGCCCAACTTCACGAGTTCGGCTAGGAGTTCGTGCTGCACATCAGGCATCTCCAGATTGGTACGAGTACCGCATTCACCGCTCATGTCGGCAGTTTCGCCCATGGCGCATACGATGACGTCTGCATCCTTGGCTACGCTCAATGCCTCCTGCTTCAGCTGTGCGTCATCGCCACGCTGGATGGTCTTTCCAAATTCGCCAGCCTTCTGTAGCTCGGCATCTCTCCATACATTGCTGCCCTGAGCATAGAGCAGTTGAGCCTTGCCCTTCAGGGCTTGCTGCATCGCCTCCTTGAGGGTGATGTACTTTTCTGGTGCCTGCGCCACGCTCCAGGTGCCGGCTATGTTGTTGCGGGTATCGGCAAGCGGACCTATCAGTGCCACCTTTCCTTCCTTCTTCAGTGGCAGGATATTTGCCTCGTTCTTCAGCAATACGAAGGTCTCGGCAGCCACGTCTCTAGCCGCTTTGCGATTTTCGGCGGTATATATTTCCTTCTTGCTGCGCTTGGTGTCGCAGTAGCGGTAAGGGTCGGTGAAGAGTCCCAGCTTGTATTTAGCTTCCAGTACTCGGCGGCAAGCTTGGTTCACTTCCTCCTCGCTCACCTTGCCCTCCTTTACGCTCTGTGCCAGATAGCGCACGTAGGCGCTGGAGCACATGTCCATATCGGTGCCAGCGTGCAGGGCTTGTTCGCCAGCCTGCTTCAGGTCTAGGGCTGTGCCGTGGCTCAATATCTC
>OQWM01000720.1_pt1 | contig 21711 bp, 18 predicted proteins | sample 1691531 | NCBI WGS metagenome assembly OQWM01 (sample SAMN03418257, study PRJEB22391) | human gut metagenome | biome: human-gut; feature: organic feature; material: feces | host: Homo sapiens | place: Tanzania | collected 2013-01
AATCAAGTATTTGTCTTAATTCATCAAGCTGCACTTCCCAACTTTTTCGAAAACGCTCTCTTCAACCCTCACTCCCTTTCCTGCAAGGAATCCGGCCACCAGAGCGATGGCAACGCAGGCAGCCCCGGCCATATATTTAAGGAATCTGAGCCGGTGCACTCTCTTTGGGGATTTGATTTCGGTGAGGAGTTTTCTGCGTATTTCGTCTTTAACTCCTTTCGGCATTTCAGAGCCGGCGTTCTGCCATTTCTCAAAGGCATATTCATCGAATGCACGAGAGACGTCCTCACTTTCCAGGCAGGAACGGAGGGCGGCATCTTCTTCGGCTGTGGTATGGCCTGAAAGGTATTTGTCAACAAGAGACTGGAATTTTTCGATTTCCATTTTTCCGCGGTTTTACATAATGTATCCACAGAATCAGAAAAACCTTACAAGAAAAATGAAAATTTTTGAAAATCAGGCAAAGCCGACCTTAACCGAGTATCACCGCGAGCATCAAAAGTTCGGAAATCCTCTGCCTTATGCTGCTTTTTGCCCTTGCTATCTGGGTTTCGACTGTCTTTGGGGAGATGTCAAGCCGCTCGCTGATTTCCGCCACAGAAAGCCCTTCGATGAAACGCATCTTGTAGATTTTGCGTCTTGACTCTGGCAGGGCGGCGATTGCCCCCTCGGCTTCGGCGAGGATGATGCCGGTGTCGGTGGAGTTCCACATTGCCTGCTGAGGCTCACTTCCGTTGTGGCTGGTAACATATTCAATGTATTTCGAGGCTGTCACCTGTCTGCGCACTTCTTTGAAAACCGCATTGCGTGCCACCACATAAAGCCAGGCAGGAAGATTCCCACAAGGGTCGAATTCGGCCCTGCGGCTCCACATCAAGGCAAAGCACGACTGGGTGATGTCTTCGCAGACGCAACTGTCCTTGAGAATGGAGAGTGTGAAGTTATAGACCATTCCGGCGTATTTGTCATACAATGAGGAGAACGCCTCCACCGAAGAGGCATTCAACTGCTCTATGAGAATCTTGTCTTCTTTCATACGCCGGACATTTCGTGTTTCGGGGCTCTTTCCCCGTCGGGTAAGTCTCTATTTCAGCCACCTGTCAAGCCAATTGAAGTAGCTCCTGTGCCAGAAAAGAGCGTTTTGAGGCTTGAGAATCCAGTGGTTCTCGTTCGGGAACACAATCAGTTCCGATGGCACGCCCATCATCTGAGCGCAGTTGTAGGCAGCCATTCCCTGGTCGTAAGGGACGCGGAAATCGCTGCCGCCGTGGATGACCAGAAGGGGAGTGTGCCAGTTACGGATGAGTTTGTGAGGCGAGTTCGCGTAGTGGCGCAGTGCGGTCGGGTTGCTCTCCCAAGGTGCTCCACCGTTGTCCCAAGTCGGGAACCACATTTCCTCTGTGGTCATATACATATGTTCCTGATTGAAGATTCCGGCATGGGCGATGAAAGCGTCATAGACATTGCCGTGGACTCCGCAGAGATAGTAGACCGAGTAGCCACCATAACTTGCACCACAGGCCGCCATTTTGCCGATGTAAGGTTCGGCCTTCATTTCGCGTGCCGCGCAGAGATAGTCTTGAATGTTGAGACCGCAGTAGTCTCCGGAAATCTGCTCGCACCATTCCTGTCCGAAGGCTGTGGTCCCGCGACGGTTAGGCAGTACGACGACATATCCCTGTGAACACATAAGCCTGTAGTTCCATCTGTAGGACCATCCCTGACTCAGCGTACCCTGAGGCCCTCCGAGGCAGATTTCTATCGCCGGCCATTTCTTTGATTGGTCAAACTCCGGCGGATAAAGCACCCATGTCAGCATGTCCTTGCCGTCCACGGTCTTCACCATCCTTGCCTCGGTTCTATGTTCCTTGAGCTGTGAGAGTATGTGTCCGTTCTCGTCAGTGACCTTTGTGCCTGTCTGCGTAGCAGTGTTGAACGCGACTATCTCGGTCGGGAAGTCCATGCTCTGCCATGTGGTGTAGAGGATTTCGCGACCGTCGGTCCTGTCGATGAAGAACGGAGTAGTGAAGTCGTACCACAGACCCTCTCCGGTCTTGCGGGTTATATTTCCCTTAAGGTCAGTGAGATAGATTGCCTGCAAGCCTTCTGTGAGGGCGTTGAACCAAATGTGTCGCGAGTCCTCGTCCCAAGATGGGGAAGCGACATTGTATTTGAATCCGGCGCTGAGTTCGCGGATATTCCCCACTTTCATTCCGTCCACATCTGCAAGCATAAGCCTTTGTTTGTCAGCCTCATACCCATTGCGTTCCATCGAAATCCAGCAAATCATCCTGCCATCGGGGCTCCAAACGGGTGTGGTGTCATATCCTCCTCCCATCGGAATCCGTACACATTCGCCGTCCTTTATATTATATAGGTATATTTCCGTGTCCGTCGAGAATGCGTAGTCTTTTCCGTCCTTCTTCCTGCATGAGTAGGCGATGCGTGTCCCGTCAGGACTCCAGCAAAGCTCCTCAAGCCCACCGAACGGTTCTGTGGGGAGTTCGTATGGGGAGACGCCGCCGTCTTCCGCACCTTCGTTTCCGAGTATGTCAAAGAAGTTTCCGAGTCCCTTGTCCCAGTCGAAAGTACCGACAAAACTGTGAGGGATTTCTTCAACCCAATGGTCCCAATGGCGGTACATCATCGTCTCCGTTTCGTATGCCTCGGCTTTCGGAAGATCCGGATAAATCTGCCCCGGAGTCTTTACTCGCCCCGCCACTGTGGAGAGGAATATCACTTGAGACTGGTCCGGCGAGAGTTTGAACTCACCGATGCCTGCGGCTATGTCGCTGACTTTCTTGCACTTTCCGAGCGTTCCGTCCTTTCTGAGCTTAGCAATGTAAATTTGCCCGCCCATGAGGTAGGCGACCTTCTTCCCATCTGCGCTCCAGCGTGCGTTGCTGATGCTTTTCCCGGAGCGGGTGGCAAGATGCGCGTCGCTTCCGTCAAGATTGCTGATATACAGATTTCTGCAAGAACGGTTTTCCTCAATTGAATTGTATGACACCCCGTAGAGCAGTTTCTTCCCGTCCGGCGACACCTGCGGATCCGAAAGCCTTCCGAACGCAAGAAGCACTTCAGGAGTCATTTTCCCGTCCTCTACTCTGATTTCCGATTTTCCTATGAATCCCTTTTCTTCGGATTCCTTTCCTTTTGCAAACTTTCCCATAATGATGCCGGCCACGGCTGCGACCGCTACGAGCCCCGATGCCAAAATGATTGTTCTTTTTCCCATTTATATGTCAATATATCAATTATATATAGTCTTGAATCCCACGCACTTCTTTCTATCCACGTTTATATACCAAATCCTCCTGTTCGAAGCGGCGTTTATGTCGTCGAGTCCGGATTCTCTGTCTCACCATAAATGCTTATGACGGCAAGAGCCTCATCGCGTAGCCTTCTCCTGACTTTTTCCGGGCTCATGACCTCGATAGCCGCTCCATATTTGCGAAGTTCAAAATAGAGGTCATTGCTGTCGGGAGACACAAAAATAGAAAAATATGTCCATTCTCCCTCAGTTTTCAGCAACTTTTGGCTGTGGTGGATGGGGAGGTCGGAGATATATTTGGCCTGTACCCCACGTGCCCTGAACTCGACGGTGCAACCTTTTTCCCCTTCTTGCGGAATGTACGTTCCGAACGATGTCGCGAGAACTTCGCTGAGACTGAAACTCTCCGGGTATATGAACCTGTCGGAGAGAACTTCCATGGAGACGAGCCTGTCGAGGGCGTAGCATCTCAGTGCTCCGCGTTCGATGCAGTGCCCGTAGAGATACCAGCGGCGCTTGTCCTCCTTGAGCGCATAGGGAAGCACGGTGAGCCGTTCCGGAGCCGCGCTGCTGTACTTGCAGTATTCTATCTCAACCCGGCGGCTGTCGAGCATAGCCTCCATGATGCGCGTGAGAAAGCGGTGTCCGGAAGGGACGCTTTCAATCTCAATGCGGCCGCTGAGGGACTCCTTGCCCTTCTCAAGCAGGGAATTGACAGTGAAACTGTCTGTCAGCCATTCCATGGCGCCACCGTCGCTCATTCGGTTGCCGCGGTCTATGCAGTAGCGGTTGCTGCTGCGGTCGCAGGTGATTCCAATGCCGAAGACCTCTTCAACAGCATTCTTGTAGTTGACGAAGGTTCTCCGCGTCAGCACCTCCCCGAAACGCCTTTCGTAGCGTCCGGTTATCTCTCCAAGCGTTAGCCCCGCGTCTCCGGCGTCCATGACCATTTGCAGCAGCCAAATGTATTTTGCAATCAGTTCCGTGACCATTATTCTTAGCTGATGTTACTATAGTTCCGCACATTGTACTTATTCTTGCGCAGTTCGAGGAGAAGGCGGACGTTTTTGGCGAGGCTGAGCGTCGGATCTTCGTTCAGTACGGCTGCAGCGGCATTTCTGGCGGCACCGAGAATCTGTCCGTCTCTGGCGAGGGAGGCGATGTTGAGGGCAATAGGGAGACCGCTCTGCTGAGTGCCCTCAAGGTCGCCTGGACCGCGCATCTTCATGTCCTCCTCGGCGATTTCAAAGCCGTTCTCCGTCCTGCACATCAGCTCGATGCGGTTTTTGGATTCCTTGCTCATCTTGTGGCCGGTCATCAGGATGCAGTATGCCTTGTCGCTACCCCTGCCCACTCGTCCGCGCAGCTGGTGGAGCTGGCTCAGGCCGAACCTCTCTGCACTTTCAATGACCATTACGCTGGCATTCGGGACATCCACCCCGACCTCGATGACCGACGTCGCCACGAGTATGTTCGCCCTGCCTGCCGAGAATGCATCCATGTTGAATGCCTTTTCCTCATTGTCGAGTTTCCCATGGACGACTGCGATTTTGTATGGAGGGAATGGAAAATAGTGGCGGATGTTCTCAATGCCGTTTTCAAGATTCTGATAGTCAAGTTTCTCGCTCTCAAAAATCAGCGGATAGACTATGAATACCTGACGCCCGGAGGCAATCTCTTTCTTGAGAAAATTGTACATCTGGAGACGCTTTCCTTCCGTGCCGTGGATGGTTTGGACCGGTTTTCTTCCAGGAGGAAGCTCATCAATCACGGAAACGTCAAGATCTCCGTAGAGTGTCATGGCAAGTGTTCGCGGAATCGGAGTCGCAGTCATCACGAGCACGTGCGGCAGCTTCCCGTCGCACGTCTTTCTCCAGAGCTTCGCACGCTGTTCCACTCCGAAACGATGCTGCTCGTCCACAATCGCGAGGCCGAATCTTCTGAACCTTACATTGTCTTCGATGAGCGCATGTGTGCCGACGATTATTCCTATCGAGCCGTCTTCAAGGCCGGCGTGTATCTCGCGTCTTTCTGCGGTTCTGCTGCTTCCGGTGAGTAGCGCGGCCCGCACTCCGGTCGGCGCGAGGTATTTGCAGATGTTTCTGTAATGCTGTTGGGCGAGCACTTCCGTAGGTGCCATGATGCAGGCCTGGTAGCCGTTCCCGACTGCAATCAGGGCGCTCAGTACGGCGACCATAGTCTTCCCGCTGCCCACATCTCCCTGAAGCAGGCGATTCATTTGATGACCCGATTTCATGTCGTCCCGGATTTCGGTGATGACCCGTTTCTGTGCGCTCGTAAGTGGAAATGGGAGCGCTTCATAGCACTTGTTGAAAGCCTCTCCGACCTTAGGCATCATAATCCCGTCTTCTGCCCGCGAGCGGACAAACTTCTGTTTTAGCAGGGCAAGCTGGAGGAAGAACAGTTCCTCGAACTTCAGACGGAAACGTGCCTTTTCGAGAGCTTCGGCGCTGTCTGGGAAGTGTATGTTGCGAAGGGCATAGTGGATGGGCGCAAGTCCGTACTTTTCAAGAATATACAATGGTAGAGTCTCCTCTTCCTGCCCCAATGCGGCGTTCAGTGCTCCCTGCATTATGCGGTTCATTACCTTTCCTGTGATTCCGCAGTTCTTCAGTTTTTCTCCGGACGGATAGACACCGACCAGACGGCCTCCGACCTGGTTCCCGAACGCTTTCGCATCCGAATCTCCAACTGCAGGAACACCCCCTGGAAGTATTCCGGCAGTCGTCTGCTTTTCCGGACGGTCAACTTCCGGGTGAACGATGCTGAACCTCCCGTTGTATTCCGACGGCTTTCCAAAAAAGATGAAAGTTCCGCCCTCAGAAAGTTTTCCGAACATCCATTTTATGCCCCTGAAGAACGTCATTTCCATCTCTCCGCTCCCGTCTGTAACCCAGACGCTCATCCTTTTCACCGTGTTGAACTTCAGCTCTTTCAGATTCTCCTGTGCAATCTCTCCCTTCGCCCCGAAAAGTGTGATTCTCCGCACGGAAGCGAGTATTTGGATGTAGGCGGACTCTCCCTTCACATCGGCAATGCGAACGAACGATGTCCTGTCGATGTAGCGGAACGGGTAGATGCGCAGCAGTTCGGAGGCATATCTCACCCCGAACTCGCTCATGAGCGCTTCCGCACGTTTCGGTCCCACTCCCGGCAGGTACTGTATTTCCGTTTCATTCCTCATAACACGCGAAGTTACGAAAAAGAATCTAATGTTTCCCGATATATTTTGTATCTTTGCGGACTATGAAACACGTCTGCCCACAAAGACGAAACATTTTTTGATGTATTTGGGAGGGCAGATTTGTTTTGGAAGAAGGAGTGTACCGGGCGTACACGACTGATGAGAAAACGAATATGCACCCAAAAGACACAAAAATATATGGATAGAAAAATAGTAGTCGGAATAACCCAAGGCGACGGCAACGGAATCGGATATGAAGTTATCATAAAGGCACTTGCGGACGAGAGGATACTTGACTTCTGCACTCCGGTGATATACGGGTCATCCAAGATTTTCGGATTCTACAAGAAACTGATTCATAACCTCGACAAACCGGTGAATACCAATGTCATAACTTCTGCAAAGGAAGTGCATCCGAAGAGGGTGAACATCGTCAATTGTTTGCCGGACAATGTGTACGTCGAGCCGGGACAGTCAACCCCGGAGTCGGCAAAGTCGGCAATGATTGCGTTGGAACAGGCTGTTACTGACATAAAGAACGGGGATATTGACGTACTCGTGACGGCTCCTTTCAATAAGAGGGCTATGGCAAACGAGGGCTTTGGGTTTACGGGACATACGGAATATCTCGAGAAGGAATTCGGAGTTGACGAGGTCTGCATGATTATGGTCAGCGACACTCTTAAGGTTGGTGTCGTGACCGGACACATTCCTTTGAAAGCGGTGCCGACGGCAATCACGAAGGAGAAAATAGTGAGCAAGCTGAAGCTGATGAAGAAATCGCTGGAGAGGGACTTCGGCGTTGATACTCCGAAAATTGCAGTGCTTGGTCTGAATCCGCACTGCGGTGACGGCGGGCTGCTTGGCGAGGAAGAGAAGAACATTATTCTTCCGGCTGTCCAAGAGGCTGTTTCACAGGGCATTCTCGCGTTCGGGCCATATTCTCCGGACGGATTCTTCGGTCTCGGCAATTACTCGAAGTTCGATGCTGTCCTGGCGATGTATCACGACCAGGGACTGATTCCATTCAAGGCTCTTGCGTTTGAGAACGGCGTGAACTACACGGCCGGTCTTCCGATTGTGAGAACTTCTCCGGATCATGGTACGGCATACGAGATGGCCGGGCGCGATGAGGCTGATCCGCGTTCCATGATGGCCTCTATTTTCGCTGCGATTGACGTTTTCAATAAGCGCAGAGCTTATGATGAACTGGTGGCGGGTAAGTTGAACGTCAAGATGCCGGATAATGAGATAAAGCCTCGTGGAGGTCGAGTAATAGAATGATGAGGCCGCCGATATATCTTTATACAGACGGAGCTTCGAGCGGAAATCCCGGACCGGGAGGTTATGGGGTTGTGCTGAAGTGCGGAAACTACGCCCGTGAAATTAGCGGAGGGTTTGCCTGTACGACGAACAACCGTATGGAACTGTTGGCCGTGATAAAGGGACTTGAGGCAATAAAATGGCAGCCTGCGACGGTGTATGTGGTCAGCGATTCGTCATACGTTGTCAAGGCAATCAACGAGAGGTGGCTTGCCAAGTGGAAATCTAAAGGCTACGCCAAGGTTAAGAATCCGGATTTGTGGATGAGGCTGGAATCTCTTCTGAATATGCACAATGTCACATTTTATTGGATTAAGGGGCATGCCGGACATCCTGAAAACGAACGTTGCGATGCCCTTGCTGTGGCAGCCGGGGCGGGTGCTGTCGCGGCGGGGAAGATTCTTCCCGAGGATGCTGGATATTTGCAGCAGACGCTAGTCTGCGGGTGTTAGAAAGTCCGAAGGAGGGTGACCAAAGATTTTTTGTCACCCTCACGCTATTTCATATATTCTCCTAATTTGTTATATTTGCAGGATTTTAGGCACAATGCTTGTGCATTGCGCGCCGCGCTCGTGTGTAGTGCGGGCGGTAGTATCGAGAAAATAAAATTTTAGATAAATGGGATTAGCAGACATTTTCAAGAAGCTCTTCGGAACCAAGGCCGAGCGGGACATGAAGGCGATAAAACCTCTTCTCGACAAGGTTCTTGCGGCATACGAAGACATTGACAAACTGTCGAACGACGAACTCAGAGCGAAAACGGAGGAACTCAAAGCCTTTGTTGCATCGCGTATCGCCGACGACGAGAAGAGGATTGCGGAAATCAAGGCGCAACTTGATGGGGGTCTTGCGATCGAGGAGAAGGAAAAACTCGCGACGGAGTCTGACAAACTCGTGAAGAAAGTTGACGAGGATATAGAAACGGCTCTCAGCGAGATTCTTCCGCAGGCATTTGCAATAATGAAATCCACTGCGAGAAGGTTCGCCCAAAATGCGGAGGTCGAGGTTACGGCAAACGACTTTGACCGTAAGCTTGCGGCTTCGCACGATTTCGTGGAGATCCATCCGGGTAAGGATGGTGAATCGGATAAGGCGGTGTGGTTCAACAGCTGGACGGCCGGCGGCAATAGGATTACATGGGATATGGTTCACTATGACGTGCAGCTCATAGGCGGTATCGTCCTGCATCAGGGAAAAATTGCAGAGATGGCAACCGGAGAGGGTAAAACTCTCGTGGCGACACTTCCTGTTTTCCTCAATGCACTCTCCGGAAAGGGAGTCCACATGGTCACTGTCAACGACTACCTCTCCAAACGAGACTCCGAGTGGATGGGACCTCTCTATATGTTCCACGGACTCAGCGTCGATTGCATCGACAAACACGAGCCGAATTCGGACGCACGCCGCAGGGCATACGCTTGTGACATCACGTTCGGAACGAACAACGAATTCGGTTTCGACTATCTGCGTGACAATATGGCATTCAGCCAGCAGGACCTCGTACAGAGGAAACATCAGTATGCGATTGTCGATGAGGTGGACTCCGTGCTCATCGACGATGCCAGAACTCCGCTCATCATATCAGGTCCGGTAGAGAGGGGAGACGACCAGCAGTTCGCGCAGTATAAGCCGTTTGTGGAGAACCTCTACAATAAGCAGAAGGCTTTGGTTACGGGCATTCTCAACGATGCGAAGAAACTCATAGCCGAGGGCAACGAGAAGGAGGGCGGAGTTCTCCTGTTCCGTGCCTACAAGGGCTATCCTAAATATCGTCCGCTCATCAAGTTCCTCAGCGAGCCGGGCATGAAGCAGCTTCTCCAGAAGGTTGAAAACTACTACATCCAGGACAACGAGAAGGAAATGCCGTACATCACGGATCCGCTCTACTTTGTCATCAACGAGAAGCAGAACACCGTGGACATGACGGACAAGGGACGCGACCTGCTTGCACAGTCTGTCAATGACGATAACTTCTTCGTCCTTCCGGACGTCGGTTCTGCAATTGCCGAGATTGAGAAGACGATGACAGACCCGGCAGAGAAGCGGCAGAAGAAGGATGAACTTATGGCAGACTTCGCCCTCAAGAGCGAGCGTGTGCACACTGTCATCCAGCTTCTGAAAGCATACACGATGTTCGAGCTCAATGTCGACTACATCATATCCGAAGACGGAAAAATCAAGATTGTCGACGAACAGACAGGTCGTATCATGGAGGGTCGCCGTTGGAGCGACGGACTCCATCAGGCAGTGGAGGCGAAGGAAAACGTGAAGGTTGAGGCTGCGACACAGACATTTGCGACAATCACCCTTCAGAACTATTTCCGTATGTATCACAAACTTGCCGGTATGACAGGTACGGCAGAGACAGAAGCGGGAGAGTTCTGGAGCATCTACAAACTTGACGTGGTTGTCATTCCGACTAATAGACCGATTGCGAGAATTGACCACAACGACCTGATCTACAAGACAAAACAGGCTAAGTACAACGCTGTAATAGAGAAAGTTATAGAACTCAGGGAGCAGGGACGTCCGGTGCTTGTCGGAACGACAGATGTGGACACGTCTGAACTTCTCAGCAGGATGTTCCTCCGCAGGGGCATCAAGGCGCAGGTTCTTAACGCGAAACAGCATGCCCGCGAGGCTGAGATTGTCGCTCAGGCAGGTCAGTCCAGCACGGTGACCATTGCCACCAACATGGCCGGTCGTGGTACGGATATCAAGCTTTCTCCTGAGGTTCGCGAGGCGGGTGGTCTTGCCATCATCGGAACCGAGCGCCACGACAGCCGCCGCGTTGACCGCCAGTTGCGTGGACGTGCGGGACGTCAGGGCGACCCGGGCTCATCCATATTCTTTATCTCTTTGGAGGATAAGCTAATGCGTCTTTTCGGATCTGAAAGAATCGCAAAGGTCGTGGATAATCTCGGAATGGCCGATAACGAGGCTCTTGAGTCTTCGATGCTTTCGAACTCAATTGAGAAGGCGCAGAAGAAGGTTGAGGAAAACAACTTCGGCATCCGTAAGAGAACTCTGGAATATGACGATGTGATGAACTCGCAGCGCGAGGTGATTTACAGCAAGAGGCGCAATGCGCTTTCCGGTGAGCGAATCGAGATTGATATAATGAATATGATGCAGGACACTGCGGAAATATTTGCCGAGAAGGCGGAGAACATGACTTATGACGCATTTGCCGAATATGTAATGGGGACGCTTTCGCTCGACCTCGACTTTGACGAAGAGTTCTACAACAAGGCAAACGCGGCAGCACTCGCCGACAGGCTCTTCGAGAATATGAAGGCGACATACGAGCGCCGCATCGACGCGATGATTCAGAAGGCTCTTCCTATCATACGACAGGTTTACGAGACTCAGGGCAATCGCTATGTCAATATCGCGATTCCTATTACCGACGGCCGTCGTATGCTGAACCTTTCCGTGAATCTCCAGCGTGCATACGAGAATCAGGGCAAGGAAATCGGGAAGGCTCTCTCCAAGACAATCGTGCTCTTCGAGATTGACCGTCACTGGAAGGACCATCTCCGTGATATGGACGACCTCAAACAGTCGGTTCAGAACGCATCTTACGAGCAGAAGGATCCGCTTCTCGTCTATAAGTTTGAGAGTTTCAACCTGTTCAGTGCAATGCTTGAGTCCCTTAATCAGGACGCTCTCTCGTTCCTTCTCCGTGCCGGCATAGCTCTTCGTGAAGAAGCTCCGAGACCTGCGGCAGAGGCTCCGAAGTTGAATATGAACAGAATGACTACAAGCCGTAGCGACCTTGTCACCAATGGCGGACAGCCGCGTAGCAAGATGCCGATGAGGGTAGAGAAGACAGTGGGACGTAATGATCCTTGTCCTTGCGGGTCTGGTAAGAAGTATAAGAATTGTCACGGAAAAGAGGCATAATGACGGGACCGAATAAAAAGGCGATTGCTGCGTTACGCTCGTCGTCCAAATCCTCACAACCATCAGGTTGCTGCGGTTTGAACTCCTTGCAAGCCTTGCAATCATCCTTTTTATTCAATTCCTTCCCTTTTACGAATACTTGAGGATTATTAAAGAATTTCTAAATTAAAAAATTGAAAAAATGGCAGTAAAGGAACAGCCGGTAGGCAATATAAATGCGGTGAGCCGTATTTCGGCAGGAACTGTTTTCAAAGGTGAAATCGAGTCCAAGTCAGACATCAGGATTGACGGAACATTTGAAGGCAAAATTACGACAACCGGTCGCGTGGTGGTCGGCGAAGGCGCATTTGTGAAGGGCGAGATTCTTTGTGATAATGCGGATATCTTCGGAAAGGTCGAAGGCAGCCTCACCGTGCGTGACGTCCTGTCCCTCAAATCTGCGTGCGAGGTCAAGGGTGACTTGGAGATCGCGAAAATTGCAGTTGAACTCGGATCCTCGTTTGACGGAACCTGCAAGATGCTCCGCAAAGATGTGGCAGCCCCATCTTCCGCTCCTAAAACAAAATAATTTCAGCATTTTCGAGGCTTGGATATAGGCCGGTGTATGCGAATTTTGATACAGTTTAGATTATTGCTTAGTTTATGAAAAGAGGAACAATTATTTCGATATTCGCGGCGACTGCAATTTTTGCGGTAGCCTGCGAGGGAGATCGTATTCCTGAAACAGGAGGCGGCAACACGGGTGGAAATCACGGAGGCGGTGGCGGAAATCCTTCCGAAATTACCTACACATTCAATAACATCCGGACTGCGGACCTCGTTTATGTCAGCACAAGCTATTCCGGGGTTAAAGCATTGTTTGATGTTTATGACCTTGTATTGTGTTCTGCCGGAGTGACCTACGACGACAATTACAATTTCACCGGCAAAGGCGCGGCACTTGTGGCGGAGGTGAACACCTACACCAATGAAGGCAAGATAATCCGTCTTGCGGACGGCAAATATCCGGTCTCAGCCAACATCAAGACTGATGTGCCTTGCACCTACATCGGAGAAGAGGAAAACGAGGTGATGTATCCGTCATACATTTATTATTGTCCGGACGGCTCGTCTGAAGGAGCGTACTATCTTGTGACTGATGGTTCTTTGAATGTTTCACAGAATAGCGATGGCAGTTATAATCTCAATGGGACCTTCCTCACAGAAAAGGCGCAGTTCGTATTCAATTACAACGGCACTCCGGAATTGTTCTACGTTCCTGCGTACAACAAGCCGCCGCAGCGTGGAAATCAAGGGGACAGAAGCACATACGAGATAAAAGAGATTAAGAACTATAATGCAGGTGTGCAGATTTTCTACGGTACGCCATACGACATCAAGAAATCCGGCTACTCAAAATGGGATGTCCAACTCTTCGAAAAAGATTCGCAAAAGGATGATGCTTGGCTCAAAATCGAACTCTGCACCGAGGAATTGACTTCCGGCGTGAAACTTCCTGCTGGAGACTATCTTTGTCGGACTCCGGATGTTTTCAACGAGAATACGCTTGTTCCGTTCTCTCTGGTTCCGGGTGATTATGGTGATGAAAACGGCGAATATTATGCGACCTGGTTTTTCGACAGCAACAATCCTTACGATGAGTACGGACGCTATTATTCTTATGTGCTAACCGACGGTAGCGTGAAGGCTTCTCTTGAAGGGGAAACCTACACCTTTGATTATGAACTCTTTGACGACAGGGACGGCTACATCGTGAAAGGAAAGTCCGTAGTGGAGGATTTGAAATATTATGATGAGACCAAAGCGAAGTCGGTTTCAACTTCACGCACAGCCCGCTCCGGCAAGTCTTTGAGACCGTCTTCGGTGATGAGAAATTTTGTCGCAAGGGGCAGCAAAGAAGTTCATCGCCATCCGGAGCGTTCTTCTTGCAGTGCTGCGGCAAGGGCATTGTAATTAGTTGATTTCTTGAATATTATCGATGAGAGGCTGACCCGAAAGTCCCCAAGGGACTTCTTGGTTAGCTTTTTCTCTCTCATATTTATGCTCTGTGGTGCTGTATTTATGAGATATTTTTGGATATTTTTGTAAAACAGCATATATTTGCAGACTTACTTCAATGGGGATGTTTTGGTTTTGACAGCATCTGACATTGGACGGTAAGCACGCCGGGCGTCGGAGGTTTGCCCGTTAATCTCAGCTTCCAAACAATTAGTTGGCAACAACTCTTACGCACTCGCTGCCTAGTCTACCAAGTAGAACGGCTTAATCTCCGGGGCCAAGGCTGCTCCGGCGACGAGTATCCCGACAGACTTTTCCGACTGTTCTGTCCTGTCAAATGGGGTATCATTTCAAACGGTCTGCACGACACCGACTCGGCTGAGTGTCGCCAAGCCTAAGCCGATAAGCTGCATCTGGCCCGCCTTCCGGCAGGTTGCAGTCGAAAACCAAAGGACGGATAAGCGTGTAGAAAGCCACCCGGTGCGGTGTTTGGACGGCGGTTCGAGTCCGCCCATCTCCACAAAGCAGAAACAAAAACGCATTTAAATCAGTTGAGAAGGAGGGTGACCAAAAAGTCTTTTGTTCCCCCTCCTTCGGACTTTCTAACACCCGCAGACTAACGTCTGCGACCCCTATTAGGGGTATCTCGCGCCCCCCCCCGGCGCGGTCCCTTCGGGACTTTTAGGTCAGCTACTTTTTTCATAGCCGTCCTGGGAGATGGATTTATTTGAGTATTTTCCAATAGCCAGACTTATTAGGACCTTCGTGCTTTATTATTTCTTTTGCCACTAGTTCCTCAATGCGTCTCTTAACCGTACTGATAGAGATATTCAGGGCTTCTGCAATTTTGGGCTTTGAAAGGGTTGGTTGAGCCTTTATGAGCCTATAAATACTTAATGAACCGTCACTGATAAGGTCTTTTATCGGCTCATCATTGTCATTTATCGGTTCAATATCGGTTCTTATAGGCTCACCGACGTTGTTTGAAGTGTTTGACGCAGTAGGGGCGAACATTGAAGAAATGTGGCTCCGGATTCCAGAAGCTTTGGTAGCAGAGGTTGATTACTCTTGAATCCCGCATCGCACTGATGATGTCCGTCAGGAATCTCTCGCTTGATGGAACCTTCTCCATGAGTATTCGGTCTTTCATGTCGGCATTTTCATGTAGCACATTGTTGAGGCACAGCGTGTGTAGCATCCAATCGCTTGTCTCGTCGCTTCCGACATTTGAGTGTCCGATGTAGAACCCGAGGCTCCTGTCGTTGAAAATCTCGATCCCGAACATCTCGGAGATCGCATCCTTGTGGTTGAAGAATGTTCTCTCTGACAATGGTTCTCCCGTTTCGTTCAGCGGACTGCGCCGCCATGCTTCGCTGATCTCCTTGAAGGAGACATACTTTCTGCGGTTGATCAGATCAATCAGCCAGATGTATCTCTTGAAAAAATTCTTTGCCATATTCTATGAATATTTTGATGCAAAGATAGTATGTTTAACTGAAAAAATATGGCAGAATGAGGCGGTGTCCGACCTGTCATCATTGCACCAATTAAGCTCTATATATGGGGGTAGAACTTTCAAGCACACTTGTTGTCTAAAAAAAATAAACATGTTATTTGATGTGTGGTTTTACTTATAGTGATTTGATGGGTCTAATTAATATGACAACAAAGCATCGTATTCGTATATTCATATTATTCTTTCTTGGCATCACATCATCGATATGCGCTGCGCAGAACAGAGAACCTCAAGACCTTCACATCAAGGAAACGGTAATTTCAGCAAAATTGCCGAAACGTCTGCGGACGTATGTCCCTTTCTGGGGCACGCCGCTGCCGTCGAGATGGACGCGCGAGGACAGTCTCGTCTTTGACAACTGCGTCGCGAGCATTGACACGACGCGTGTCTTCCCAAACTGGATATGCTGGAACCTAGATTTGGGCAGTGTAGCCGAGGACAAGTATAAGTTCAGGCGTTTTGTGAAGAAGGGGAGTGCCATCCCTGCGGAAGGTCTTCTGAAGCAGGTGATTGACGAATGCTACCGATGGGCTTGGAAGAAGCCGTATGGAAACACGAATGTGGTTTTCGGATCGGTCTACGCGGCGCAGGATAGCCAGGAGCCGTCTGCGTGGTTCGTCGCCGTCTGCAAGAAGGACAGCAGCAAGGGACTGATGCCGCTCGGATTCTCGTCCGTGGCCTTCATCGTTCCCGTGTCACAAACCTCAAGAGCCAACCTCTATGACTATTCATGTTCCGTGAATTTCGTCGAGTTCCGCACCGGCTACGACCTTTTCCCCAAGCTTCCCTCCGGAGTTCAGGAGCAGGTGGAGGAAATGACTGCATACGAACTTTTCTGCCCGTTCCAGGAAATCGACGAGAGCAACCTCTACCTCCTCGAACCCGAATTTGACCATGGCGATTTGTCCGATACCGATCCGTTTGATTAAAAATCTTGGGAATATTATCCCTGTCATAGCAAACTTACGCTCTTTCATGTAGTTACTCCGTCCGCTCATTCCTATTCCTCGCTGCCGCGGAGGAATTCGAGCGGGGTTTGGGTGGTGGAGAGACGGAAGTAGCGGGAGAAGAAGGAGTTGTTGATGAATCCGAGCTTTTCGGCTATTTCCTTGACGGAATAGAGGCCAGTGAGAAGGAGGCTCTTGGCGTCGAGGATGACGTATTCGCGGATTATGTCCATCGGTTTGCGGCCTGAGGCTTTCTTGACCATTCTTGAGAAATGTTTCTCGGAAAGGCATTGGCGGCGGGCGTAGAATGCCACAGTGCGATCCTTGCGGGAGAAGTTGTGAAGGTCTTCCTCGAAGCGGAGAAGAACCTCCTGCTCGCGGTTCATTGGCATTGAAAGGCTGTCGGAGGAGAAACTTGTATTGCCATTGGGCGCCGTTGCCTTCTGTCCTGCCATGCGGTTGTTCCACTGGCGGGTCCATTTCAGGAGTAGGCTGGCAAAGATGTAGGAAAAGCCGGAGAGTATGCCATCGGCGGTCTCGCCGTCACAGTTGGCTACAATGTTCTTGATTGCGTGGCAGAGATGCTCGAAGTTCTCTCCTTCTTCCTCGGCGACTCCGGTGATGATGGGCTCGTGGCTGTGCAGGAGCATCTGGCGGAGATTCTTGCCGTGTGGTCCTCGGATTCCGGTCATTATATATTCTGAGTCGAGAGCCGCAAAAATCACTCGGCAGCCTTTGGACAACGTCACCTTTTCCAGAATCTGTCCAGCGAAAACAACCAGCACTCCATTGTTTCCGATGCAATAATCCCTCTGTTGCACGCGGAGTGTCGCTGTGCCGCTTTTGCAGTAGAGGCAAAATCCCAATGAAATCTTTATCGGGAAGCGCAGTTTTCTAACCGCCTTGAAATCTGCACGATGCATTCCTCCGTCTTTTTCGATATTGTCGACAAGACAGAATTTTCCGGCGACCTGGACTTTGGAAACCGTTCCTTCGAGATAGTTTATTCCGAAGGCGGATATTATTTCATCATATTTAGACATAGTGCAAAGATATAAATTTTACATAAAATAATCGTCAAATACGATACTAAATCGTAAAATGTCCTGTTTTGAACATTAATACCACTTTTTGTTGCATTGAATACCTTTCTTTTCTCCCTACCTTTGCCGAGCAAAAATGAAAAATAGTCAGTTATGAGAAAAATAGAGACATTGCGCGAATTATATGATTATGCAACCGTGACGTATGCCGGAAACCGCCTGTCGAAGACTGTGGATGCGGAACTTGAATATAGTTACCGGAGTTTTAGGGATAAATGTGAAGAGCTCTCAGGAGTGCTGGCAGATGCCGGAGTCGTGGCCGGAGACAAGGTCGCCGTGCTTGCCCAGAACATGCCGAATTGGACGGTGGCGTTCTTTACAGGGGTGGCTTTCGGACGCATAGCAATTCCGATTCTGCCGGAATCTTCTGAAAATGAGGTGACTAACATTCTGAAACATTCAGAGTCAAAGGCTCTCTTCGTTTCACAGAAGCTGCTTTCAAATGTAAGCGATGAGGCGATGAACGGTTTGGACGTCGTCATTGACATAGAGTCTTTCGAGTTTATAAAGACGCCGACGCGTGCCGTAAAGAAGGCTGGGGCTGACTCTCTTGGTGCCGCGGGCCATGGATGCACATCAGCGGAAACCTCCTGTCCTGACGACATTGCGACCATAATCTACACTTCCGGCACCACCGGGAACGCAAAAGGGGTGATGTTGAGTCACAGAAACCTCGCATCTTGCGTGATGTCCTGCTATGCCACCCGCAAGCGCGACGAGCATGACCGTTGGCTCTCCATACTTCCTATGTCACACACGCTTGAGCTTACTATTGGTGTGCTTTATCCGATGTATGTCGGGGCCTCTGTCTATTATATGTCGAAGCCGCCTGTCCCTGCTCTGCTTCTCAAGGCAATGCAGACCGTGCGGCCAACAACCATGCTCTCTGTCCCTCTTATTATAGAGAAAATCTATCGTGACAGCATACTCCCGACAATTCGCAAAAGTCCTGTACTCAGTTGGATGGATCGAAACGCCAATTGGCTGCTATGTCGTCTTGTCGGTCTGAAACTCAAAAAGACTTTCGGAGGTGAACTTACGTTTTTCGGCATAGGTGGTGCCAAATTGGATATTGAAGTCGAACGTTTTCTTCTCAAATCCGGCTTCCCATACGCAGTGGGCTATGGACTCACTGAAACTTCACCGCTACTGAGTTTCACGCTCGGCAAGATTCGTGTGCCCGGTTCGATAGGGATGCCGGTAAGTGGCGTGCAGCTGCGTCTTGACAATGTCAATCCCGAGACCGGAGAAGGGGAGATTGTTGCAAAGGGACCCAACGTGATGCTCGGCTACTACAAGGATCCGCAGCGGACAGCAAGTGCCTTCACGAAAGACGGGTGGTTTCGTACCAACGACCTTGCCGTGGTTGACGCACAAGGACGATACTCCATCAGGGGGCGGCTCAGCAACATGATTCTCGGTGCGTCCGGAGAGAACATCTACCCGGAGGAAATAGAGCAGGTGCTCAACGGAATCGACCTTGTTGACGAGTCCCTTGTGCTCTCTCGCGGGGACAAGTTGGTGGCGCTTGTGACCTTCAATGAAAATGTGCTTGACTGGAACCATGAGGGCGAGGCCGAATTTCTCCGTAAGGTTGAGGAGTGCAAGTCACTGATTCTTTCAATCGTAAATCGCAAGGTCAACAGGACATCGCACCTGAGCTGCATACAGGTTTTGCGCGAACCGTTCGAGAAGACAGCCACACGAAAGATACGTCGGTTCAAATATGCGGACGTCGAGGGCCTGTAATGGGGGCGGTGTTCGGTAACATTCTGTTCACCCTCTCCTGTCTTTTGTACCCCCGTGCGGAATCGAACCGCAACCGTCAGAACCGGAATCTGAAATTCTATCCATTAAACTACGGAGGCAATGGGTTGCAAAGATAAGAATTTTTGGTTGAATTGTCATATGTTCACGGATATTTCTTAACTTTGAAAGTTACGTGTCTCAGATGGACGCTTCCGTGAGGAGGGGATTTAGGGGAGCGGGAAAGGTGCGTGGGATTTGATAATATTAGTAATTAGATTAGAATACTTGCGAAACTTGTAATGGTGTTATGACGAAAGTGCTGAATTTTGTGTTGTCGCTGAGTGTTGCAGCGATAGTCTCAGGATTGTTTCCTATGTCGGCATTGGCCGGAACTGCATTCGACGAGAAGTTTGCAGACAAGACTCTACGCGTAGATTACATTTTCAGCGGAGATGCGTCAGGGCAGTCCGTGAGCCTTTGCCTGCTGTCAAGTTCTGAAGGATGGTACGGGCGCAGGGCGAATCTTGACAGAATGCCGTTCAGAGGCAACGGAGAAGTGGTCATGACGGATGCCGAGACGGGCAAACGGCTATATGCCTGGTCGTTTTCGTCACTTTTCAGCGAATGGCTCACAACTGATGAGGCGCGGCATACATCCCGCTCCTTTGAACATACGGTGCTGCTTCCGATGCCGCGTGCCAAGGCAGATGTCACGTTGAGGTTGTTTGACAATCATGGCTCTGTCTGTGCCGAGCACCGTTTCCTGCTTGAGCCTTCTGATATCTTGATTCGTCGGCAGCGTCCCTCCGGCACTTCCTGGCGTTATATTCATAAGGGAGGAGACAGCAGAGAGTGCATTGATGTCGTGATTATGGCCGAGGGATATGCGAAGAAAGACATGAGACTCTTCCACAAGGATGCACAGGCTGCCTGCGATGCCATCTTGTCCGCGCCACCTTTCTCGCAATTTGCTGATCGTCTTAACATTATCGCTGTGGATTCCGTGTCAGAAGACTCCGGAGTTTCCGAACCTCTTAAAGGAACATGGCGGGATACGGCTATAAAATCTCATTTCTCGACTTTTTATTCCGACCGCTACCTCACCTCCGAAAATGTCCATGACATCCACGATCTTCTCTCAGGCATTCCTTACGAGCACATCATAATCCTCGCCAATACAGACACATACGGTGGTGGCGGTATCTATAATTCATACACCCTTACAACCGCCCACCACAGCAAGTTCCGTCCCGTTGTGGTTCATGAGTTCGGGCACAGTTTCGGTGGGCTTGCAGACGAGTATTTCTACGATTTTGCCGACGCCCTCGATTCCAGTTACGACATTTCCGTGGAACCATGGGAGCCTAACATCACGACGCTGGTTGATTTTGATGCGAAATGGAAAGATATGCTTCCGGACGGCTGCCCCGTGCCTACTCCTGGCGGGCATCTGAAAGTCAACGAACTGGACAATTCTCAGGACGCGATTGACCGCATCGGAGTCTACGAGGGCGGCGGCTACCTTCTCCATGGCGTATTTCGCCCTTCCGACAACTGCCGTATGCGCACCAATGAAGCCGCTGGCTTCTGCCCGGTCTGCCGCAGAGCCCTCAGTGACCTTATCCTTTTCTATACGGGAAATTAAGACTCTCCCAAGACTACATTATAGTTCTTTGTTTAATAGCGCCCTAAGGTCGTCGCCCTGGATGTAGTGGACAGCCTGCATGCCGTTGCGGCGGGCAGCTTCGACATTGATTGGGGAGTCGTCGATGAAGAGCATCTCGGACGGTAGAACCGGGCAACATGGCGTGCTTGACAGACGTTGGATTTCGCTGATTGCTTCCTGATAGATGGCGTCGCCCGGCTTTAGCTTGTGCATTTCGAAAGACAGGAACGCCTTTTTGAAAACGCTGTCAATCGGTAGACCCTTGTGTTCGAATTCCTCCACGGCGAACGGCCATGTCATCGCGTTGTTGTTGCTGAGAAGATAGAGGTCGTATTTCTGATTCAACTCCTTGAGCATCGGAACTTTATAATCTGCCAATCCGATGAGGAACGGGCGAAAGGCATCGTTCACGTCCTGTGGAGTTTTCCCTGGAGCCGACATTGCGAGAACCCCCTGGTAGAACTTCTCCGCGGTGATGTTCCCCGCCTCAAGCTCCATGAACAGCCCTTTCTGGTGGCAAGGGCCGACAAGTTCGTCAACTCTTTCAAATCCAAGCTTTTCGCGGCATGATTTGTAGCACGCATCCAAATCCAAGTCGAGGAGAACTCCTCCCAAATCAAAAACAAGAACCTTTATCATCGTAATAGTAATTTTTACATTCGTCCCGGTCTGGCATACCCACATTCCGGAAAGCCGTGCAAAGATAGGTAGAAAGTTTTGCATTATTTGGAAAATAATTCATATATTTGCAGTCCATTCCTCTCGGGGAAATGGAAAAGCGGGTGTAGCTCAGTGGTAGAGCATCGGCTTCCCAAGCCGAGGGCCACGAGTTCGACTCTCGCCACCCGCTCTGAAAAATTGATTGATAAATGATTGTGTCAACGAAGAATATGTTCCCGAAGATTCGCACTTTTGTGTGCCACGTCTTCGGGACTTTTTTGAAGAAACCTTCAAAAAATAACCTGCATCATCTTTTTCGTTCTTTTCGGTCTATCTTTATTTTCTCATCAGTCGTGTACATCCA
>OQWM01000726.1_pt1 | contig 21675 bp, 15 predicted proteins | sample 1691531 | NCBI WGS metagenome assembly OQWM01 (sample SAMN03418257, study PRJEB22391) | human gut metagenome | biome: human-gut; feature: organic feature; material: feces | host: Homo sapiens | place: Tanzania | collected 2013-01
GTGTTCGTGATGTGAATCGAGTTCGGGAATGTGTTCGTGATGTGAATCGAGTTCGGGAATGTGTTCGTGATGTGAATCGAGTTCGTGTTCGTGGTGAATCATGGCTGAGGCGACGTCGGGTGCAATGGCTTCGATAAACGCCGCACGGTTTTCGTCGTGTGTTTGGAGGCCGATGGCGACGAATAGGGCAAGAGCGACGGTTAGTGCGGCGGCGAACTTGATCGAAGATTTGGCTTGGCGTTGTTGGTCGCTTGGAATGGCCAATGGCGACTCGGAATAGCTCAGGAATGCGATGCCGTAGGCGGCGATGAGGGCGACGAATAAAAGTCGATGAAATCCGAATTCTCCGAAATTGAATACGCATAATATCGAAAACATGATGATGATATGCGCGTGGTAGCCGATGAAATCGGTATGTGTTCCGTGACGTCGCATCGCCATATAGCCGTGGAATCCGAGATAGACGATCGAGAACGTCGTGAGGATGGCGCTCGTAGCCAGCGGCGATAGATGTGCAAGGGACTCGGTCAGAGGGGCGACGAAAAACGGGATAATCGAGGCGATGAGGAGGATTCCTGCGAGCGTGCCGAAGCTGGTCATCGTCCAGGAGGCAAAAGATTTTTCGGTATCGCAGTGCCCGATGCGCTCGCACATCGAGCATTCGACGCGGACGGGGAGCAAGAGATACGACAGGATGACTGCCGCTGCGACGGCAATCCACCAAGTTGCCGCGAAGCAAGTATCGAACAGGGCAAAGATCGCGGCGAAGCCGGTTGCGCAGAATATGTGTGGGGCACCGCCTGCGGCAACGGGGCGTTGTTGTGGGTCGAGGTATTGGCAAATGTGATTGCCCAATAGGGCTATCTTTTCGTTTTTGTGGCGTTTGAGCCCATAGCCGAGAGCGAGGATGGCGGCGAAAAGCGCCCAAATGGGGGCGGCATCGTAGAATAGCCCGATCCAGAGATCGAGCGGTGAGGCGTGTTGATGGGCATGAACGGGGACAATCCACGTCATGAAGGCGAAGGCGGCGATACCCAATAATGCGCCAATGCCCTTTGCGTAGCGGAATTCGCGAGCGCCACCGACCGAGACGTTGTGAAAGACGACGTGTAGCAACATGCCGGCGATGAGCCCTTGGACGAGGTTGAGAATCGTCATGCCGAGATGGGGGAGGGCAAAGTGTCCGAGTCCGTAGCCCAAGACCGTCGAAAGCGCCATCGTCGCCGCGATGGCCCAAGTCTTACGCGTGCCGATTCTCGGCACGAGCATGAGGCTGAGGAAGACGCCGACGGGCAATCGATGAAATAAGACGCTGATGCTGAGCAAATTGCCAGCCGCGCCGACGTCGTCGCCCATGTCGCTCATTGAGAGTCCGATGCCGTCGAGTATCGTATGTGCACACATGCCGACGACGATGGCAGCCATCATGGCGTATTGTGCAAATTTGCTCTTTTTTTCGTCGTCGTGTTCGCCCGAGCAGTTGGCATCGTGTTCGTGGCGATGGGAACGTTGGTGGACGAGAGCGGGAATGCCAAAGCCGATGGCAATCGTCGCCATGCCCAAGATCCCCGAATCTTCGAGGCAATGTGGAACGATGTGGAATAAGACGAGCCCGACGATCGAGACGACGACAAAGGCGTCGAAAAACGAGAGCCACGAAGGGCGCTTTTGTATCGATGCGCATAGCGCGACGCCGACGAAAAGCGCCAAAATACTAAAGATGAGTTGGAGCATTATTGTTTCAGGAGAGTATCTGCCGTTGCGACGCCCGTGACTTTTTGCAATTTGACGAGGGCAATTCGATAATCGTGTAGCGCTTGCAAATACATCGATCGTTGTTCGATAAACGTCGTAAGCGCCGAAATCATATCGCCGACATCGCCGTCGCCTGCTTCGTAGTCGAACAGAGCTTTGGTGAGGAATCGCTTTGCCGATCTTCGCGACTGATACGTGATGGCGATATTAGCGAGGGCCGTCGCTGTATTTTGATATTGCTCGGTGACTTCGAGTTCGATGCCCGAAATGGCGAGTTCTCGTTGTGCTCGCGTTCTTTCGGCTTTTGCATCGGCTTGTCGGACTTTGAAGACTTGTCTCACGGGATCGAGATCCCACTTGATCATAAAGCCGAGGCCGAATCCGCGCCCGTTATAGCTGTCTTTGATATAAAAGTTCTTTTCTTCTAGTTTTGGGACGGCATTGCTAAATTTGTAGTAGACTTCGCCGACGAGTACGAGATCGGGCCACCAATTGAGCCATTCGATATGCGCCTGTTTATCGGCGGCTCGGACGCTTGCGTCGAGTAATTTGAGATCGCCACGGTTTGCGCGCGCCAAATCGAGGACTTCGTCTTGGGATTGGAGCTCTTCTTTGGCGTTGTCGAAATCCATCGCTTCGATTTCGAATGGGCCTTCGAGCCGCGTATGGACGCGGAGCGCTTTTTCGGCATAAGTGCGCTTTGCGTCGATCGTATTCTTGAGCCTGTAGACGTTTGCTTTGGCGATATCGATGCGGTATTGGTCGGTATCTTTGACAGATTCCGACCCCGATTCGAGCAATTTCCGATATTGCGTTTCGACTTGATCGACGTATTTTTCGGCTTCGGCGACGACGTCGGCGGCGGCAGTGGCCAGTTGCAACCCGTAATAAGCCCTTGCGACGTCGTATTCGACGTTGAGAATTTCATTTTGAACGCGCAATTCTTCGACTTCGAGCCCGATCTTTGCCAACTGATGCGTCTGATACACCTTTGTCGACGTGAAGAGCGGCAACCAGAATTCGAGCGAGTTCCGCGTCGTAAATCCCCATGAATCGAAGAAATTGTCCCATATATCGTTTTCCGAGCTTCTAATATCTTTGGATTTGGGCATCGGTCCGAATTGCGATTTGAGGGCAAATTTTGGTGCCCAATAGTATTTTGCTTCTGAGACTTGTGCTTGAGCTGCATCGCGCGCATAGCCTTGGGCTTCGATCTGTGGGCTATTGGCGTGCGCCAATTCATAGGCGCGTTCTAGCGTTATCGTTTCGGCTGTCGCCTCGGGCGCATACGAGGTGGCGCATACCGCCGCCAAAGCCATTGCCCCGATGAAGTCCTTTATTTTCGATATCATCTGCACGAAAAAGCTCCTTTCGGTCAACATCGTCGTTCGTGCCATCAAAACGCGCGTTGTCTAGCACAATTGCATCTAAAATGCCGTCGTTTTTATCGTGCTACGATGACGTCGCGGTCGTCTTGGGGAACATCGAGACTTTTTCGATGTTGGCTTTGTGCATGCGATGCATAATTCCGACGACGAATCCGAATTTTATGCTCGGATCTGCATCGACAATGATACCAGATTCTTTAGCATCTTCATTGGCTCGAATAGCTCCCTCGACCTCATCGAAACATCGCGTCCATTGGCGTTTGTCGATGGCATCTCGATATTTGGAACAATCCGAAACCGTTTTTCCTTCAAATGAAACGACGAAATTTTGGTCGATTTTCAATGTGAGCGTTTGTGATTGATTTGCCGTGGCTTGGGAATTGTCGAGCGCCGGCAAATTGAGAGCGACGAGTCGTTGCTGTTTGTCGCGGTTTTCTTCGAGCTCTTTTTGGGAACGCGCTTTTTCCATGACGGGCGCCGCCACCATAAATATGATGAGCATGACGAGCATGACGTCGACGAGCGGTGTCACGTTGATATCGGCCATTGCGCCGCTTTGTGCTTGCATTCCCATAGTCATTCCTCGCGGTTTTGTTGGGGGGCTCCCTGACCTCACCCCCAGCCTATCGGTCCCCCCCTCTCCTTGAATGGAGAGGGGGAATAGACGGGTTTCTCCTCTCGCCCCACTCCCTGACCTCACCCCCGGCCTATCGGCCACTCCCTTTCCATGAATGGAGAGGGAGAATAGACGGGTTTTTTATATCCCCTGCCATGATGTTTCAACGTAAAAAGTCAATGCGGTAGCCCTGATAAAAAACCGACGAAACAAAAAAAGCCACGGCGTCTAAAACACCATGGCTTTTGCGATCGAAGCGGCGTTGCCGTCGATTAATTGCGTTCAGCCCAGAATTTGCCGTCGACATACTTGCCATCGGCGACGCTTACGCGCCATGTGCAACGATTGTCGGTCGTAGCGCCCCAGACTTGTTTTTGACCAAACGAAGTGAGCGCAGAGACAGTCGGCGTCGACTGACTGGGGGTGTAGGTGATGATGCAATCCTGCGAAGTGAAGCTAACCTTTTCGTTCGAAACTGTGAGTTTATCGAGTTGGGTATCGATGAGTTTATCGAGAGCCGCTACGCCTTGTCCACAGAACGCGGTGAGCAGGCTCTCACCACCGACGCCAGCGATAATTTTGTGAACCGACTGCGCCTTTTCTTCGAGGAGCTTCATGACATACTCGCTAATACCTCCGCAGTACGACTTCGTGACTAGGTTATCCTTGTGCGCTTCGTCTTTATTCCAAAGCGTCTTCAAGCCATAGCCGATGTAGTATTCCAACACTCTGCCCAGAGTATTGGGCACTTCTGCGCCATCTTCGGGCTTGATGAACATGGGGATCGTCTGCAACAACGTCGCATAGATGAGCTTGCCATAGGCGAGCTGTAGCGTATGCGATGCGATATCGGATTTCGTTGGTAAGGGATCGGTTTCGGCAGATTTATTGAAGCTAGCCGTGAACGTGCCACGCACTGACGAATTGGTGTCGAGCGATGCCAACGGAATGCGGCAAATCGTCTTGCCATCGGTCGTCTTTTCGTTAGAGTCTGAGCCCACATAGCACTTGTCAAATGCTGCATTGTTGTAGAGTAGAGCATCGTAGGAGTGCCCGATACCTGCAATCTTGCCATTTTCGTCGAGATCGGCCGTATTGATGACGAATTGGCCATCGAGCGTGAAGTTGGTTGCGAGGTCGTCGACCATCTTCACGGCATCGGTCGCCGTGCCCCACCAAGGCAATTGCCCCGTCAATTCTTTGAGCAAGTTTTCGATGATCGTATTGATGCCGAACGAATTGATGAGGGTTTGGATCAATTCGGGCGTAATGCTATCGGCAACGCCGCCAAACCCGAGCTGTGTGAGCAGTTTTTTGAGCCAGTCGCCTTGGAGCAAGAGCGGCACGAGTTGGTCGGAGATGATGCTCGTGATTTCTTTTTCGGGGTTGCTCAAGAAATCGAGGGCGAATTCGATCCAGTCGCCTGCCAACATGTCTTTGAACAAAACGGGTTTTCCGTCGACTTTATCGGCGTGGGGCAAGAGCGTGAGGGCGTTGAATTGGCTACGCAGGCGATAGTTGCCGTCGTAGCGCACGGTCGTTTCGGGAGTGGGTTCGGGCGTGACATCGTTAAACGCATCTTCGAGCGCGACGGTGAAATCAGCTTTGTCGCGCATCACGCCGTCGGTACAACCGTAGGCGGCAAAGACGTCGTTTGCCTTGACGCGAGCGACGGCGGCATACGTCTTGATGTCTTCTTCGATCTCGGTCACCTTGATGCCGTATTCGTGGGTGAGGACATCGCTGTCGGCACTGGCAGAGGGCGCATTGGACGCGCTAATCTTGGCGATTTCGGAGGCGCTCATCCCCGTTGGCGCGACTTGGGCACACGTCTTTCCTTCGAGTAAGAAGACTTCGCCGTTGCTAAACGCCTCGATTTCGCCAGCATAGGTGAGTTTGCCTTTGTAATCGACGTCGACGGTCTTCTTTTCGCCTTCTTGGCCGGGGTTGTCGCCTCCGGGATTGGGATTGTCGGGTTCTGCGACAGTCGCTTTGACGACGGTGACTTCGAACTTCACGGGTTCGAACGAAATGCCATCGGTTTTGCTCGCGAAAGTCAATGCTTCGACGCCTTCTTTTTCGGCATCGGCCGTGACGATCAACGTCACCATGCCAGATGTATCCGAAACGAGCTCGACAGAAGTCGAGTCTTGCGCTTGGAGCTTGACGAGCGAATCCGTCTTCGCCACCGAGATGTTGACGCCCGAAGCCGCCACGGGAGCCTCTGTGCCAACTGTCTTCGCGATCTTCATGATGACGGTGCCCGTCTTGCCCTGCTCGAGGCTCATCTTGCAATCGGGATTGACGCACGTCAACGCATACGTCGCATCACCTTGGGGTTGGTCTTGTTCGCCTCGGTTGGATTCGTCGCCCGCATCGTCTGAACACGAAACCGACAGCGCCGAAAACCCTACGAGTAAAGCTAATAACCACGTCTTCTTCATCTTTTTTTTCCTTATGCTTAGATAAGCCAAATGGTTTGCAAAAAGCAATGACGCCTTTGCGATGCAATATTGCGATCCGCTTTTTGAGCGATGAACGACCCAAAATCAAGATCGAAAGGCATTTTTATCGCATCAACGTCTTTGGTCCATGAATATCCATTCACATTCCAAACTTCCGCACTACGCCATTTTCGCATAATTATTCAACATTTTCACGCATCGATGCGCATTTTTTCGTCGCGCGGGAATATTTCACGGCGTCGCGGTGTTTGCTTGTCATTATCGAACGATGCAAAATCTTGCCTCTTTTGGGGCTCGGCTATTGCCCATGGGGGCAATACGCCTTCGCCGTTGCGCTATTGCCCTCTCGGGCAATACGCGCTCCCGGCGCGGCTATGTGCTCACTGCGTTGCGCGCATACACCGCGCTTTTTCGATGGCTTGCTCGAGGCATTCCCATGCGCGTCGCGCATCTCGAAAAGCGACGCAATTTCGAGCCATCGAACTGCTATCGATAAAAGATTATGCGCAAAATGCTTGCAAAATAGTGGGGAGTGATTAGATCGGGCGCGCAAAACCGTCACTGCGACGGTTCGACTTCGCGTCGCTGAAGTCATCTATACGAAGTCCATAGCGAGGTTTACATCATGACAAGTGATGCGCCACAGGCGCTAGAAATATTTGCCCAAGCCGATTTGCCTACGCAATTTGGGGAGTTTCAAATCGTCGCATTCCGACGCGATGGCGTCCGTCTCGACGACGTCGCCCTCGTTCGCGGTAATGTCAAAGGGCGTTTCAACGTTCCCGTGCGCGTTCACAGCGAATGCCTGACGGGCGACGTCTTCCACTCCTTGCGTTGCGATTGCCGTCAGCAACTCGAAGCCGCACAACGCCATTTCGCCGAGCTCCCCGAAGCCATCATCCTCTACATGCGCCAAGAAGGTCGCGGCATCGGCATCGCCAATAAAGTCGCCGCCTATCGGCTCCAAGAACAAGGATACGATACCGTCGATGCAAACGTCCATCTGGGCTACGACGACGATTTGCGTTCCTATGATACAGCCGCCGAAATGCTACGAACTCTGGGCGTCGGATCTATCGATCTCTACACGAATAACCCTCGAAAAATCGATGGCCTTCGTGCCTGCGGCATCGAAGTCGTCGGGCGAGAACCGATCGTCATCGAACCAAATGCATTCAACGACCGATATCTTCGCACAAAACAAGTCAAAAGCGGCCATTTGTTGAATTTTTAATACATCATCACCCATGGAACGGATATCATGTCTATGACAATCGCCCAGCTATGGGCAAAAAAAGCAGAAGGCAAAAAGATATCGATGATCACGACATACGACGCGACGTTTGCGTCGCTCGTCGATGCCGCCGGTATCGATATGATCCTCGTCGGCGATAGCCTCGGCAACGTCATGCAAGGTGGCAGTTCGACGCTTGGCGTCACCGTCGATGACGTCATTTATCACGCGCGTTGCGTCATGCGCGGGTGTTCATCGCCCTTTGTCGTCGTCGATATGCCATTTGGAAGCTACCAAGTTAGCGACGAAGACGGCGTTCGCAACGGCATTCGGATCCTCAAAGAAACGGGCGCTCATGCCGTTAAACTCGAAGGTGGAAGCCGAGTTCTGGGCGTCGTGCGGCGATTAGTCGATGCAGGCGTCCCCGTCATGGGGCATCTCGGCCTTACGCCGCAATCGGTCAACGTCTTGTCGGGCTATAGAGTCCAAGGCAAAGGCGACGATGCCGAAACGCTCTACAACGACGCCCTCGCTCTTGCCCAAGCCGGTGCCTTCTCGCTCGTCCTGGAATGCGTTCCGCGCGATTTGGCAAAGCGCGTACAAGATGCCCTCGATATCCCCGTCGTCGGAATCGGGGCGGGCCCCGATACGGCTGGGCAAGTCCTCGTCTTGCAAGATTGCCTCGGCATGACGGCGGCCAAAAAGCCTAAATTTGTCAGAAAATTTGCCTCACTCGCCGAAACGATTACCGACGCTTTGCGCCAATATGCCGCAGAAGTCGAGGCGGGCACATTTCCGAGCGATAGCGAAAGCTACCACTGATCAAAATGATTTCGCGCCGCACGCGTGGCGGCGCATCGGTGCCAAGTCGCCATCTTGTGCACGATATTTCAGATTTCTGATTGGAGTTGTATCGGATTCAATGAATAGTCATGATACGCGAATTATTCGCGATTCTAAGGTCTTATCTTCGATGACGCGATCGGCGATCGCCGATGGCAAAACCGTCGGGCTCGTCCCGACGATGGGCTATTTGCACGAAGGTCACGCTTCGCTCATTCGCGCCGCGCGCGCAAAGTGCGACTTCGTCGTCGTGAGCGATTTCGTCAATCCCACGCAATTCGGTCCGACCGAAGATTATGCCACGTATCCACGCGACGAAGCCGCCGATTTGGCGCTTTGTGCCGCCTGCGGTGCCGATGTTTTATTCATTCCCGATGTCGCGATGCTCTATCCCAATGGGCAAGATTCGACTTGGGTCGAGGTTTCTCGATTGGGCACGATTTTGTGCGGTGCATCGCGCCCCGGTCATTTTCGCGGCGTGGCGACTGTCGTCACCAAATTGCTCATGATTTCTCGCGCCGATTACGCCTTCTTTGGCGAAAAAGATTACCAACAGCTCACCATTTTGCGCCGCATGGTCGCCGATTTGGGGTCTCCGTGCGAAATCATCGGCATGCCCATCGTTCGCGAAGCCGACGGACTCGCCCTTTCGTCGCGAAATGTACGGCTCACGCCCGCGTCTCGCATCGAAGCCCTAGCCCTCCATCGCGGTCTAGAAATGGCTCGCGATAGCTATTTGGCGGGCGAGCGTAGCGTGCAAAAGCTCATTGCAACGGCGCAAAGCAAAATCGATCTACAGCCCGATGCAAAAATCGATTATATTTCTATCGCCGATGCCGATACACTCGATATCTCGACCGACGATGCTGGATCGCGTCCGCTCATGCTCATGGCCGTGCGCTTCGGTTCGGTTCGGCTCATCGACAATATGAAATTATTCGCTTAATCGCAGTCGTTTTGCCAAAACGCATGCCGCACATACGTGCCGCATGCGCGTGATGCGTATGGTGCGGTTGGGGCAGACTTACCAAGGGGCTATGATGGCGAAAAACGCGAAAAAAAATCGTTCTAAGGCGTTGCAAAAGGCAACGTCGAAAGGGGCAAACCACCCAAAACAAGCGCAAAAGCCCCAAAATTCGCCCGATCCCCAAGTTCAAGGCGATGCCAATGCCGAAGTCACCGCACCTGTCGAACGATGCGAATCTTTGCCCCCGATGGATTTGCACACGAGAATGGGCATTCTCGACGACGAAATCTATACGCAACTCATCGAACCCGCCTTCCAAGCTTTTGCCCTCGAAGACGAAGAAACGGGCTTGCGAATGCTCGCCGAGAGCGTCGTCTCGGCCATTGCCGCACGCGAAGATTACGCCAAATTCCGAAAACTCGACGATATTTGTCAGCGCTATTTGTACTACATCGAGAGCTTTACAGAGCTCAAACGACGAACGCGCGAACGCGTCGAAATACAAGGTTTGTGCACGTATTGGCGAAGTCAAATGTGCATGGCTTTCGTATGCGATAGCCGCACCATGCGCCATCTCCTCTTGCCAAGCGATTCGCCCGAACAAATCGAAGCGCAATTTTCGGAACAAACGACCGATCGAAGCGACGATCGGGTCGACGCGCAAGCCGATTCTTGCTGCGGATTCGATATGCGCCAAACGCGATTTTTGCGCGGCGTCGATTCGATCCTCAATCCGACGCTAGGCGCCGGCATTTGCGGCGATCGCAATAGGGCATCGTGTCGCGATCTCTACGATTTCGCCCATGGCATGAGCTTTCCATGGATCGGTTTCGATCCCGATCGCGTCTTCAATCTCAAACACATCGTCTTCGACGAAGCCCTTTGCGTTTCGCATTGTTTTGCTCGCCTCGATGCAGCCCACGTCGATATCATGTGGCAAAGACTCCAAAAATGCCTCTGCGAAGCCCTATTCATCGATTTGCTCTATGCCCAACATCGAAAGCTCTACGACGAGATTCACCACGCTTTCGACGACGACGATCGCTTGCCCTGCGATTTCCTCATGCAAATCCGGCAACGCATTCGATTCGACAAGGCATACCAAACGGCTCACGACGATATCTTGTGTGGCAAACCCCTCGTGCGCCCGCTCCATCGCTCTTCGCGGCTCGACGTCGACGATCTCAACGCTTTTGCCATGCTCGCCGCGATCTGGTCGAAAGCCGCCGCTGCGCATCAAGGGCTCTATGCCTTCCACTATTTTGGTTGATCTTCGACCGATTTCCGTTGATCTTCAATCGATTTCGGTTCATCGGCGCCGCAACCGTGGCGCCAAACGTTCGCTCGGGAGTATCCGATGAAATGTGTTCTCAACGTGATTTGTGCCGTGGCGATCGTCGCGTGTTTCGGCTGTGATCCAAATAAGTCGAGCAATAGCTCGTCGCCAAATCAAGCCCCGCAAACGACGACTATCGATAGCACCCAAAACACGCCATACGAAGCCCCAAAACTGCTCGATAAATCGATCCACAAAGGCAAACTCAACCCCGAACGCGCAAGCGACGTGCGAAAGACTTTCGACGAATTTAAACGCGCCATTGGGCGATACGACGGCAAAACTGCCTCGGCTATGCTCGCTCGTGAATCGCTCGATTACTACGCCAATATCCTCGAAACCCTCAAACTCAAAGTCTTTCAGCCCGATAACTATAAAGCCCTCGAAGACCGAATCCCCACCTCGGTGCGCACAAACGTCGATATCATGGCGCAACGACTCTCGCCCCAATTCATCGCTCAAGCTACCCCCATCAAATTATACGAAACTGCCTTCGATCAAGGTTGGATCGGTTACCAATCGATGCAATCGGCCAGCATCGACGATTTGCAACTCTACGACCGCGACGGCCAAGAATACGTCCTCGCCGATTTCCTCACCTCTGGATCGTTTCGCGATAAACTATGGGCTCGAATCGGGTTCTATCACCAAGGTGATAGTTGGAAAATCGACCTTGTTCCCATCTTCATCACCGTTCAAAAATCGATCGACGATTTCATCATCCAGAATTTCTACCATCCCGACGCGAGTATCGAAGGAACGGTTCGCGAAACAGTCGAGTCGTCGAACCCTGGCCAATGGAGGCGTTTCGTCTACAAAAAAGACGGCTTCGCCGCCAAATTTCCTCGCGTTCCGCTCTATTCCGAAGACTCCGGCTGGCGCATCTATACGTCGATGCACCACTTGTTTGGGCAATTCGACGTCCGCGTCCGAGACTACGACGACGATCAAAGCCAACTCTATACGTCGCCCGATATGCGAAAATCGTATATCTACGGCAATCTCTCGGCTATCGATGCCCAATCTATCCGCTGCCGCGACCTGGCCGACGGCGAAGTCAAAATCGTTATGTGCAACTTCGACGTCACCCAAAAGAGCTCCACGGGCAAAACGATCTGGTATTTTACGCCAAATAACGTCTATTTATTGCTCAATATTGCACCAACTGCTTCGTATAGCGAAGATTCAGCAGTCGCCTTCGCCGAAGGCTTCGAAATCTAGCCCCATTCATCATCGTCCATCTTCTACCTCGATAACATAGGAGATCCCGTTTTGATCGACATCGATAACGTCAACTTTCGCTACCCCGGGAAGAGAATGCGCGTCTTCGAAGGTGTCTCTCTCCACCTCGTACCGGGGCATATCTACGGCTTATTCGGCAAAAACGGCATAGGAAAAAGCACGCTATTTCGAATGATATGCGGTGCAAATCCCATTGAATCGGGGAAAATTCGAGTTTTAGGCGAAACCCCCATCGATCGTTCGCCTTCCCTCTTGAGCCAATTGGCGCTCATCCCCGAAGACATGGACATGCCAAACATCGATCTATTCGCCTATGCACGTCGATACGGCGCGTTTTATCCGAATTATTCGCATCAAGATCTCTGTCGCTACGTCGATATGTTCGAAATTCCAAAAGGCCAACGCATATCGTCGATGAGCTTGGGGCAGCGCAAAAAAGCCATGATCGCATACGCCTTCGCACTCAATACGAAGATTCTGCTCATGGATGAACCGACAAACGGTCTCGATATTACGAGCAAACGCGTCTTCCGCACGATGCTCGACGAATTACCGCGATTCGACCGCGCCATCATGATTTCGACGCACCAAGTCCGCGATCTCGAACAGCTCATCGATGCCGTCGTCATCGTCAACAATGCGGGCATTGCGCTCAACGAAACCGTCGCCGCTCTCGCCGATCGATATGTATTTGGGCCATGCGATCCCAACGATTTGCGCCATCCGCCCATCTACACCGAACGCGCCGGTGGCGTCGTCGTCGGCATCCGACCGCGCAGCACGACCGAACCCGAACAAGAAATCGACCTCGAATTGCTCTTTGCCGCCGCCGTTTCTGGCGCATTTGAACAGTAATCACGACGGAGCCGCACCATGGATCAAACTCAACAAGCCAAATCTTCGTTCTCATTCGGTCGCTTTTTGGCTTTTCTCAAGCTACTCATCATCTCGAATCTCTTCAAAGTCGTACTCTCTAGCATTCTATCCTTCATCGTCACCACCGGGGTGCTTTCACTCGTCGTCTATGCCACGCGCGAATTCGAGGGCAATAAACTCGTCGTCTTGGCAAACGTCTTCTACGTCGGGGCAGCCCTCGGCGTGCTATTCCTCATCGCCATCGTGTGCATCTTCTTCGCCGCCGGCACGTTCAGGTCTTACAACATACGCGCAACCGCATGGAACATCGTCCTCTTGCCCGCCACGCGCAGCGAAAAATTTGTCGCCCACTACATCTACGCCTGCTTATTCGTGCCACTCATCTTCATCGCCGCCTATTTGGCTGGCATCGCACTTTCCTATGCATCGAGCTACGTCTTCGGCAACGAAGCCATCGACCTCGTCACTGCAGCCTCCGAAATGTTCGACGAAATCCACACGTGGACCAATGCGCCCATCGTCGGCTACGCCATCGCGACGCTTTTCATCTGGCTACTACACAAGCAAACGATCTTCTTCACCTCGGCGGCGCTCGTGCGCAAATATCCCTTTCTCACCGGCATCGCCCTGCAATTCGTCATCGACATCGCCTACTTTATCTTTGCACAAGCCGTCATCAACCCAAAAGTCGAAGCCATCGATTCTTTGGATTCCGCTATAGCAACGGCTTTCGCTTGGTCCGCAATCCCAACACTCGCCATTACCGCCATACTCGTCGCCATCAGCTGGACCAGCTACCGCAAACGCGTCGTCCCCTAGGCGCGATTTTTTCGATGATTCGTTTTTAGTGGCGTGCTATGCGCTTTGCGCATACGCCCGCTGCAGCCACCTATTGCGCAAGCGCAATACGGTGTCACAAGCCGCCTATGTGCTCGCCGCTGTCGCGGCTTGCGCGCATACGGCGCCTCTTTGGCGTGCTATGCGCTTTGCGCATACGCCCGCTGTAGCCGCCTATGTGCTCGCCGCTGTCGCGGCTTGCGCGCATACGGCGTTTTTTGGGATCGATACGATTATATAGCGACATCACAACTATGAAAGAACTCGTCATTCTCGGAACGGCTGCTCAAGTCCCTACGCGCGATCGCAATCACAACGGCTATTTTTTGCGCTGGGAAACCGAGGGCATTCTCTTCGATCCGGGCGAAGGAACACAACGCCAAATGACTTATGCCGACGTTCGAGCGTCGGCGATTCAGCACATTGCCCTTACCCATTTCCACGGCGACCATTGCTTGGGCTTTCCCGGCGTCATTCAGCGCATCAATCTCGATAAAGTTCAAGGCCCCGTCGACGTCTATTATCCATCGTCGGGGCAGTGCTGCATCAATCACATGTTCAATACGTCGCTCTATCAAAAAAACGTCGAATTCTGCGAGCATCCCGTCGAATCATCCGACGCCCTCGTCGAGCTCTATCGCAGCGATGCCCTCGTCATTTCGTGCGCTCCCCTCGATCATCGCGTCCAATGCCAAGGCTATCGAATCGAAGAACCCGAGTCGCATACGATTTTGCCTCAAAAACTCGCCGAATTTGGTTTGCGCTTGGGCCCAGTGGTCGGCGACCTCAAGAAGCATGGCGAGCTAGTGCTCGACGACGGCAGAAAGATAACGCTCGCCGATGTGAGCGTCGTGCGACCTGGGCAAAGCTATGCCCATATCATGGATACGCGACCGTGCGAAAACGCCATCAAACTCGCCAAAGGCGTCGATATCGTCTTGTGCGAAGCGACATACCTCGAAACAGAAGCACAACAGGCAAACGAATACATGCACATGACCGCGCGACAAGCCGCCATACTCGCGCGCGACGCCGGCGCCAAGCAACTCATTCTCACGCATTTTTCGCAGCGATACATGTCGCTCAACGAGCATTTGGCGCAGGCGCGCGAAGTCTTTCCCAATACGCGCGTCGCGCGCGATCTCGATGTCTTTGCCTTCCCAAAACGAACGCGATCGTCGGAGAACAGCTCAACATCGCACTGAAAAAAATCGTACGTTTCGAAAAAAAATATGTTGACATATCGGTTCGAAAAGCGCATATAGCCGCCGTTTGCCAGATAGGCGAATGGCAGAGTGTTGCGGGATGGAGCAGTCTGGTAGCTCGTCGGGCTCATAACCCGAAGGTCATAGGTTCGAATCCTGTTCCCGCTATTATAAAGCCCTTATGCATTGCATAAGGGCTTTTTTTTGTGCCCGCACCAATAATCCCCCTCCCCGTTGGGGAGGGGGATTGTTGGGATGGTTGACGCCGTAGGCGGCTACCGGGGGATCGGAATGCACATCTAAAATGAACCCCGTAGGGGTTTCCGAACATAAGTTCAGGATGGGCAATCAAAAATCGTTGAAAATGGGGGATAGCTGCACAGCGTAGCCGTATTGCCCGGCAGGGCAATAGGCGGAGCTCAATGACGTGCGCGTATTGCCCGCAGGGCAATAGCGCACGCGCGTAGCCGTATTGCCCGCAGGGCAATAGGCGGAGCCGAGCCCGTATCGGCGCATGCCGATAGGGCGCGCACCGAGAAAGAAAAGGTTATGGCGTGAGTAGGAACGTCATCCATTCGCGTTCGAGTGTGCGCATCGTGCGCTCTTCGTCGGGTTCGGCGTGGTCGTGGCCGAGGAGGTGGAGCGTGGAGTGAATGACGAGGAAAGTGAGCTCGTCGAGGAGCGACCAGGTGTCGGTGAGTGGGGCGGGGCCGGTTTCGTCAAGGCGCGTTTTGTGGTGGCACGAATCGACGTAGCGCGTGGCCGTGTCGACGCTGATGACGATGTCGCCCAGTGGCAGTGTTGGCGCGACTTCGGGGGGCTCGCCTTCGCGCATGGGGAACGAGAGCACGTCGGTTGGGGCGTCGACGCCGCGCCAAGTTTTGTTGAGTTCGTGGATTTCGTCGTCGGTGGTCAGGACGATGCTCACTTCGCTGTTTGCTTGCCCGATGTGTGCATAGAGGCGCTCGATGCGGTCGTGGAGGTCGGCGAGTGGGAGGTCGACGTCGGAGGCATTGTAGATGGCATGTCGGCCGCTGATTTCGGCGCGTATCGAATGTTCTTCGTTGTCGGTGGTGTTGTTTGTAGATAATTCTTCGTTCATGTTTGTTTTTTGAATCATATTAAAAGCCCACCGCGGCGGGCGGTGAGCCATAATGTGTTGTTGCGCGATTCTGCGCGATATGACGCGTTTTTGCGCGATATGACGCGTTTTTGCGCGATATGACGCGTTTTTGCGCGATGATTAAGGGATATCGATTTGTACGGCGTAAGTTTTTGCGCCATCGATGCCTTTGATTTCGATGGGGGCGTATTCGCCGATGAGCTCGACGGTGTTGCCGACGCCCGGGGTTGCCTTGGCCAGGCTGATGTGGACGGTTGCTTTCGACGATGTGCCCGAGTCGGCGGCCATGACGAGGCGATATTGAATCGTATTGCGCGTGCCGCGGCGCAGGTGCTGGGTGACGTCGAATGACTGCGATGCCATGCCTTGCGGAATCGTCTTGACCATGACGCCGTTGATGATGACTTCGACGTTGTAGCCCAAGAGCCCTGGGGCGTTGAATAAAGCCAGCATGTAGGTGGGCTTTTCGGGGTTGGGGAGCGTCGGCGTGGCGACGGCGATTTGCGGTTGCCCGGTTCGTGCTGTTTGCGTCGTTTGCGTCGTTTGTTGCCCGATTTGGCCGACGACTTGCGCGGGTTGTGTTGGCGATGGCGCGACGCGCCCCGTCGTTCTGGGCGTTTGTTCGACGACTTTGTATTGTGGCGCCGTTATCGAAATGTTGCCTGCGGCGTCGAACGCGACCGAAACATCGGTAAACGTTTGGTTTTTCGTTCCCGATATTTCGACGCCATTGAGAAAGACTTGGTTTTGAGCGAGTGCCAGGCTAGGCACTGCGAATCCAAGCGCACCCGAAAGTGCGAGCGATAGAAGGGTAAAAGCGCGTGCATCGTGTTTCATCGTGTTACTCCCATCCGTCGAAGATTTCTTCGCCATAGACGTTGTTTTCGTCTTTGTCGTGGCTCGCATACCAAACTTGGGCGAAGAAGGGGTTGTGTTTTGCGATTTCGTCGCTTATCCATGGGGTGGGTAGGCATTCTGGGCACCAGTGCCCGCCCATGAGAATGAGATTGGGCGACGCCATAAATTCGTGACCAGCGTGGCATTGCCACTTGATGGGCGTTGCGAGGTCGCCGCATTCGATTCGTTCGGTTAGGCATTTTCCGCCACGAAATTCGGCTGCCGACTGCATATCGTGAATATCGAGCGATTCGATGGGCTTATCTTCGTCGAAACCGTGATCGAGTCGCATCGGCGTTTTCGTCGGCGGTGTGACGTCGAAATGCGCCCAATCGGGGATCGAACGGTATGCCTCGATCGATCCATAATACGACGTAATGCGGTTGACGTCGTTCGTTTCGATCCAGTTTTGCGTGCCGAATCGCGGGGCAAAGGCGAGTTTTTTCATCGCTTGCTTGATGAAGATGGCGGGGCATATTTTGGCGAGTTTGTAGATTTTCGGAACCGATTGACCCATTTTGTCGAAGTAGTCGCGGATGGGGGTATTGGCTCGGAAGTGGAGATAATTTTCGAGCACGTCGGAATCTTCGTACCAATGGCCGTGAAAATTCTTCAAGACAAACCAGTTTGTATCGAATATTTTTTCGGGTTTTGGGCAAGAAATCGTATCGAGTAAGAGCGATTCGAATTCGTAGTTCGAGAGTCGATAGGCGTCGCCGCTGCCGATATTGTAGAAGTGGTTCCAGAAATCTTCGGGAACGGAATCTTCGCAGACATTGGCGAGTACGCGTCCGCTATCTTCGATAGTAGCCCATTCGAGGACGCCTTGGATGGGGACGTGGAACATGATGGGGTCGTAGTTTCGCAAGATGGCGGGGTAGAGAATGCCCGATTGTCGTAGGCTGACCCAGTGTTTGATGCCCGATTCGACGAACATGCGTTCGGCGACAGTTTTTGAGATGGCGTAGTGGTCGTAGATGCTGATTTGGATGGGGTCGCCAGTGCGCCCCCAATGGACAGGGGCATTGCGCGGCCCCAATTGGGCGACGGAACCGATATAGACGACGCGGGGTTGGGCGTCGGCGGGCTGCGCCAAGACGGCTTTGATGATGTGTTCTGCTGCCGTGATATTGACGCGTCGCGTGCTCTTTGGCTTGTAGTCGGCCCCAGGCGAAACCATGCCTCCGACGTGCAAGACGTAATCGGATCCCGTGACGCCGTCGAGAACGTCTTCGTATCGCGTCAGATCGCCCCATACGACGCGGATTTTTCCTTCGTAAGGTGCGAGTTTCTTTTTGTTGATTTCACTCGGGCGTGCCAAAACGACGAGGTTAAAATGGTCGAGTCGTTTGGTGATTTCTTGCAAGCCAGCCGTGCCCATGACGCCCGTGGCGCCCGTCATGAAAATCGTCTTCTTCGTGTTCGATGTCGTCATGTCTCTTCTTTTTGATAAAAAACAAAGCGTTAGTGTATTGGATACAATTCAACCCAAAACGCAAAAAACCGCATAAAAACTATGGGTGTGTATTTTATACATCAAAAATGTGAGAACTGCGAATTTTAGACTTCAGAGGGTGCGGGGGGATTTGCCTGTGCCCGCGTCTGCGTCTGACTCTGCGCCGCTTGGTTCGTCTTTTGGTTCGTCTTTTGAGTCGTTTTTGGGGGCGGTAAACGGCGATTCAGCGACGGCGTTATAGGCGTCGGCGGTTCGATAGACGGCGCTTTGATCGAGGTAGATGCCGGCTTCGGGGATGTATTTGTCGATTTTATCGCGTGCCATGGCGAAGACGCACATGATGACGTAGATGCCGATGGCCGATTCGATAATGCCCAAAGTCATGCCCAAGACGTGATCGGTCTTTTCGGCGGGCTTGATGCCTTTGATGAGCGTGTGGCGGAGAAAGACGCCGACGAGCGAAACGGCGATGAAGATGAAGGCGGCGCATGTCGACGTGAGTACGACGCGCATGCGAGCCCCGGGCATGGTGATGTCGGCCTCATCGGCAAGGACGTGTTCGGCGATTTGGGCCATTGGCGTCGAAAACAAGACGACGCAGACGATGGCTAGCAACCCGAACAGTTGGCGAGCAAACCCTTTGCGATAGCCAAACACAGCCCATACGAAGACGATGACGAGTGCCGCAATGTCGATCGCCATACGCTATTCCTCTGGAACAAGGGCGATGCGCAAGGCGTCGACTTTTTCGTCGACGACGATGCTCTGTGTTTCGTAGCCCATGGCCGAAACGACGATGCGCGGGTGGTTTTTCGTCGACGTCGTGCGCACGCGGCACGTGCCGTCTTTGCATTGCCCGAGGGCGTTCAAGAAGCCAACGCGAGCATTCGAAGGGCTATATTGGAGCTTGAACGTGAATAGTTCGAGCTCGTCTGGGGCGGCGTTGGCCTTTGGCTCTGCCTTCTTCGATTGACCGTTGCGGCTCCTGTGTTTTCGCTTTTTGCTCGATTTCGAAGATTTATCTTCGTCGTGAACGGCATCGGCATAGCGATCGTCGAATTCGGTTGGGAGCTTTTCGATTTCTTTCTTCGACAAAATCCCAAACCCAATCGAGATGAGGGCCGATTGGGCGAGTTCATCGGTCGCAATATCGGTGAAAAAACCTAGGTTTTGTTTTTCGATCTTCTGCTTAATCGTTTCGGCCGCCGTTATTTGCGTATCGCTGATATACGATTGCGCCGTATCGCTCGGATCATCTTCGAAGAACAACGTCGCCCCAAAGGCGATGGCGATGAAAGCGAAGACGATGGCGATGATGACGCCGACGCGGAAATACTCCTTTTTTTGAACGGCGGAGGTGAGTGCGTATTGGCTCTCGAGGAGTTCTCGGTGTTCGGCGGCGGCAATGGCTAGGGGCGAAACTTCGGGTTCGTGCTCTTGGGGCATGGCATAGATGCCCTTGAGCCTGACGTTGTGCATGGCTTCGGCATAAGCCTGCGGGATCGCTCCCGAATGCGATTCGTTATCGTCGGTATTGAATGCATTTTCTGCGTCATCGTCGCCATGAGTTCGACAATTCTGCAACTCTGGGCACAATTCAGCGTCTTGCCAATGTTCCAAGACGTCGATGACGTCTTGCGCCGAGGCGAATCGATCTTGGGGTTGTTTTTCGAGGAGTTTGAAAATCGTCGCCTCGAGATTGGGATATTGATCGAAAGCCGCGCCCAAGCTCTTTGGCGTCATGAAGAGGTGTTTGGCAACTGTGACGTGAATCGTATCGCCATCGAATGGGGCAACGCCCGTGAGCATTTCGTAGGCGATGCACCCCATCGAATAGAGGTCGGCCGATGGCGTGATGATTTCGTTTTTGAACTGCTCAGGCGCCATATATCGCGGCGTTCCCGCCATATTGTCGCTTTTCGATGCTTCGCTCGAGGCGCCCGATTCTTCGTCGTCTTCGGATATGATCTTGGCGACGCCAAAGTCGAGCACCTTGACGAAGTAGCCGGGGAACCCGATGCGATCGCAGAGCATGATATTGGCGGGTTTGAGATCGCGATGGACAAACCCATAGGAATGCGCTTCGACGAGCGATTGGAAGACTTGGATGAGGATTTGAACCGTGACTTCGGGCGTGAGCGCATGCGTTTCGTCGAGCAAATCTTTGAGTTGTTTGCCCGAGACGAATTCCATCGCGATATAGGGCAAGCCTTGGGGCGTTTGGCCTATGTCGTAGAAGAAGACGGTATTGGGCGCGTGTAGATGCCGCAATATCTGGCTCTCGCGTTCAAACCGCGTGATCATGTCTTGCGTACATTCGCCCTCGGCGCTCAAAACTTTGATGGCGACTTCGCGGTCGAGATTGAGATCGGTCGCTCTGAAAACGGTACCACACCCACCGCGCCCGACGATTTCTGTCAGCTCGTATCGATCGTCGAGGATATCGCCTGTTTTTACTGTTTCGACTACACTCATCTCGTTGCACGTCGCTATCTAAACGCTACAATATCGCTTTGTATGTCGAATCCGCCACAAAGCGGCACACACCAAAAGCGCCGAGGCGCGTTTTATCCCAATATGCAAATGAATGCAAGATTGCGACGATAGCCGTATCTATTATATAATGCCCACCCATCGCCCCCCATCGGCGACTCGCGCACAATGGCTACACAGTGATACATATTGTGTAAGATATTGGCTTACATGGTGGTTCGATGTATGCTCGTGTGGCGTCAATCTATGATAGTTATGTGGGATATCGTCATACATTGTGTATCGTTGTAAGTCTAAAAGATGAATAAAAATTTTTGATTACGTGTTGATTTTAAATTTCGTTCACATAGCATGAGCTCATGTGGCTCTGGTCATCAAACCAAGCCTTTGGGCATTTGGGTTGCCCAAGTTTAATCATTCTGTTTTTCTTGAGAGAGGACAAAATGCGGAAGAAATTGTTTTTAGCGTTGATAGCATTGACGGCTTGTTGTGGATATGGTTGTGCCGAAGACGAAGGTGGTGCGACGTGCACCGATGGGGAACGCCGGTGTTATGGCGAGCATAGCCAAGTGTGCAAAGACGGCGCATATACGACAGAGAAGTGCACAATGGGGTGCGATGCAGTATCGGGGAAATGCAACACTAGCCCAGCCACGCCGGAGATTTGCGACGATGGCAAATTCCAATGCGCCGATGGCAAACTCGAGAAATGTGTAAGCAATGCATGGGTAAAACAAGAAGAATGCCCCGCCGACCGTTGCGACGCAACGGCGGGTAAATGCAATACCGATAATCCGCCCGCAGATAAATGCACAAATGACACATTCAAATGTGAGAATGAAAAACTGTATAAATGCGAGAATGAATCGTGGAATGCAGGTACGGCGTGCCCAGCGGCGAAATGCCATGCCGACACGGGAAAGTGTGACGAAGAACAACCGC
>OQWM01000727.1_pt1 | contig 21663 bp, 15 predicted proteins | sample 1691531 | NCBI WGS metagenome assembly OQWM01 (sample SAMN03418257, study PRJEB22391) | human gut metagenome | biome: human-gut; feature: organic feature; material: feces | host: Homo sapiens | place: Tanzania | collected 2013-01
CAGAAGCATATTCAGGGAATATTTGGTCTAATACAGCAATAGCTTTTCTTTTCAGGTCAGATATAGAGTTCACTAAATAAGCTCTAAAACGTGTAAGATTGCGTAAAGAGAGAATATCTTCATCAGCTAAAGATGTTTCAAGAAAATCTCCGTATCTAATTAAGTCAGCGATAAGAACAGAATCAATGACATCAGTTTTTCGCTTACGGATCTCGATACCCTTACGCCAGCCGTCGGTTTGCATAGGATTGAGAACATGAACTATGAAGTTGTGTTCAGTAAGAAAAGAGTAAAGCGAAAGCCAATAATGCCCGGTAGCCTCCATTCCTATTTCAAGAGAAGCTTTGTATGGTTCTAGTTTAACTAAAAGTGCTTCAGCAGCATCTAGGGTATTAGCGAAAGAATAGGCTTTGAATATGACTTTAGCTTTTTCGTCGAGCAAAGAAGCGACGTGGGTATTTTTACCAATATCAATACCTAAGAAAAACATAAATATCACCACTAAAAATTATTTTAGATAGAATCCACTGTACTGATAAACGTTACCACCTTATGTGAAATACGAAGTACTCTAAAAGAGCCGACATCTAACTCATTCGTAAACTGTTTATCAGACAGAGGCATCAGTCTTTCGAGTACGAAGTCATAGCCTCAAGGAGTAGACGATGACACTCTATCTAATACAGTTATTATACAGGAATATCCTGCATAATCATACGGTCAATAAGGGTTATAGGTTACCTTTATCAACCTAAATACATTATATAAGGAGTTATAATTATGCCTAATAATATTGTTATGCTGTCCATGGGCAGAGAGTGGCAAAGAGAAATCAAATATAAATGTACGAATATGGGAGAGCTATCATGCGTAAGCGGCAGGAGCCGGACAGAGCTTCTTATACAATGCTTTTACGAGCTGTTGGCGAAGCAGGAGGTTATGCCGGTAAGATTTTATATCGTGGTCCATAACGCACAGGAGGAGGAGGCCTTTCGCAATTTAAAAAACAGATTTATCGGTAAGCTCTGTTTGATAAGCGTTAAACTGGAGGAAGGCAAAAATGCCGATAGTGATTATCAGAACGCTATCAGGCTTTTTGATGCAATCAACCAAGATAAGGCTTTTTATAATGATAATATGATCAGCATGGATATCAGTAGTGCAGATTATCGTCTGTTTATGGATGTCAGCGCTTTACTTTATGGTATAAATATGAAAAAAGGCCTTTATATAACGGTTGACAACAAGAAAAGAGAGCTGAGCATAACTGACGGCAGCACAAATACAGCATATTTGCATTATACAGTGCAGAAAATGCAGCGGTATCTTAACAGTGATGTTTTAGCGGAGTGTTCCCAAGAGCTGTTTGCGAAAAGTCCTTATATGATTGCTCTGGTTGATATAGCCAAGAGGCTGAATGATGAAATCAAGCACTGCTGCGCTTATGATAAAATTAAAAATACCTTGTCGGAGTTAGGGGATTATTTGAAATGGCATAAGTCAGCTGCTGATGATACAAGCTCAGTACCGGTGGTCAATGAGATTGAGCAAAGATATATTGTGCGTTTGCAGAGAGAATATGCTCCTATTTTGAATACTCGAAACAGAAATGATAATATACCGGCGCTGATCAGATGGTGTCTGAAAAAGGATATGCCTTTGCAGGCTGTACTTTTTGCTATTGAGCTGCTGCCGGATTACATGTTTGCCAGTGGAAAGCTGCAAGTTGAACGGGAAAGAATTTCTGCTTACTGCCAGGCCAGAAACAATAACTGGCGCAATTGGCATATTTACTTTTTAAAAGCCTTTTCTGCTCAGGATTATTATATGTCGGCTGTTAAAGCCACCAGAACTGCCAAGTTAAGCGAAGCTAATCTGCAAATTATGCGTAAGGCAGGGCGAAAAAAGAGAATAGACAGACAATCGCGTTTTGATGTGAAGCGTGAGGCTGTTAAGGTAATGACGCAGGAGGAGCTACATTATTTTGCGGAAACAGGCCGCCATATCAGCTATATTGCCTGCAGAGTGCCGCAAGAGCAGACGGAGCTGAAATGGTTTTTAGAGGAGGCGAAAAAATTCATCCGTGCAAATAACAGCTTCAGCTTTGTGGAGCAGGTTATGGATTTGCCTGCAACAAGCAGCCTGCGTAAGGTTTTGTTATATGGTAATACCATAAACAGCTCGTGGTATTATCTGCAAAGCAAAATTTCCGAGGCTGATTATTGCAACAGCGCCGACAGCCTGGTGGTAAACAGACTGGACGGATTGCCGGCATCCTTGAAACAGGAATGGTTTGGCCTGGAGCATGAGGTGAGAATTGAGGCGGAGGTTAAGAAAAACAAGGCAAAGCAACAGAAAAATAATGCTCCTATCAATTTACCGTCTGCTACGGGAAATCGCAGTAATCTGCTGCAAAAGCTGTTGGAAAATGGGGATATCAGCACGAATATGAATGTGAAAAAGCTGTTTACGTTTGTTGAATGCTATCAGGAGCTTTTATGTAAGTATCGCAACCATATGGCCCATTGCGAGCTGGAAAATGCCGACGGCTGGGAGGTTGAGGGACTGCTGCATAAAATGCTGCGATATCTTGAATGTTAGAGAGAATTGGGCAGAGGCGCAGAAAGGGGGTTCTTCGCAAACAAAAAGACCTGGCGTCCGGTGTAAAATCCGGATTTCAGGTCGTTTTTGCATACCGCAAGTAGTGCTTGAGCTTCAACAGAAAGAGTTCGCGGCGTGAACTGTTAGGGGTATAATAGTCAACCAAACGCAAGCAGTTGGCAGGAGGTTCATGAGGTGTTTTGTCATAATATGTAGAAAAGGCTTTAGCAGGGAATTTTAATAATATACTAAACCTTCATATTATTCTTGACATTATCGTAATTATCTGATAATATAGGACTGTAAGATTTTGCACGCCTGCCTAGAGTATGGTTGTCGCAGTGTCATTTAGAACGCCTTATGTATTATTTGAGTAGTACATAGGGCGTTTTTTTAAGGAGGGAGTTGAAGTAATGCAAACAAAAGAAGCAAGTCAAGAAAGTGAAATTAAGCAAGTCATTCGTAGCCTTTGTATGATGAACAACAGGTTTATGAATTTTATGCTTGATGACAACAAGGAAGCAGCGCAGGTTTTCTTGCGCGTTATCCTGGGAGATGATAAAATTAAGGTGAAGAATGTCAGGATACAAAGCTTTATCCAAAACATCTACGGACATTCTTCGCAGTTAGACATTCTTGCGCAGGATAGAAAAGGACGCTATTTTAATGTAGAGGTGCAAAGAAGCGATGAAGGCGCTCCGGCAAGACGTGCCAGATTTTACAGCAGTATTCTCGATACGCATTTTCTGCAGCCAAGTAAGCTCTATGAAGAGCTGCCGGATACTTATGTAATTTTTATCACCGAGAATGATGTCTTGCGCGATAATTTGCCGTTATATGACATAAGACGAACGATTAAGCAAAGCGCCAAAGATTTTGAGGATGGTTCGCATATTATTTATGTCAACAGCCAACGTCGAGATGATACGGCTTTGGGTAAACTGATGCAGGATTTATATTGCACAGAGCCTAAAAATTTACATTACCATGAATTTGCCGAGCGCATGGAGTTTTTGAAATACAGTAAGGAGGGCGAAGAAAAAATGACTGACGTAATTGAAGAATATGCTGCAAGAAAGGCAGAAGCAGTAGCAAAAGAAGCAGCGAAAAAGACTGCACAAGCACGAAACATTGAATTTGCCAAAGATCTTTTGAGTGAAGGAGAAAGCATTGAAAGAACTGTGCGCCTTTCCAAGCTTTCGGAAGCAGAGGTGCGTGAGCTGGCGTCCAAGCTGACAGCATAAGAGCATAACATCCAAGGGCGTTCTACCAAAGTACGGTAGAACGCCTTTTTATTGAAAACAAAATTCTTTACGCAAACGAAAAGACCTGAGGTCCGGAGTAAAATCCGGGCTTCAGGTCTTTTTTTGCATACCGCAAGCGGTAATCTAGGCCTTTAACGTGTATTCCCGCAAATTCAGGAACAAGCTGACTGCCTGTTACAAAACCGCAAGCGGTAATCTAGGCCTTTAACTTATTGAAAATGTTATGGATGTTGTAGTTGTAATGTTACAAAACCGCAAGCGGTAATCTAGACCTTTAACCCTGTGGCTCGCACACGGCTCACAGAGCGGGCTTAAAGCCCTACAATGGAAAATCGAAACGCTGTTTATAGCAAAAACAACCGATTTAATCACAACAGCGGTATTTTACCGCTCCTGCAAAAAGCAAAATGCGCTTGGCGCAAGGCTTACAGGCTTTTGGCAAATGATTTGCCTGTTGTGATAAATCTACTATAACATATCGAACAGCTTTTGACAAGTGCTTTTTCGGATTTATCCTATTTTATGCGCCTTGCAGAGCTTTGATTATCTAGATAAAAACACATTTGCAAACAAAAAGCAAGTTATCACAAAATTAGCGCAACATTTGCCGAGGGTGTTTCCTAAAATTTTTTTGCTGTTTTGTGCCGGATTTTAAATTTCGTTGCAGATTTATAAAGTGAAGGGGGAAAGGCGGGACGGATGGCACACACCGCGCATCTTTTTTGCCATGCTCTTTGCGGGCTGGCAACTTATAATTAATATATCAAAAGCGTTGAAAATGAAAGGAAGCTGATAACATGATCTCTATTACTGATTACATTAACAAAAAGGCTGAAAATCTCAAAGAAAAGGTTGCCAATGGCTGCGATTTGTGCGGTTGCCGTTCCCTGCGCTTTGATTACGGCAATCTGCCAGACTACAATAACGACCTGCTGCAGGATGTGTATGTTATTCGCTATGGCCTTGCCTATGCTTTCGAATACAAGAGAATGTACAAAAGACTGCTGGAAAGCTTGATTCCTGGCAGAACCTTGGAGGTTACCTCTCTTGGCTGCGGCAACATGGTTGACTACTGGTCTCTGAAGCAGGTGCTGCCAGCTAACTGCAGTGTAAGTTATCATGGTGTGGATGTTATTGACTGGAATGACAAGTTCCCTGCCTGTGCTGGTGACCGTATTGATTTCGTGCAGGATGAGATCAATGATTATCTGGCAGAGTTCGATTCGTTAACCTCCGATGTATATGTGTTCCCCAAGTCCATCAGCGAACTTAGCAAAAACGAGGTAGAGGACATTTGCCGCATGATTCGTGAAAAAGGCTTCGCCAAGGATGAGGTACACTTCCTGTTCTCTATGCGTGCCAACCAATATAATCTGGATTGCGATATGGCGAAGACAGAGAGAATTAGTAAAGCGATTATGGAGCTGGGCATGTTGCCGGATACTGAGGCATGTGCCTTGTATGAAGGCCTTGACAAAATGATTTGCAACTGTGACCGTGATTTTTCTATTGATAAACTGAATGGTGCTTATAATTTACTTAACAATTTGCCCTATATGTGCGACAATTATAATGAAAGCAACAGAGTATGTGAACGGTGCAGAGAAAACAGAACACAGCCAATGTTGAAGGCAAAATATATTAGATACCAAATCTTTACGTTCAGAAAGGTGGCCTAAAGCCGATGATTATAAGTGCAAGCAGAAGAACCGATATACCGACATATTATTCCGACTGGTTTATGCAGCGCATCAAAGAAGGCTACGTGCTGGCGCGCAATCCGATGAACGCGCATCAGGTGAGCCGCATCAGCCTTAATCCGGAGGTGGTGGACGGCATTGTCTTCTGGACGAAGAACCCGCTGCCGATGTTTGATAAGCTGCCACTGCTGAAGGATTACATGTATTACTTTCAGTTTACGCTTAATGGCTATGAGCAGGATGTGGAGGCAGGCGTGCCTCCGAAGGATAAGTTCATCGTGCCCGGCTTTCAGCGCTTGAGCGACATGCTGGGGCCGGAGCGCGTCATCTGGCGTTATGATCCGATTTTGCTCAATAATAAATATACCTTTGATTACCATGTGCAGCGTTTTGCAGAGCTGGCCAAGCAGCTGGCGCCGTATACGAAGCAATGCACCATCAGCTTTCTGGATATGTATGCCAAGACCGAGCGCAACATGCAGGGCCTGGCAGTAAAACCTTGGAGCCTGGAAAAAATGGACTCTATGGCGAAGGCGCTGGCGGAAATTGCGCACAGCTACGGCCTGGAGCTGGCAACCTGCGCCGAAGGCATCGAGCTGGAAAAGTATGGCATTAAGCATGCGCACTGCATCGACGGCGGGCTGTTTGAAAAGCTGCTCGGTTGCCCGATGAAGGTGAGCAAGGATAAGAACCAGCGCCTGGAATGTGGCTGCGTGGAAAGCGTTGACATTGGCGCCTACAATACCTGCCGCAACGGCTGCCGCTATTGCTATGCCAATTTTAATAATGCGATGGTACAGAAGAACAGGCAGCAGCATAACCCTGCTTCGGCGCTGCTTTTGGGTGAAGTGGGCGAGGAGGACAGGATTACCGAGCGTAAAATGCATTCCTGCCTGCAAAGACAGCAGGGGTTATTTGGCTAAAACAGTTGCCTTTTCCTGAAAACTGTAATATACTTTACAATTTTAAGTGAATTTAAAAAATTATGAGAAATTTTTCACAAAAAGCAGGAAAAATTGGTAATATCAGCGAAATACTAGTCATAACAAATGCCTGATAAAGGGGGATTTATCATGAAAGAGTACACAGGAGATAAGATTAGAAATGTGGCCATTGTGGGTCACGGTGGAGCAGGAACCACGTCTGTTACCGAAGCCCTGCTGTATCGCAGCGGAGCAATCAGCAGAATGTGCAAGGTTGAAGACGGTGCTACCACCACTGACTATGAACCCGAGGAAATCAAACGTAAGGTCTCCGTTAACGCCACTTTGGCACCTGTTGAATGGCGTGATACCAAGATTAATTTCATTGACACTCCCGGCTTTGCTGACTTCGTTGCTGAGGTTAAAGGAGCCTTTAGAGCAGTAGACAGTGCGTTAATCGTGGTTTGCGCAACCAGCGGGGTACAGGTTGGTACCGAACAATGCTGGAAGCTGGCTGAAGAAGCTGGTTTGCCGCGTATCATTTTTGTCAACAAGATGGATCGTGAGAACGCTGATTTTGATAGCATTTTGGATAACCTGCGTGGTAAGTTCGGTAAGCATGTACTGCCGTTACAGTTGCCTTTGGGCAAGGAGGACAACTTCCAGGGTATTATAGACCTTTACAAAATGAAGGCCTATCGTGCCAACGGTAATGGCTCCGATGAAATAGAGATTCCGGATGAGTATAAAGAGGCTGCTGCTGCTGCCCACGAAAAGATGGTAGAGGCTGCAGTTGAAGCAGATGACGATTGCATGATGCGTTATTTGGAAGGAGAAGAGATTAGCGACGAGGAAATTATGAAATGTCTGATTAAAGGCATTCGTCAGGCTATCATCTATCCTATGCTTTGTGGCAGCGCCTACAAGAACATTGGTCTTGGTCGATTGATGAACGCTATCATCGACTTTACCTATCCGGCAATTTTGAATGACTATATCGTTATGGATAAAGAAACCGGCGAAGAAGAAGTGCGTGACGCCAATGCTCCGATGGCAGCGTTGGTATTTAAGACAACTTCCGACCCCTTTGTTGGCCGTCTAAGTTATTTCCGTGTATTCTCAGGCTCAATTAAAGCAGATAGCGTAGTTTATAACTCCCGTCGTGAAGAAGAAGAGCGTATTGCTAACATCTTCACAATGCGTGGCAAGACTCAGATTCCTATGAAGCAGGTTCCTGCCGGTGATATCGGTGTAGTTGCCAAGCTGCAATATACCTCTACCGGTGACACCCTCTGCGACAAGAACTCTGAGGTTGAATTCCCGCCCATTAACTTCCCTCTGCCGATGTACACCAGAGCAATTTACCCGAAGAAAAAGGGTGATGAGGACAAGATCATGTCCGCTCTGAATCGTCTGATGGACGAAGACCCGACGATTATCGTTACCAAAAACCCTGTTACCAAGGAAACTTTAATCAGCGGTATGGGCGACCAGCACATTGATATAATCATGGAGCGTATGCAGCGTAAATTTGGTGTTGAGGCTATTCTTAAAGCACCGATTATCGAATATCGCGAAACTATTCGTGGCTCTGCCGAGGTAGAAGGCAAGCACAAGAAGCAGTCCGGCGGACATGGCCAGTATGGTCACGTAGTCATTAAGATGGAACCCCTGCCGCCAGGAGGTGGATTTGAGTTTGTAGATAAGATTTTCGGTGGTGCAGTACCTCGCCAATATATCCCTGCTGTTGAAAAGGGCATGCGTGAAGCTATGGAAAAGGGTATCCTTGCAGGCTATCCGGTTGTAGATATGCGCATCACCCTGCTTGATGGTTCGTATCATACTGTCGATTCCTCTGAAATGGCATTTAAAACTGCTTCCAATATCGCCTTCAAGAAGGCCATGGAACAATGCAAGCCAGTGTTGCTTGAGCCTATTTACAGCTTAAATGTAACCTGTGCCGATTCTATGATGGGCGATGTTATCGGCGATTTGAACTCCAAACGCGGTCGTATTCTCGGTATGCAGAGCGTAGAAGATGGCTTGAGCGTAGTTACGGCTCAGGTACCCTATGCAGAGATTTCGGAATATGCCGTAGACCTCCGCGCAATTACCCAAGGCCAGGGAACCTTCGAGATGAAGTTTGACCATTACGAAGATGTTCCGCCTAAGATGGCAGAAAAAATTATCGCTGAACATAAGGAAGCATAATTAAAACTGCGACAACTGAATAAAGCGCTAACGGGCCTGCCGCCTGACGTGAGTCAGCCGGCAGGTTTGTTGTTTTATGGCGGTTGTATGAGGAGTGGAAAGTGTGACTAATCTGTAAACACCTTTACATAAATGCAGTAAAATAAAAAAATCTGCAAGTTCTTGTACAAAGGTGTTGACGAAAGATATCCACAGTGGTAAACTAGGCACAACTTCAAAAAAACCACAAACCGTTGAGACGGAGATCAAGTCAGCAGATGCGCTTACAGAGAGTTCGGGCAGGTGGAAGCCGGATAGAGATGCAGGCTGATAAATGGACCGTTGAGGGTGCTGTCAAATCGCTTCGGCGAGAGTATTCGGCAACGTAACACCAGCGTTAAGGGTGAGGAGTGTGATGGCACTCTGCGAGAGCGCGTCGCGATAGCGGCGAAACAAGGTGGTACCGCAGGTATAAGTATTTACAGCCTGTCCTTGGAATTGCTTAGAAAAGCTAAGCAGCTTCAGGACAGGCTTTTTTGTATAACAAATCTGTGATAGACCTTCTCGTAGAATGTTAAAGCATTAAACTATGGGAGGAATTAAAATGATTAAAGAAGCAATTGTAAAAATCGTCGGCAAAGAGGACTTAACCTATAACGAAGCATATGACGTAATCAACGAGATTATGAGCGGTGAAACAAGTGCAACGCAGAATGCGGCCTTTCTGGCAGCGCTTTCTACCAAGAGCACTACGGCGGAAACTACTGATGAAATCGCCGGCTGCGCTGCAGCGATGCGTGACCACGCACTGAAATGCGAAACAGGCATGGATATCTTTGAAATCGTCGGTACCGGCGGCGACGGCTCCAACAGCTTCAACATTTCTACAACCTCCGCTCTGGTTGCTGCGGCAGGCGGCATGAAGGTAGCTAAGCACGGCAACCGCGCCGCTTCCTCCAAATGCGGCACCGCGGATTGCCTGGAGGCGCTGGGCGTGAACATTCAGCAGAACCCGGAAAAATGCGTGGAGCTGTTAAAGGAAGTCGGCATGTGCTTCTTCTTCGCACAGAAATACCACACCTCGATGAAATATGTAGGACCTATCCGCAAGGAACTGGGCATCCGCACCGTATTCAACATCCTCGGACCTCTGACGAACCCCGGCAGCCCGAAGATGCAGCTCCTGGGTGTGTATGACGAGTATCTGGTGCAGCCGCTGGCGCAGGTACTGATGAATTTGGGAGTTAAGCGAGGCATGGTTGTTTACGGTCAGGACAGACTTGATGAGATTTCGCTGAGTGCACCGACTACCGTTTGCGAGTTTAAAGATGGCTGGATGAAAAATTACGTGATTAAGCCTGAGGACTTCGGCATGGAGCGCTGCACAAAGGCTGATCTGGTGGGCGGTCTGCCGGAGGAAAATGCTCAGATTACGCGCGACATTCTGGCAGGAGCGCAGGGACCGAAACGCAATGCAGTTTTGCTGAATGCCGGCGCCAGCCTGTACATCGGCGGCAAGGCTGAAAGCTTTGCGGATGGCGTGAAGCTGGCGGCAGAGCTGATTGACAGTGGCAAGGCGCTGCAGACATTGGAAAAGCTGATTGAGCTGAGCAATAAATAAGCTGATTGAAGAGGTTAGATTATGATTTTAGATGAGATTGCGGAATATACCAAAGAGCGTGTGCGGGCGCTCAAAGCGCACAAAAGCCTTTACGCGGTGCGTGATGAGGCAGAGGGCAGACCTCAGGGCAAGGATTTTAGGGCAGCGCTTGCTGCCCCCAGCCTGAGTGTAATCGCCGAGCTGAAGAAGGCATCCCCCTCGAAGGGCGTGATTGCTCCCGATTTTACGGACATCTACCTGCGCAAGGCCGCAGAGTACGAGGCAGGCGGCGCAGCAGCCATCTCCTGCCTGACGGAGCCGAAGTTCTTCCAGGGCAGCGATGCTTACCTGCAGGCAGTGCGCCAAAGAGTGGAGCTGCCCATCCTGCGGAAGGATTTTACGCTGGATGAGTACCAGATTTACGAGGCCAAATGCATCGGTGCCGACGCGGTTTTGCTTATCTGCAGCCTGCTGAGCGCAGCGCAGCTGGGCGAATACCTGGCGCAGGCGCAGGAGCTGGGGCTGAGCGCTCTGGTGGAGGCGCACACTGCCGACGAGGTGCAGCAGGCACTGGCGGCAGGGGCGGAAATCATCGGCGTGAACAACCGCAATCTCAAGGATTTCAGTGTAAACCCTGTAAACAGCCTGCGTCTGAGGGAGGCGATTCCCGCAAGCAAGATTTTTGTAGCGGAAAGCGGCATTCAATGCGCGGCCGATACGCAGGCGCTGAAGCAGGCAGGCGTGCAGGCGGTGCTGGTGGGCGAAGCATTGATGCGCAGCGCTGATGCGGCGGCAATGCTGAAGGAGATGCGTGATGCGTAAGGTAAAGGTTAAAATCTGCGGCTTGAAGCGTGCGCAGGATATAGAGTGCGTCAACAAGCTGCTGCCCGATTATATAGGCTTCGTTTTTGCCAAGACCAAACGCGAGGTGACTGAGCAGCAGGCAGCACAGCTGAAGGCAATGCTTAATCCGCAGATTAAGGCAGTCGGCGTTTTCGTCAACGCCGAGATAGATTTGATAGCACGCCTGGCAGCAAGCAGGACGATAGACATCATCCAGCTGCATGGTGACGAGGATGCAGCCTACTGCGAAAGGCTGCGGCTGCAGACGGAGCTGCCGATTATCAAAGCAGTCCGCGTGAAGGACGCAGGCTCCTTTGAAAATCTGCAAGCCTATCCCTGCGATTATCTGCTCTTTGATACCTATACCAAGGGGCAGTACGGCGGCACCGGTAAGCGTTTTGATTTAGCGCTGGTGGCAGATGAAAAAATCAATAAGCCGTATTTTATCGCAGGAGGTCTTGAGGCAGCAAATGTTGCAGATGTATTGAAAAACAGTAACGCCTTTGCCGTAGATGTAAGCGGTGGCGTAGAAACAGAAGGGTTGAAGGACCCGGAAAAAATTGCCGCATTTATAGCGGAGGTAAGGGGAGATAACGATGACAAAAGGTAGATATGGTATTCACGGCGGTCAATATATGCCGGAAACTTTGATGAACGCAGTGCTGGAATTAGAGGCTGCATATGAAAAATTTAAAAAAGATCCCGAATTCAAGGCTGAGCTGGCGCGCTTGTATCGCGAATATGCCAACAGACCGTCCCTCCTGTATTATGCAGAGAAGATGACCAAGGATTTGGGTGGCTGCAAGATTTACCTGAAGCGTGAGGATCTGAATCACACTGGCGCCCACAAAATCAACAACGTTCTGGGACAGATTCTGCTGGCGCAGAAGATGGGCAAAAAGCGTGTTATTGCTGAAACCGGCGCAGGCCAGCACGGTGTTGCGACTGCTACCGCAGCGGCGCTGATGAACATGGAATGCGTTGTGTACATGGGCAAGGAGGACTGCGAGCGTCAGGCGCTCAACGTGTTCCGTATGGAGCTTTTAGGTGCGAAGGTTGTGCCTGTAAGCAGCGGCACCGGTACCCTGAAGGATGCAGTAAACGAAGCGCTGCGCGTATGGACCGAACGCGTTGAGGATACTTACTATGTTTTGGGCAGCGTTATGGGTCCGCATCCGTATCCGGAAATTGTGCGTGACTTCCAGAAGATCATCGGCGAGGAAATCAAAGCGCAGATGCTGGAAAAGGAAGGACGTCTGCCTGACGTGCTGGTGGCTTGCGTAGGCGGCGGCTCCAATGCTATGGGTATGTTCTATGACTTCATTGAGGACAAGGACGTGCGCTTAATCGGCGTAGAGGCTGCAGGCCTGGGCGTAGATAATCCCAAGAACGCCGCAACTATGGCAAACGGCAAGCTGGGCATCTTCCACGGCATGAAGAGCTACTTCCTGCAGGATGAATACGGCCAGATTGCTCCGGTTTATTCCATCTCCGCCGGTCTTGATTACCCCGGCATCGGCCCCGAGCATGCTTATCTGCACGACATCGGCCGTGCGGAATATGTTCCTGCTACCGATAAGGAGGCAGTTGACGCCTTCAACTATCTTTCCAAAACAGAAGGCATTATCCCCGCAATCGAAAGTGCCCATGCCGTAGCCTACGCTATGAAGCTGGCACCAACTCTGCCGAAGGATAAGATTATGGTTATAAATATTTCCGGCCGCGGTGATAAGGACGTTGCCGCAATCGCACGTTATATGGGAGTTGATTTACATGAATAGAATTCAAAAGGCATTTGACGAAAAGAAAAAGGTATTTATCGGCTTTGTGACCGCTGGCGATCCTAACCTTGCTGTGACCAAGGAGCTGGTGAGAGCCATGATTAAGGGCGGTGCAGGCTTAATTGAGTTCGGCATTCCCTTCTCCGACCCCGTGGCTGAGGGCGAGGTTATCCAAAAAGCGGATATGCGTGCGTTGACTGCAGGCACTACTACCGATAAAATTTTTGACCTCGTAGCGGAGCTTCGCAAGGAAACACAGGTACCGCTGGTATTTTTGACCTACGCTAATCCGATTTATGCCTACGGTGCGGAAAAATTCTTCACCCGCTGCGAAGAAACAGGTGTAGACGGCGTTATCATACCGGATATACCGTACGAGGAGCGCGAGGAAATGCGTCCGTTCAGCGAACCGCATCACGTTGCCTTGGTGCCGCTGATTGCGCCTACCTCCAAGGACCGCATCCAGAAAATCGCCGCTATTGCCCAAGGCTATGTATATGTAGTTTCTTCCTTAGGCGTTACCGGCGTGCGCAGCAACATCACTACCGATATCGACGGCATTGTCGCAGAGGTGCGCAAGGCTACCGATATACCGGTAGCTGTAGGCTTCGGTATCGCTGCTCCCGAGCAGGCGTACAAGATGGCCAAGGCCAGCGACGGCGCTATTGTTGGCAGTGCGATTGAAAAAATCGTGGCACAATATGGCGCAGATTCTCCCGAGCATGTTTACGAATACGTCAAAAGTATGTCCGAAGCGGTTGCCAAGGCAACTGCGGAGGCTTAATTACAAAAGTTTGGGCACAAAAAAACTCCGTTCCTTACTGGACAGGCAGCAGGGAGCGGAGTTTTTTGGTTTAAATTATTGCAGCGGCATGGGCTCAGCGCCACCGTTTACTGCGTCCGGCTGTTCAAAAATGAAGGCAGGGGACGGATAGTAGAATTTGCAGTGCTGGAAGTTGATAACCTCGGTGGAGAAGCGTTTCAGCAGAGCATAGGAAGCGCGCTCTTCGAAATCTATCAGGTTGTCCTTGTTGATATCAGCGTCTTTTACGATTACCAGCAGATAAGCCGGTACTTCCGGTGCATCCTCAGGAACCTGACTGCGGTCGAGAGGGATGTTCGGAATAATTTCCAAATCACCGATAGGCTGTTGGTTTTCATTGTACAGCATAGCATGATAAACATTTTCGTACAGGGTACGTGCGAGTCTTAAAGAATAAGCTCCAGAACTCATATTATTCACTCCTTAAAAAGTTGTTTTTGATGACTCTCGCTTTATCGAAAAAAAGCAATAAACATAACGCTATTATTGTAACATAGATTACGGAAATAAGCAAAATGAATCTATAATGAAATGATTTCACAACGATTTATGCAGAAAAGTTGTATTAATAATCAAAAAACAGCCGTAATTTTTCACGTAGTCTGCATTTTTATTCCAATGTATTCTGTATACATGACGTTTTTATGAATTTTTTAGCAGGATTTTACACAATGTTGACGAATAACAAGAATAACAATATGTTGCTGCGTGAAATTTATTATCTTAGCACATATGTATATTAAAGGAGGGGAACTCTTATGAAAAAACTCTTGGCTTTTTTACTTGGTATCATGGTTATGGCTACTATGATTGCCGGCTGCGGCGGTGGAGATAAGAAAGATGATAAAAAACCTGCTGCACAAAAATTCATTAACATTGCTACCGGTGGTACCTCCGGTACCTACTTCCCGTTAGGCGGTGCTCTGGCTGATATCCTAAATAAAAATATTCCGGGTACCAATGCTTCTGCACAATCTACCGGCGCTTCCGTAGCTAACGTAAACCTGCTCAGCCAAGGCAAGGTTGAAATCGCATTCATTCAAAATGATATTGCTTACTATGCTGCCAATGGCACTGAAATGTTCAAAGGCAAACAGGTTGCCGGCCTGCAAGGTCTCGCAACCCTGTATCCGGAAACTGTACAGATTGTAACTTTGAAAAAATCCGGCATCAAATCTGTTGCTGATTTCAAAGGCAAACGCATCGCTGTAGGTGCTGCAGGCTCCGGTACTGAAGCAAATGCTCGCCAAATCATGGAAGCATATGGCATTAAATATGATGATATTAAGGTTCAATACTTGTCCTTCGGTGAAGCTGCAAGTGCTCTGAAAGACGGCAACGTTGATGCTGCTTTCGTAACCGCAGGCCATCCGACCGCTGCTATTCAGGATATCGCAACTCAGAACGACGTTGTACTGGTTCCGGTTGAGGCTGACAAGGCTGATGCTCTGATCAAACAATATCCGTTCTACACCAAGCTGGTTATCAAAGCCGGTACTTATCCGAAGCAGGATGCTGACGTTACCGCAGTAGCAGTAAAATGCATGCTGGCAGTAACCGATAAAATGGATGCAGATACCGCTTATGCAATTGCTAAAGCTCTGTACGGCAACCTTGACCGTATGAAATCTGCTCACTCCGCAGCAAATGCTATCAGCAAAGAAACTGCTAAAGACGGCATGTCCATTAAGCTGAACCCGGGTGCTGAAAAATTCTTTAACGAAAAATAAGGATTTTAAATGATGCCGAACTTCAAAGACCGGAAACCGGCGTTTGCCGGTGGCCGGTCTTTTTTCCCAGTAAAGAATTTAGTAATTATTGTAAGCGTTGTGTTAATGCTTTTGGGGTGGTATAGTACGCGCCTGGTGGTGGCGATTATACCTGAGGGAACTGCAGGAGCTGTTACTTTTGCCACAGCGGCAGGTGATGAATGGTACATCAGCCTGACGCATTCGGTGGAAAAAACTGCCTGGAATGATTATTTCAGGGTTAACGGCGCAAATAACATGACCATGACGCACACCCGCTTTTCCTCGCTGGGTTGGGGCTATCCGTATTCCGCTGCCGACGGCAAGCTGACGCAGACTGCCGATGGAAAGTTTGATATGGAGATGAACCGTTCCTATAAGGAGGTTGCCCTGCGTATATCCGAGCAGGCAATGCCGCATATTGTCCACGGCGGCGACAGCTACGATCTGATTGCTCTGTACGGGCAGGGGACTGCGGTAACGGTGAAGGCCATGTATCGATATCAGTACTGGTTGGAACGGTACTTTTAGGTTTTATTATATTAAAAATGAGAGGAGCTGATACCCATGTCTGAAAAAGAAAAGAAAGTAAGAGAGCTTTCAGCAGAAGAGGTATTGCAAAAATTTGACAAGGAATCAGACAAGCGTGAGCTTACAGGTGTGTGGGGTAAAATTATTTCTGCAATCTGTATTCTGTTTGCACTTTTCCAATTATATACAGCCACCTTCGGTGTGCTGGACGCGCATCTGCAGCGCGCTATTCACTTAGCCTTCGGCTTTTTATTGATTTTCCTGCTGTATCCCAGCAGACATTCCTGGTCCCGCAGCAAGATGCATCCCTTTGATGCCTTCCTGGCACTGCTCAGCGCAGGTACTGCCATGTATCTGGTTGTGAATTATCAGGAGCTGGTGCTGCGTGCCGGCATGAACACGGAAACCGACTTCATCGTCGGCCTTATCGGTACGATTATGGTATTTGAAGCAGCGCGCCGCGTAGTAGGCTGGCCGATGATTATCGTTGCTTTCTGCTTCATGCTGTATGCCTTCTTGGGTCCTTACGTTCCCGGTATTCTGGCGCATCGCGGCGTTGGCGTGCAGGAAATGTTTGACCATCTGTTCTTCACCACCGAGGGTATTTTCGGTACGCCTATGGGTGTATCTTCTACCTTCATTTATCTGTTCATCCTCTTTGGTGCATATTTGGAAACCACCGGCCTGGGCAAATTCTTCATTGATATTGCCAACGCTATCGCAGGCTGGGCAGCAGGCGGACCGGCGAAGGTTGCCGTACTGTCCTCCGGTCTCATGGGTACTGTTTCCGGCAGCTCCGTTGGTAACGTTGCCGGTACCGGTGCTTTCACCATCCCGATGATGAAAAAGCTCGGCTATCGTCCGGCATTTGCCGGCGCTGTTGAGGCTGCTGCTTCTACCGGCGGTCAGCTGATGCCTCCTGTTATGGGCGCTGCTGCCTTTCTGATGGCAGAATTTGTCGGCGTTCCGTACTTTGATGTTGTTAAGGCTGCCGTAATCCCGGCAATGCTGTACTATATCGGCGTATGGCTGGGCGTTCACTACGAAGCTAAAAAGTTCGGCCTGAAGGGCACTCCGCGTGACCAACTGCCGAAGTTCAAGGAACTGTTCATGGAAAAAGGCCATCTGGCTATTCCGTTGATCGTTATCGTTTACCTGCTCGTAAGCGGTTATACTCCTATGCGTGCTGCTTTGGCAGCCATCGTGCTGACCATCGTTTGCGCCTGCCTTCGTAAATCCACCCGCATCGGCTTCAAGCAAATCGTCCAAGGCCTCATTGACGGCTCCAAGGGCGTGCTTGGCGTACTGATTGCCTGTGCAACCGCAGGTATCATCATTGGCGTTGTTACCAAAACCGGCGTTGGCCTGAAGATTGCAACTGCTCTGCTGGACTTGGCAGGCGGTAATCTGCTGCCGGCAATGTTCTTTACCATGATCACTTCTCTGATTCTTGGCATGGGCGTGCCGACAACTGCTAACTACGTAATTACTTCTACCATTGCAGCGCCTGCTCTGGTGCAGATGAATGTACCGGTGCTGGCAGCGCATATGTTCGCGTTCTACTTCGGTATCGTTGCCGACGTTACGCCGCCTGTTGCCCTGGCTGCTTATGCCGGCGCAGGTATTGCCGGTGCTAACCCGATGCGTACCGGTGTTATCGCTGCTAAGCTGGCGATTGCAGCGTTTATCGTTCCGTACATCTTCGTACTGGCACCTGAGCTGCTGATGATCAACGCAACTCCGTTCACCATCTGCTACAGCGCCTTCACTGCGATTGTAGGTATGTGGGGTGCTTCCATGGCGATGATTGGCTTCTGCAACAATCTGCTGAACATTCCGCAGCGTATTCTGTTCCTCGTTGGCGGTATCTGCATGATTATCCCCGGCGTATTTACCGACGGCATCGGTGTTGCGCTCGTTGCTGTTGCCTATGTATGGCAGCGCATGAACAAGGTTAAGGGTGCGATTCAACAAGATGGGGAAGACCTGTAAACCGAAAATTTCATAGCAAGCTTCAAGGTCCTGCGCGCATTTTATATGCTGCGCAGGACTTTTTGTAGTGCAAAAAAATCACCGTTGTGGCGGTGTTGAAAAGAGCCTAAACGGTGAGCAAAGAAAAAAGCTCCTAATGTGATAATATACTAATAACCTGCTGGTTAAAGTTAAAATACATTAGGAGAACATCAAAATGCCGAATAGAATTTGCATCTAAATAACAGCGAAAAGATTATTTGCAGGAATGCTCAGCTTGCAATGCTTCAACCTGCTCAATCGGGAGAGAAGTAGCCTTGGCGATATCCTGCACGGAAAGTCCCATGCTGAAAAGACGCTTAGCAGTAGCGATTTTCTCCTCAGCAAGGCCTATTTCTTTGCCTTTAGCAATACCCACAGCTTCGCCTTCACGTCTTTCATCTAATAAACGTGCTTCCATAAGCATAAATTCTCGCCTCACTTTCGTATCTAATTTCAGATAACTGATTTCATCGTCAATCTGCTTAGTGAAATCGGTAGTCACAATGTGGTTGTTTACATAATCGTAAAAGCTCTTGATGTCCTTAGAAATATTTCCATGCGTACCCTTGGTGTTCAAAATCATGGTAGTTGCTTCATCGGGAAGCTCTAGCTCCAAATCTTCCAGGCAGCGCTTCTTGAAGGTATAGACATAATTACCTTTTTCAAAAAAGTCAAAAACACAGATAAAAATAATAAATGTCGGTGGCAACAGATCATAAGGCTGTCCCTTCTGCAGCAAGTCAATATCAAGCAATGCCTGATAATAGCGTGAGCGCTTGGGCAGGACGTAGGTGTCCGTATCGGGATTTTTATTGTTTTTCACCTGCATCTCCAGATTGTAGTGCGTGTTTTTGTCATCTGCCACTATGATATCCAGGCGGATGCCACGGCTGGTGTACTCAGGCTCAAGCGTCTTTTCGGCCTCCAGATAGTTGATATCCGCAATTTCTATCTGCAGCAGCTCCTCCAGTAGATGCTTGCAGATGCGCTTGCGTGACATTACCTTCTTGAAGATGAAGTCACTTTGAATCGTTAGGTTGTCAAATTTTGTTGCCAAGTCTTGCATGGTTTTTCTCCTTTCATTTTAACACATGTGAATAAAAAAATACATAAGCAGTTAGCAAAGCGCCTGAAAAACAAAAAAAGAGCAGTACCCTGACGATAAAAATCATCAGTTCGTACTACTCTTAGAATGTACCGGATAAAAATAAACGGCCTTGCTTAAGCTTCTGCAGACAAAAAATCTGCAGGATATACTGCTTATTTAATTGTCCGCAGGTAAATGAGCCGGATGCGTAAGCTTACTTGCGGTTTTGAAGAACTTACTTTAAGTGTACTTGAAATTTAGGGGAATGTCAAGAGGGAGGGGAGCACATTGCTCGCAGCCCTTTTTTGCATGCGCTTTACCTCTGCCAAAAATCATCCGTTTGGCAACAAACTTTTCACAAAAAAAGTGTATCACTATTTGTCAATAGCCCATATTTAGTGTATAATAAAGTAGAGAGTATGTGTGCGGACACAGTATCAAATTCAATTTCTACATTTGTACGGAAGAATGTAAAATAAAAAATGGAGGTGTATTTTTTTTGGGTAAATTTCAACATAAGGTTCAAATCATTCCGCTGGGTGGTTTGGGCGAAATTGGTAAAAATATGACGGTATTCCGTTACGGGGATGACATGATTCTGATTGATGCAGGCCTGATGTTCCCTGAAGACGATATGCTCGGCATTGACTTAGTTATTCCCGATATTACATATTTGGTTGAGAATAAAGATAAAATTAAGGGTATCTTTCTGACACATGGTCACGAGGACCATATCGGTGCGTTGCCCTATGTTATGAAACAAATTGATTGTCCCGTTTATGGTACCGCACTTACTCTGGGTATTTTACAAGGCCGCTTGAAGGAAAACGGTGTAGGCAACGAAAACCTGCACGTAGTAAAACCCGGTGACAAGATTAATGCCGGTGCCTTTAAGCTCGATTTCATTCGTGTAAATCACAGCATTCCTGACGCTGTTGCCATTGCGATTACTACACCGATTGGTGTTATTATCCACACCGGTGATTTTAAGATTGACCACACTCCTGTTGATGGACAGGTTATGGAATTCAATAAATTTGCTGAATACGGCGACCGCGGTGTACTGTGCCTGCTGGCAGACAGCACCAACGCCGAGCGCCCGGGCTTCACTCCCAGCGAAAAAATGGTAGGCCAGACCTTTGACGAGGAGTTCCGCTATGCTAAGCATCGTATTATCGTAGCAACCTTCTCCTCTAACGTACATCGTATCCAACAGGTTGTTGATACTGCTGTGAAGTACGAGCGTAAGGTAGCAGTTATCGGCCGTAGCATGGTGAACGTTGTTAATATCGCCAAGGAATTAGGTTATCTGAAGATTCCTGAAGGCGTTTTGATTGATATTGACGAAACTCATAACTATACACCGGAAAAGGTTGTCATCATTACTACTGGCAGCCAGGGCGAACCGATGAGTGCGCTCACCCGTATGGCTATGAATGACCATAAAAAGGTTGACATTATGCCTGGTGATACAGTAATTATTTCTGCTACGCCGATTCCGGGCAACGAAAAGCTTGTATCCCGTACTATTGACCATCTGTACAAGCTGGGCGCAGACGTTATCTATGAGAAGAGCAACGGCGTCCACGTTTCCGGCCACGCCAGCCAGGAGGAAATCAAGATGATGCACAATCTGGTGCGCCCGCGTTTCTTCATGCCTGTGCATGGTGAATACCGTCATCTGGTTAAGCATGCTAACCTGGCAAAATCACTGGGCATGCCTGCTGACCACATCGTTATCGGTGAAAACGGCAGCGTTATCGAGCTTACCAAAAACAGCATCACTATCAATGGCAAGGTGCCTGCAGGCAAGGTACTGGTTGATGGTCTGGGTGTTGGCGATGTAGGCAATATTGTACTGCGTGATCGTCGTCAGCTTTCTCAGGATGGTATTATGATTGTAGTTGTAACCATTGATAAGGAATCCTGTCATGTAGTTTCCGGTCCGGATATCGTTTCCCGCGGCTTTGTTTATGTACGTGAGGCCGAGGACCTGATGGATGAAGCTCGCGATAAGGTGCAGGCTGCGCTGGATCGTTGTGAGGAAAACAATGTTTCCGAATGGTCCGCAATCAAGTCTACGGTACGTGATTCTCTGGGACGCTTCCTGTTTGAAAGAACCCGCCGTCGTCCGATGATTTTGCCGATTATCATGGAGATTTGATAGTGATTAGTTATTAGTGGCTAGTGAATAGTGATTAGTTTTTAGTGAATGGTTGTTAGCAGTCAGCTGATAACAGATGACTGCTGTGATTTTAGGAGTTGTCTTAACTTGCGCAAGGAAAGAAGAAGAAGGAAGCAACAGAAGAATATAAGCTATTCGCGTCTGGTTGGCATCATATGCCTTCTTTTAGGCCTGCTGTTTACAGCTGCGCTTCTTTTGACGCCTGAGGATGGCAAACTGCATTATGCTTACCTGGTGGAATTGAATCTACTTGGTAAGGGTATCTTTTTGCTGCCTTTTGCTTTCTTTGCTATGTCCTGGCAGCTGCTTAGAGGACAATTTGGTGTTTTTAACAAGAGAACATTAATTTTTACTTTGGTGACGCTGTGCCTTA
>OQWM01000728.1_pt1 | contig 21653 bp, 9 predicted proteins | sample 1691531 | NCBI WGS metagenome assembly OQWM01 (sample SAMN03418257, study PRJEB22391) | human gut metagenome | biome: human-gut; feature: organic feature; material: feces | host: Homo sapiens | place: Tanzania | collected 2013-01
AGATGCAGCGTATCATCCGTGATAAGGATGCAGAGGGCATCCCTTATACCATTGATGACATAGCCAAGGAGATACAGCAGCTGCCACCGAGCCAGAGCGTTTTTACTTTCTTCCACCAGCAAATAGCCAAGAAGGAGCAGATGCAGTGCATTGGCACCAGGAACAACTACACCAGTGCCGCCAACCGATTTATGGAATTCCGAAATCAAGAAGACCTGACCTTCTCTCAGATGACCAGAGAGATGATGGAAATGTACCAGGCATGGCTATGGAACAGAGGTGTCGGGCAAAACACCGTAGCATTCTATCTGCGAACCCTCCGCACCCTCTACAACAAGGCGGTGGAAGCAGGGCAAGCTCCACCCAACGACATCTTTGCGCATGTGCAGACAAGCAACGTGCGAACTGCCAAACGTGCCATTAATGTAAAGGATATTCGCAAGATAGAAAATCTGGAGTTGCCAACAGGTTCCTCCCTAGACAAGGCACGAGACCTTTTCCTGCTCAGCTTCTATCTGCGTGGCATGGCATTCGTGGATATGGCGTTCCTGAAGAAGACAGACTTGAAATGTGGCTTGGTGAGCTACAACCGTCGCAAGACCCATCAAAACCTCAATATCGAGTGGATGAAGCCAATGCAAGCCATCATCGATAAGTATGCCGAACAGACCAAAGAGTCCCCTTATCTGCTACCCATCCTGACAGGCAAGGAATCCACTCCATACACCGCATACCGCAAGGTGGAGCACAACACGAATTACAACCTGAAGAAAATCGGTGAGATGATAGGCTTGAAGATACCGCTGACCACCTACGTGGCACGCCACACCTGGGCAAGTGTAGCCTTGCACATGAACATTCCGATAGCCACCATCAGCGAGGGCATGGGACACAACTCATACAAGACCACACAGATTTACTTGCAGTCAATAGACGTAGCAACCATCAATGAAGCCAACGAGCGAATTATAAGAAAGATATTGAAAGAGTTGTAAACAAATCGTTATGTTTACCCCACTTCGGAATGATGGGGTAAAATGTTTAGCAAATTTCACCCTTTCTTCTTAGAAAAGGGCAACAACAGCCGAAATAAGTGCAAATCTGCCATTTACAGGAATCGTCCCAGGCAGATTTGCTAAACATTTGTGTTAAATTTTGGAGGAGGAATACAGAAAATGATAAAATTTGACACGTAATCCAACTAATTTTCGTACTTTTGCAACAAGATTACTCTCTTCTAAGAAGAAAGGGCGAAGTTTGCTAAACATTTTACCCCATCATTCCGAAGTGGGGTAAACATACTGATTTATTTACATCTCTTTCAAGATCTTTCTTATAATCCGCTCGTTGGCTTCATTGATGGTTGCTACGTCTAATGACTGCAAGTAAATCTGTGTGGTCTTATAGGAGTTGTGTCCCATGCCCTCGCTGATGGTGGCTATCGGTATGTTCATGTGCAAGGCTACGCTTGCCCATGTGTGGCGTGCCACGTAGGTGGTCAGCGGTATCTTCAAGCCTACCATCTCACCGATTTTCTTCAGGTTGTAGTTGGTGTTGTGCTCCACCTTGCGGTATGCGGTGTATGGAGAGGATTCCTTGCCTGTCAGGATGGGTAGCATATAGGGCGAATCCTGGGTTTGCTTGGCATATTTGTCGATGATGGCTTGCATCGGTTTCATCCACTCGATATTGAGATTTTGGTGGGTCTTGCGACGGTTATAGCTCACCAAGCCACATTTCAAGTCGGTCTTTTTCAGGAACGCCATATCCACGAATGCCATGCCTCGGAGATAGAAACTGAGCAGAAACAGGTCTCGCGCCTTGTCAAGGGAGGAACCTGTTGGCAGGTCCAGATTTTCTATCTTGCGAATATCCTTTACAGTAATGGCTCGTTTGGCAGTTCTCACGTTAGCGGTCTGCACGTGAGAAAAAATATCGTTGGGTGGAGCTTGTCCTGCTTCCACCGCCTTATTGTAGAGGGTGCGCAGGGTTCGCAGATAAAACGCCACGGTGTTTTGTCCGACACCTCTGTTCCATAGCCATGCCTGATACATTTCCATCATGTCGCTTGTCATTTGTGAAAAGGCAAGGTCTTCATTGTCACGAAACTCCATGAAGCGGTTGGCGGCACTGACATAGTTGCTCTTGGTACCGATGCACTGCATCTGCTCCTTCTTGGCTATTTGTTGGCGGAAGAAGGCAAAAACGCTCTGACTGGGTGGCAGCTGCTGTAATTCCTTGGCAATGTCGTCAATGGTATAAGGGATGCCCTCTGCATCCTTGTCACGGATGATGCGCTGCATCTGCTTTATCTCCCAATCTATCTGCGACTGGATGAGCTGCAGATGTGTCTGTCGGTTGTTGCGGTTAGAAACAATGATAGCCGACTTCTTATCGTTCCACTCTTCTGGAAAGACATAATAGTCGGTGCTGATCCAGCGCAGACTACGCTGGTGGATGAGGTGATAATACAATGTGCCTTCCTTTCCCGGCACCGAGGATGCTCTGAATTTTACTTTTACTGTTGCCATAATAATAACTTTTTTATTTGTGAATAATGTTGCTTTTGGGTTATTTACACCTTATATTATATATGTAAGCAACGGTATGGCATTGTCAAGAAACGGAAAAAGCCGTGCAACTCATGGAGTTACACGGCTTTCCCGATAATATTAATTTTATTTCTATGTCATTTTTATTGGCTCTACTTGACTATTTTAGAGACATTGTTCAGCAATTTATAAAGACTTTTCTGATGATGTTTTTCTCTGGTCAGTATGCGTAAACGATTTTATTTGATATAAATCAATTTATGTTATAAAACATATAAAAAGACATGTGTTTTGTTTGTTGTGTGCGATAACAGTCGTATCTTTGCATCGTCAAAAGGAAATAAAGAAAGAATAGAAAGTACTTTTAAGGTAAAAGTAAAATAGGTATTTAGAGGTAAAGATTGAGGATAACACGAAAGGTATTAGAGGTAAAGATTGAGGATAACACAAGAGATAGGTATTAAGGTAAAAGAGAGAATTTAAGGATAACGCTAAGAAAAGGTATTAGAGGTAAAGAAAGATTGTTAAAAAGGATTGTTTGATAAAGTCGTAATGACTTAAGTTTTGATAGATAAGTTAGTTTAATAGGTTTAGGTAAAGATTAGTTGTTTGATTTAAGTTAGTCACCCCTGCTTGCTGTGTTTATACAGCAACAGGCTCGTGGGTAACGGTGTTGTCAGCAGATTGACAGCAAAAAAGATGAATGAAAGAGAGAATAAATAAAGTGACTTAGACGTTAGTATTAAGGCAATAAATAAAAAACAGAGAGAGATTCTTCCTACAGTGGATAGAATCTCTCTCTGTTTTTATAGTTGTGAGAGTTCCTGTCTTTTATGGTTAGTGCTCCCAGTTGTCGGTGCGGAAGGAACTGACAGGTAAACCATCGCCGAACAAGTCGCCGTCAGCCCAATCCTTGAAGGCATAGCGAACAGCAACAGGCTTCTTCACTTCATCGCTCTTTACGTACAGCTTGGAATGGATAATCCATGCTTTTGCAGGGTGGAACACCTTGTCTTCACCGGCAATTTCCACAAGGTCGCTCTTCAAACCATTCTTTCCGTATATCCACATCGGTGCGTGGTCGAAGGTCACTACAGCTGTATCGTTCTGGAAAGTTACATCCTTATATACAGGAGACTCGCCGTTGATGCCCTTCACTCCGTAAGTCTTGCTTAGGGCAAGCAGAGCCAGACGCATACCGGCAAGCTGCTTCTTGCGTGGGTGTATTCCATATTCCAGTCCGGAATCCATGAGACATGCCATTCCGACATTCTTGCTCATCTGCTCGGCTTTCATTTGTTGCTCACGGAGGAAAGCACTGTTGTACTGTTCCCATTTAATGATGCTGTAGTCGTAAGGTGCTATCTGGCAATAGTAGAACGGGAAGTCGCCCTCCTTCCATTCGTCTCTCCATCCTTTTATCATTCGTGTGAAGAGGTCGGCATAATAGCTTGAGCGGCTCACGTTCTCCTCGCCTTGATACCAGATTACGCCACGCATGGTGACACCGATGATTGGCTTCAGCATACCGTTGTAGAGAACGGTGGCTGTGCGGTTAGGCGACTTTATAGTCTCTTGGGATGTAGGAAGTTCAATCTGTGGGAAAGCCTTCAGCCAGTCGCGGTTCATCCATGCCTCGCAAGAGGAACCGCCCCAGGAAGTGACAATCAATCCTACAGGTACATTAAGCATTCTGCGCAGTTCGCGTCCGAAATAATATGCTGTGGCACTGAAGTCGCGTACGGATTCCGGTGTGGCTTCTTTCCATGAGCCTACGACATCATCCACGGGTGCATATTTGCTGACGCGTTTCACTGTAAAAAGTCGCATCTGCCGGTCACCGCTATGCAGGATATCCTCCACGGCGTTCTCTACAGGTTGGTTCTTGAAACCCTTCATGGGCATCTCCATATTGCTTTGTCCAGAGCATATCCACAGTTCTCCCATTAGGATGTTCTTAAGCTCAGTCTTTTCGCCGTCATTGAAAGATATGGAGTAGGGACCTCCGGCAGTAGGAGTGTCGATGGCAGTTTTCCATTTTCCGTTGCCGTCGGCTTTTGCCGTAATGGTCTTTTTGTTCCATGAGGTAGTAATCTTAACCGTACTGTTGGCGTTGGCATCACCCCAAAGGTTAGCCTTTGCGTTCTGTTGCATCACCATGTTGTCGGAGAAAATCTTCGGTAAGGTGACTTTTGCTTCTGTTGTCGTTGCTGCGGCAACGAGCGCGCTTAGTAGAATTAATTTCTTCATATCATTATTGTAATTTAGGTTTCCATTATCATTTGCATGTTGTTATACTTACAGGACCGAGAAGGCCGGCTGGCAGAAGCTCCTTACTTGCCCTGCGGTATTTGGCATTTGTCCAGATGCCTTTGAATGGGGCTTTTCCTTCGTCAGAGCCTTGTATGGCGTTTGCCCATGTGTTTACTACAACAATCTTGAGCTTGTTTTCACCTTTCTTCAAGGCTTCTGTTATATCAACAACGTATGGTGTGCGCCATGCTGTAGCACATTGTTTGCCGTTCACATATACTGTTGCGAGGTTCTCCACTTTTCCGAGGTCGAGCAATACTGCCTCGTCCTTTGCAGGCATCTTCTTGTATTTGAATGTCGTTTCATATGCTGCATGACCGGAGTAATAGCGGATGTCATTATCAGGGAATGATGTCCAGTCTTTCAGTTCCGTCATCTCCATAGTCCTGCCGGTCGTCTCGAAAGTCACGTGCCATGATTTGTTTGCAAGCGGCATCATCTCGCCTGTGGTCTTTGGCTGGTACAGGTACTGGGCAGGAATCTCCTTGTCGGTAAAAACATAGAATATCGTATTGCCCGATGGGAGAGATATTTCCATGTTGTTTCCTTTTTCCATGATTCTGTCGTTCTCCGCATCTACGATATAGCAGTATTTTCGTGTGTCACGGAATACGGGACAGAACTGTTTTGCCTCGTTGCTTTGGTTGCTCAGGAAATATATGTCGGCATCAGTTGCGTGTCTGTGGGTGAAGTCAATACCCTCAGGCAGTGTGATGTCTCGCTGGATGCCGATTGACGACAGGTCGCTCTTGGTCCATACATCTTTAATAACCGGAACACCGAGTTTGGATATGGAATCGATAGTATTCCAGCATGTAACGATGCGGTCCGGGTTCATTGGTCTTTGTTGTGGAACAACGAGTGTACTGTATACCGTGCCGCCCTTTGTTATTAGTTTGCCGTTTTCTATTTTGCATTCATTCAGCACGTCGTGGTTGAAAGAATCATATCTATAACCATTGAGAGAGTTCACCCAGTCGTCGGCTTTTGTCATGTTTTTCGTATGGGTAACTCCCACGGGACTGACTTCAATAGGCTGTCCGACATTTGCTTTGCGTGCTGCTTCCTCCTGAAGAGTCTTCTCCGAGAACAAACCGGGAAGAGTGCTTGTAAGACGTTCCGGCATTATCGAGCGGCGTGGCATCTCGTCGCCTGTATATACAGCAATGTCGCTGACAGGCTTTCCGTATTGCAGCAAAGCCTGTGTTTTGGAAATATAGTTGTCGAAGACAGGCATCTCCTTCCACCACGTATTATCGCGCTGGAAGAATGTTCCTATGCCGTCGAGAGTCATTCCCGGTGCTTTGTCTACGTACGGATTATGGGTATTCACATGGAATACAATGCTGTTTATACCGATGCAATAGTTATGGTCAAGCAGCTTCTTCAGCATAGCGGGATGTTCATCCCATGTGCCACGGATTTCTGTAAAGCCCTCAGCCTGTATGATATCCTTTCCGTATATATGTGCTCCGCTGACGGCATCAAGCATATCGTTAAGTTTGTCGTGGGTAGGACTGTTGAGCCAGAACTCGCCCATTGGGTAGTCGGCAAATTGGTAGTGGCGCAGTCCGTCGCTAACCATTGTCGGTGCCACACATTCTGCTGACAGTCTCATTCCGTATCCGTCAGCGAGTTTTCTCAGTTCGGTAAAGAATACATCATTTATCAGATCACCGATAGTGAGTCGGATATCCCTAAGAACCTTTTCTGATTGTTCGGATGACTGCATAGGCACACCTGCATAAACAAGCAACCATGGTTTGAGATCATATCCACGACGCTTCCTGAATTCTTCCATGAAGGTCTTGTTCCAGTTCTGTGAACCAGCCTCCCAACTGTCTATGTGTAGGCGTGTCAGCACCTTCTTCACTATGTCTTGTGGGGCATGACGATAGATTTCGCCAAACCAATTGTTGAATTGCTTGTCAATGGCTTCAACGGAGAATTTGTCACATTCCAGTCCTCTTCCGCCACCGCCGGTGGCATTCGTATGTCCTGTTGATGTGTGTCCTATACGTACGATATGCCATTTGCCTTTCGGTAGAGTGAAGGCAAGCGGCTCATCCTGCTTTGACGATTGCATAAGTCTGCTTGTGAGGTCAATGACCTTGGAAGGATTGACACATTCCTTGTCGTCTATCGGGAAATCCTTTGACACACGCCATACAATACCAGATTTTCCTTCATATCCGTCGATGACAGGCTCAGATCCAAGAATCATTCCACCGATTCTCAGGTTAGGCTTCCACTTGGCAGCATCCATATCTTCGCTTCCAGGGTCAGACCCTTCTGGAGTCCAATGAAACTTGAAGAACCTTGCTGTAGTGGTGGGAATGGAGTATGTAGCCATGGCATCTGTGTTCTGCCAGCCTTGACGGGCTGGATATATCTCCCTGACGAATCTGTAGCTTATGCCGTCGTCAGAAGCATACACCTTAAAGCGGTGTGCCTGGTAGTTGTTTCCACCCGTCAGTATTTCAACGCTGCGCAGTGTGAAAGGCTTGTCATACTGCATTATTATGTCGCATGGTTCCGATGATTTGAAAGGGAAATCCACCGATGCCGCAGGTTTCCTTTGATCTGCATAATCAGCAGGGTAAGCATAGAGGGCAATGTCCTCATAATAGTCTTTATATATATTCTTCGGCTTGGCAAGTCGCAGCATGTTTTTTGCAGTATACTTGCCGCCACTGACGATAGTATCGCTCCATACTACTTTCTGCATAGACTCTTCCGGCTTTATCCAAGGACCGCCGGCAAGGGCGAAGCCGTCGCAGAAATGAATACCCATCTCAAGGTTCAGACTGTCGGCTGTGTGGAATACCGTATTTACTCTTTTCCACCACTCTGGAGAAAGCTGTCGTGATGTGCCACCGAGACCGTCCTTACTGTCAGAAGGGTCTTTGATGGGCATAAGATAGAACCCCTTTATGCCGGCATCGTGCATGGCATGCAGGTCAAGGCGGATACCTTCGTCACTCACATTTCCGAACATCCAATACCAGAATGTCCATGGCAGTGCTGCCTTCTGCGGATGTGCAAACTGTTCATACCATGTTGGGGCAGAAGATGTTTGTTGCAAGAGTTGTGCTTCTGTCTGTTGTGGTGTAGCTGCAATCATGGGCATGACGGCAGTTGCTGATATGAATATGGCTGATAGTCTTTTCATTATGGCTTTGTCTTTTAGATATGTTTAGAAACCCAAAACTTCTTGTAGCTATCCATATACATGTATGAACTGCTACAAGAAGTCGTCTGGTGTTATAAAAGGTTATTATTCAAAGTGTAGGATTATTTCACCGGTGTAGTTGCCGCTTGCCCATACAGGCTGTGCAGATGGACCATTAAGGTCGGTGGTGTTCACCTTGTTTCTAACGGCAGGGATAACCTGCATCATGCTTATGCCTGTTTCCGGCAAGGTGTAAAGGAGCTTGTCGCGTCCGTCACGTGGTTGGTATACTCCGACATAGTCCTTTGTGCTGTTTCCCGGTTCCATTGTAATAGTACCGGTTTTCGTGGTGAGCTTCATCCACTGCACGCCGGCAAAATATCCTTTAAACTCAGGGTAGTCGAAGCTTTCTCCTGGTACGGGGTCGTTATAGTCGTTTGCCCAGATACCAAGTTGCGGACCATGAATGCGGTTTTTCCATACACGGTAAGGACCGTTTCCGAGCCACTCCTTATGCTTTACGTCACCTTCGGGCAAGTCAAATTTCACACCCATGAGGTCAACAACACCATTGAAGTTATATGTGTAAACGAGGCGTGCCCCGCCGTCTGGTGCGATGTGCCATTCTGCTTTTTGCAGCGAACCAAGTTTGTAGGTAGATGTAACGATAAGAGTATCGCCTTCACCTTCTGTTGCTGTTATCTTGTCAAACTTACCCTGCTCTGCATATTCTGTATATGTTGTCTTCTTCTTTTCTGCCTCACTGTCGTCATGGTTGTAGAACTGATCCATAGAGCGGTCGGAGCGCTTGTAGGCAAAGAACCGAGGGCCGTTGTTGAACTTGTAGTCGCCTTTGGCTGTAACGACACTGCTTAGTGTACCGTCTTTCTCGTTGAAGGTATATGTCACGTTGCCTGCCTTCACAACATTATTCTGCATCTGTGGACGTTTGCTGTTGTTACTCTGTGTATACAGCTTGTCAGCATCCTTCAGCTTGAATACCCATGTGAACACCTCCTCACCATATTGGTCGGTAGCTCTCACCTTCAGGGCATCTGCCTCTTTAGGAGCAGCACCTATATTGATTTGGCCTTTGGAGTCTGCATCAATATTTGCACCATTCACTGTGCCGTGTTTTATGGTGTTCTCTTTAGAACCTGCATATTTCACATAGTCGTAATCAAACTTAACTCCTTTCAGTGAAAGGAAGTTATAACGGTTCTCCACATTCAGAGTGCCATTGAAATTCTCCGGCATGAATACCTGTACAGGACTCCATATCTGTTTCACTGTGTAGTAGCTGCCTTCTTTCTCGTGGTGAGGCCCGACGATACCGTCGGCACCATAGTTTCCGACGTTGTCAATCATACCTCCCATGTCGACACGCTTTACGCCTTCATCAACGAGAGCCCAAATGAAGCCTCCTGCACAACGAGGCCACTGACGCATAACCTCCCAGTAGTCATATAGTCCGGCACCTGCTCCTCCGTCGTATAGGGCATGCAGGAATTCCGTAGGCATCCATATTTCTGGTTTGCGCATGTATTCGTTGCTTTCTCCATAGGAGCGATAGTGCATGGTCTCGTATCCGCTGAAGTTTCCTTGTGGATGAAGGACAGGTCTTTTCTGTACGTCCCACTTGTGGAACTCACAGTCAAGTTCTGTGTTCCATCCTTTCTCGTTTCCGTTGCTCCACCATATGATAGAAGGGTGATTGACATCGCGCGTCACCATTTCGCGGATAAGCTTCTGTCCGTTTATCGTCTCGTGGTGTCCGTGCCATCCGCTCAGCTCATCCATTACATAAAGTCCAAGACTGTCGCAGATGTCATAGAACTCAGGGTCAGCAGGGTAGTGTGAGAGACGTACGGCATTCATATTCATGCTCTTGATAAGTTTTACGTCCTCCAGGTTCTTCTGGTAAGACAGAGTACGTCCTGTCTCCGGACGGAAACTATGTCTGTTCACACCACGTACATTGACTTTCTTGCCGTTGATGTATAGTCCGTCACTTTCGCGTGTTTCAATAGTACGGAAGCCGAACTTGTCTTTCTCTATATGAAGAGTCTTGCCGCTTGCATCAATGAGTGCGAAGTCCACCTTATAGCGGTTTGGTGTTTCGGCAGTCCATAGCTTCGGATTATTTACTTTGAATGAGATGTCGGCATGGTCACTGCCTTTGCGTACATCAGTAGTGTTTTCTGCTACTTTCTTTCCGTTAAAGTCACTGATGGTTGTCTTTACTTTGGCACCCTCAATAGTGTGGTTGAGTAGTACGTAGGCATTAAACTCTCCGTTTGCCGTGGCGTTGATAGCTGTGCGCTCTATATTAAGAGCCGGTTTGCATACTATGAATACAGGGCGGAATATGCCTCCAAAGTTCCAATAGTCAGCACGACGCTCAGACAGATTAACACCTGCATTCTCGCTCTCTTTGCTCACGGTAACTTCCAGCAGGTTCTTCTTGTCACCGAAGAATACACGGTCCGTTACGTCGTAAGTGATTCGATAGAATGCTCCCATGTGCTTTGAACCGGCTTTGCGCTTGTTGATCATCACCTGAGTGTCAGTCATCGAGGCTTCAAAAACGAGTTCAATGTGATGGTTAGCCCATTCTTTAGGAAGTTTGAATTCGTATTTATACATACCTTTCTCATCGGCAATGCCTTCAGGAAAAGCTTTTCCGTAGAACTTCATACCATATTGGAAGGTACCGAAGCCTTGTAGTTCCCAGCAAGAAGGAACACCGATCTTTGTCCATTTGCCAGAGTTGTTTCCACCAGTGCAATAGAAATCCCACTGCACCATGTCATCGCAACCATGTCCGCTCAAATATTGTCTTTGAGTGAGTACGCTGCTGTTCTGCGCTACGGCACCTGTGGTTGCCGCAAGCAGTGATAATGCTGATATTATTATTTTTTTCATATTATTCCCTTAGTTATATTAGGACGCGTGTTCATATAATATGTACTGATTGTTTTATCGTAAATTGAGTTTGGCGTAAACGAAATAGTCCGCAACGGTGCAATATAATGTAAATATTGCCACTGTTGCGGACTATTTTATAAGTTATAAATCTTGTTTATTCAATCGTCAGTTTATCGAATATCATCTTGTCGATGCCCTCGCCGGATAGCTTTACTTTATAGCTGCCGGCATTGGTTTGTGAACCGGTGGTGATACTTGTATTGCGACGCTTGGTCTTCTTCTCCGGTGTCTTCACGAATGTTATGTCGTCTTCCTTGTATACCACACCGTTCAGGTCTGTAATCTTCACGTGTAAGGTACGTTCCTTCTCCGGATTGTAATAGCGGAAACGAAGGGCATATACTTTCGCCACTCCAACGTTGTACTCGAAGTTCATCGTTCCTTTGTGGAAGATGCCTTCGGCTGTGATGGCACTGTTGCTTTTAGAAGGCAGCAGACTGTCTGGAGTAGCTGTGTAAGTCTGTTTCTCAAAGTCTGCCCACATAGTCTTGCTTTCCTTTGATGTTTTTATTGCCAGCGGCTTTGCATTCTGGTTCTTTGTAGCAATGGCAATGGCAGAGATTATAGCCTGTCCGGCATTGACTTTCGGGAAATCAATCTTTATCTCCTTACCGCTGTTATGTATGTCAATAACACGCTTGTATGGCTTGCCGTAGCGGGCCTGTGCCCAGAGGTCAAGGTCGTGGATATATGTGCTGTCGTTGACCGCTACGTCAAAGAGGCGGTAGCCCTCATAATCGGTGTTCATTGATTCTCCCTTGCCATACCACGGCTCTACGAAGTACAGCTCTATGCGGTAGTCGCCTGGTTCTGCAGGAATGGTGTATGAGAGCAGATGCCTGCCGAACCTTGAAGTACGGAAGAGTGGCGATGCAAATAGATACTTGTTGTAGGTCTGGCTCATCTGGTAAGGACTTGTCTCTTTCTTGAACTTGCTTCCCCACGATGTAGACCAGTTTGTATTGTCCTGCATCCATGTCAGTCCGTAGCTGTCGGTATAGTCGTCACCGCCACAGTTTATGCGAGCGATATAGTTGTAATCGTTCTCCGGCTTGATGATATTCTCGTCCCAGGCGTGGTATGAATCGAGGGCGAGAGAATCGGTGCATGCCAACTTGCCGTTATGGAAAGCTTTTGCAACGATGGCGTCCCCGTCAAGTTTCACGTTGAAGAATTTATAGAGCGTGGTGTTCTGTTTCTTGTCCATCACCTTTGTTTCGCTCCATGAACCGCAACTGAGTGTCAGCTTCTCGCAGTTGCTGTATATGCGTATGCTGTCTTTCTTGATGGCAGGTACTATATATACCATCGGTTCTTTGTCGGCACTTGTGTAATGCGACTTGTACATATAGAACGCATCAACAGGTTGCTCCCATGCGGTAAACAGACCTTTATGGTTGAAAGGACCAACCTTGTCAATCAGTCGGAAACCCTCTTCCGGTTGTCTTCTTCCCGGGTTGTCATGGCTCTGTAGAGTCCATAGGAATTGTCCGCAAACACTGTCTTTTACACTCTCTGCCAACTGTATCTTGCGTTCCAGGATGTCGCACTGCTTCTCTTCTGTATAGCGTTCGCCCGTATGGTTGCCGATGGTACGCCATGCTCCATATTCTCCGTTCAGCAACTGGTCGTTGCGAGACAGCTCTTTAGCATAGTCTTCAATCTTGCCGCCATAGGTGCCGCTCCAGTTCTGCACCACGTTCCAGTCAGTTCCTTCACCTCCATTGCATGTCGTTATAAGTCGCTGCGTACCGCATGTAGGGTCAAGAGAACGGATTATGTCAGAACATTCCTTTGCAAATTCTGCAGGTATGGTACTTTCGTTCTGCAGTCCCCATAATATTATGGATGGCGAGTTGCGGCGCTCCTTTACCCATTGTATGAGGTGGCGCTTGAAGCTCTCCTTGAATTGCGGAGTGTCATACCATATATGGGCAGAGAACTGTGGCCACCACAGAATACCGTTCTTGTCGATTATTTCCTTGTATAGCAGGTTGTGGGGCTGATGAGCATCGCGGAAGGCATTGAATCCGGCTCCCATAACCTCTTTCATGCGTGCTTCAATCTGTTCGGAAGAGAAGGCGTGGCTCTGTCCGAACATGTGTTCATATTCACATACACCATTTATATATTCCGGCTTGCCGTTCAGATAGAAACGCTTGTCATCGTCGTGTCTTGTCAGTGGCCATGATATAGTGCGGAAGCCAAACGGAGTGAGCAAGTCATCTGTAGCTTTGCCGTCGCGCTTTATCATTGAGTTCAGGTTATAGAGATAAGGCTTCTCCATGGTCCATCGTTTGGGTTCCTTCACGGCAGCCTGTTGACGTATGGTCTTTGTCTCGCCAGGTTGCAGAGTTATGTCGTCTGTAAGTCTTACCACCTGCTTGCCTGTTGACTCCGAGAGCTTGTTGATAAGTTGGAATGTGGCTGCCTCATTACCGTAGTTCTTCACTTCGGTGTCGACAAACACACTGTCACACTGCAGGTTGCTCCAGATATGCACACCGAAAGGTTCTATGCGCACCTTATCGGTAATCTCCAACACTACGGGACGGAATATTCCGAATGGCTGAGAGCCTTCGCTGAATCCCCATTCCGAACTGCATCCGCCGCAAACCCAAGGCATGTCGGTAATGCCTTTAGGGTGAGATATGCGCACTTCCAGTTTGTTCTCCTTGCCCTGGATAACGTTTTGTGTGATGTCTATCGTTTCTGTCGTTCTGCCGATATCATACGAGCCAAGCTTCTTTCCGTTCAGAAGAATGTCGCAATAAGTGCCTACTCCTTCAAAGCGCAGGAAATACTCTCTACCTTCAAGAGCAGGTGCCATAAAGGATTTCTTGAATACAGCTTTGCCGTGCAGGTTGCCGTGTTCCTTCTGCAAAGCTCCGTAATAGTCGTCAAGATTAAATGGAACATCTTTGGTGAAGGTCGTTCCGTCGAAGGTAATCTGCCAATTGTCGTTGAGGCTGACAGCAGTGCGCTTGCCAACAGGGTCTGGGGTAGGGAAGTTCACCTCGCTCTTTCCCATAGGAACACTTGTGGCAACGGCGATACCACGCTGTCCGCTGTTGTTCACGGCACAGTAGAAATGGTATACCACACCGCCATGCTTCACTACATAGCTCTTATGTGCAAACATCTCGTCGTATGGCTTGGATGGGATGATAAGGTCCTCTCCTTGCCAGTCCTGCCAATGTATCATGTCGCGGCTTGCAGCAAAAGTGTTGTAGGCATAGTATTCTCTTGTAGGATTGAATGCGGAGAAATAGAACATCACATACAGGTCGCCCATCTTTACAATCTGTGCGTCGCCGGTAATGGTGCCGTCAGAGTCGTGGGCGAAGATAGGGTTCGCCTTATAGCGGGTCCATTTCTTCATGTCGTTAGAGAAAGCCACACCGATACGCTCCCCTTTGGGATGGGTGGCGTTCTTGCCGCCGGCATTATAATACATCATGAACTGATAGCCGAACAACTTCTTGTCCACACGGTATATTGTACTCTTGTATTGAGTCATATATTCCCACCACTGCGCATTCTTTTCTTTGTAAGAAAGGATAGGCTTGTCGAGAGTGTTCCATGGATGCGCAACAGTAACATCACCTTTTGTTGAGGCCAGTCCGATGCTTAGCGGAGCATTTACTGCCTCATAGCCAGTACCCTCTCCGCCGATATAGGTCATCCAATAGTGGTTCTTGTATTTCTCAATCTTATAGCTGCCGCCCCATGTGTTGTCCACAAGGGCAGGGAATCCGCCACGTTGGTTCTTGTCCCATTCGTTGCCTGTGCCATATTCGAGCACCCTTCCAAGCGTCTGCCAATGGAGCAGGTCGTCACTCTTGGCAAGCCATGTCTCATAGCCGCGTCCGTCGGTGCCGCTCTTTCCGTTATAGCAAACATAGGTCATGAACCATTTACCGTCCTTTTGGAAAACGGTAGGGCAGTCAAACTTATGGTAGTTGTCTTTCGGAGCCACTACCATACCATATTTATAAGGTGTGCGTGCAGCTTCATATATCTTTTGCATCTCAGCTTGGGTCACAGCTTGAACCTTGGCACTTTTCCTTTTCCCCTTGGAAGAGCGTTGTGCCGTTGAACTTATTGCAAAGGTTGCAAGAAAAGCTATCAGCAAATATATTCGTTTCATATTTTTTCTCTTTTGTTGTTATGACTGATGATAGAGTATATGATTACATAAACAGCCAGTCAACTTCGGTGCCGGCACCGTTCAGCTTAGCATCTCTTATCTTTATCTCGCTGCCTGTGAATCCTGCTACCATTATGATACCCTTAGGCAGGTTTATCACGTGGTGTCCGGCCTGGAAGTGGTAGGCGTGAATATTGGCAATCGGCATGTTCGTAAGTATGAGTCCGTTGCTGATTATAGGTTCAGCCTGTCCGTATTCATTTCCAGTGGCGTCAATCTCCAGTTTTGGTGGACGTGCAAATTTTGTTTGGTCGTCAACGAAGAAGCCGACGAGTAGCTTTACAGGCTTCTTACATTCAAACTCAATGCTTATACCCTTGATGCGGGCTGTGTCACGGTTCAATACAATAGCCTTCATGCCTTGCAGTTCAGTTGCGAGAGTGTCCACGGCTTCGTCCCTGCCTTCAAAGAGTTTGGCACCTTTTTTCAGAGTTACCGTCTTGTAGTCAGACAGCAGCTTCACGTAGCCTTTCTTCTCGTTGCCTTTGTACTCAAGAGCATCTACAGCCTTAGCTGTCTTTTCTTCCTTGATGCTCTGATTGTCTACCGAAGTAAGACTTTCAATATTCTTCTTCAGATTGTCAAATTCCTCTTGGTATACAGGCATCATCTCCTGCCATGTGCTGTACTTTCCACCATCGCCACCCACAGGAATGCGTCGCTGAGAGGTAAGCATACTGTTGGCGTTATAGTAAGTGTCCTTTGTCTTTTCCACGAGGTCTTTATAGCAGTTGTTGCTCTTTTCAAGTAGTGGCACGGCTTTCTTCAGATATTCCACATCCTTTGACCATTTGTAGTTGAGTACCTGTTCTGCCGCCAGAACCTTGTATCTGAACGATAGTGCAAAGTCGCGGTAGCATCTCATGTCGTTCAGCAGTCTTTCGAATTCATCCTTGTTCTTTGTTATGTTCGTCGAAAGTCCCTCAATGTCAGCCACTGCCTTGTTGCCGTGTTCCACACACTGGTTCACGATGTCGAGAGGCAACTCTCCGATATGCTTCTCGTGTTTCCACTCCTTTTCTACATATTCTATAAGCTTCTCGCCGGTAGGTCCGCAGCTCTCATAGAAGCCAGGATAGATAGTATATTTGTAAGGGTTCACGAGCTGGCTTATCTTCATGCCGAGCAGGAGACATTGACGGTTGCCTTCCGTAATGCCGAAGCGGCGCAACAGCTTAGGTGCAATCTCTCCACTGTCGTCATAAGCGTCGATGATTCGTCCGGCAGTTATAGAGTCTGTGCCGTAGTATTCAGCGAGAGTCTTCTTCCAGAACGATTTGTCTTCTCCACGGTGGCAGTTCCATGAGTATCGTCCCCAAGCCTGGTACCACATCCAATCGCGGTCAATCTGCAGTTCCCTCTTGCCGTCAGGAAGTTTGTCTGCAGTATAAGGCCAATCCCAGTAGTTAGCCTGTGGATAGAGGTGCAAGCCGTTGGCATGATGTATGTTGTGCATTGCTTGCACAGTCTTTTCTATAAAGGTAGGAGAGCTCCAGCGCCATGGCTCCAGGTTGGCAAGGATGTGCACGTTGCTGATATGCACAGGAGCTGCCGCGGCAAGCTGTCTGTGTGTCTCTGCCCATGGTCCTTGCGGCTGATAGGTAGTGAGCGATTCTCCCGTATATTTGCTCATCGTATAGATGTTTTTGTAGTGAGGCAATGCCTCATGCAGCACTCTCGGTCCGTCTGTGTCGTGAGAGCGCAGGATGATAGGCGGTTCGTCGGTACGTCCCGAAGCCTTGAGTCCGTCTTTTATGCCAGGTATGATGGTCTCGTTCATCCATTTGATGTCATTCTCTATGCCCGACATGGCCTCTCCCAGACATACGAGGAAGCCCACGTTAGGATAGTTCTCGATGAAGGCGGCAATACTCTTTCGAGTGTAGTCGGCGATGAGCGGTGTGATAGGTCTGTTGCGGTCCTGCGTCTTTATGCCGTAGTGGTCGGCAAACGGCTTGGATACGATGATGTTGTAGAACATCTGTATTATGCGTATGCCTCTCTTCTGTGCTTCGGTTGTAAGGAAGGAGAACATCTCCTGGTTCTTCTTCATCGTAGCATCGTCCACCTCAGGAGCAAAAGGATAGTCCTTCAGTTTCACGAGAGACGCAAAGGGATGTCCGTTCCATAGGAACACAGCGTTCATGTTGTCTGCTGCCAGCATGTCGAGATATTTTATCCATAGTTCTTTATCGTAGAACCAAGGGAAGTTCTCAGGAGTATAAGGATATTCATATACCTTATGCCCTGGCAGATAAACGGTCTTTTGCAGACCCACACATGCTCCGCGCAGTTTCATCTCCGGGGCATCAATTATAGTATAAGGAATTTCGAGCGAGTTGTTCTGCTTGAAATATTCCATCAGTCGGTTTGTTCCGTAGATTGCGCCAGCGCCATCATTGCCTATGATGCTGATTTTCTTTCCTTTGCGCAGCAGAGAGAAGCCCTCTGCAGGTTTGCCCACGGTATCGTTAGCCACGCCCACGCTAATCTTGTAGCCTTTAGGCATTGAAGCAATGTTGTTGGCTATCAGCGATGCTGCATAGTCGGTTTGTGGTAACTGTTGCAATGTAGCGACGGTTGTCTCTTTGTTTCCGCATGATGCAAGGGCAGCAGCGGCAGTCAAGGCAAATATGGTTTGTCTTATTGTCATGTCTTTATTATTAGTATTCTATTTTTATTTCTTCGTTTTCTTTGATGTCGTAGCTGTTGTTCCCGATGATGAGCTTGCCTTTTCCTCCATCGCTCTTCACGGTAACGGTCGTTGCCGTCATCTTTATCTTTATTTCTCCGTATGGAGTGGGCACGCTGCCCTGCATCCATTTCAGTCCGCCGAGCACGGGTCTTACTTCATATTCTTCATATCCGGGCTTGGTAGGCTTTACGCCGAGATAGTATTTCCCTAACAGATATACCGGACTGGCTCCCCAAGCGTGGCACAGACTCTTGCCGTAAGGTCTTCCGTACATGGCAAGATGCTGTGTTCCTTCGTCGGTAGGATTGTATTTCTCCCAGAAGCTTGTAGCTCCTTCTGCAAGCATGCCTCCCCAATAGTCGAGCATCTCCGGCAACACCTTCTCCTGTTCGCCCATCTGACAGAGGGCTTCCAGTTCATAGAAGCGCATGTATGGTGTGGTGATAGGTTCAATGTCGGGGTTGTGCATTACGGAATCCATCAGAGTCTTCTTGTCCTCGTCGTCCACCATGTCGTAGATAATGGCAAACATATTAGGGAAAGGAGTGATCTGCGGGTTCATTTCACCGTCTTCGATGGCATGCATGAAAGCCTTTTTCTCCTGATTCCAGAATGTAGGTTTGAGTTTTGAGTGTAGGGCTGATGCAAGGGCTTTGAACCTCTCTGCGTCTGCGGTATATTCTTCTGTAGTGATGCTTCCCTGCGGAGCGTCTTGCAGAGGATTGTCTCTCAGCAGCTCTGCACAGGTGTGCATAGTCTGCAAAGCCTTGCACAGTAGAATCTGTTCGAAGCAGAGTATGCCACGCTTGTGCATAGGAAAGTCCACCCAGTCAACGAATATCCAGTCGTCTTCTTTTCCCTCTGCCATACCGTTGTCGTTGAGTCTTCCCAATACGTATTTCATCATTGTCTGCATGCGTGGGTATATTTCCCTTACGAAGCAGATGTCGTCTGTATACTGGTAGAAGTCGAGGATTGACTTGAACCAGTAGAACGTATAGTCCATTATCGTGTTTATGTGGGCAGTCACAGGGTCTTTACCTCTCAACTGGCGTATGGTACGCTTTACGCAATCCGTGTCGAAGCGTAGATAGTAGTTCATCAGGTACGACTGAATGGCGTCTCCCGACCAAGTCCATCTGTCGCGCTTTATTCCGTCCATGAAGAACTCCCTTGTCGTAAGGTCCATGGTGTATGCTCCTACTTCCCATATGCGGTTCAGCAGTTTGTCGCTGCATTTGAAGAAGCCCGACTTCTTGTGTGCGAACTCAGCATATTCGTAGTCCATTGTAACCTCTTGGTAGCAGAGATTTCCCTTTGTCTCGATGAATACATATCGGAAAGCCTTGCTGTCGTCGAGCATCACTTCAACCTCTTCATTATAATTGAGATTGAAGCGGTCGAGTGTTTCACAGTGGTCGCGGTCTAACGCCTCCTCGCGGCTCTCACCATAATATATATTCATGGTGCCTTTGCCTACAACCTGTTTCAGTCTGATATATCCGAACGTCTCCAGTCCGAAGTCGAAGAGCCATCCGTTTCTGCCTATCTTCTCTTCATCGACAGGTGTCATCTCCATTCGTTTCAGACGGAATTTCGATGGCGGGGTGTCTATGTCGTTGAAGTTCCATGTCGCCGCCGGAACATATATTCCGCTGCCGTGAGCCACGCCGTTCTCATCAATCCATATCTTGTCTTCGTATGTGGCGAGCCATGTGGAGTTGCTCTTTATCGTTCTGCCCTTTACGAACAAAGCCGGAGGGGTAGACTGGTTGTGTATCTTAATGTTGATGCTGTGTCTGCCGGCAGGCACTACAAACCGTTGCGGCATACCAAACTGTAGTTTTCCGTCGAGCATCAGGTTGAAGTCGCCTTCCGTCTCTATCGTTATCGTCTCTGTCTTCTTAAGGTCTACTTTGGTAGAGAACTCAACGGTAGGGTAGTGGCTGTCTTGTTTCCAAAACGGTGGAAACATAGCACCGCGCTCTGTGCGGCGGTTGTTGAACCTGTTTCCGAGCCACACCTCAAAATCGCCCGGATACCATATCCATGTTGCCTTGTTGTTCATATTGCTATTGTATATTTAATGTAGGAACGGTCTGTTTAGATATCTTTTCCGTATCTCTCTTCTGTAATCTGTTCCAATGACTTGCCTCGTGTCTTAGGTGTCCATATAGCACCGATGAGGAGCGAAACGATTAGCAGACCCATCATCAGATAAGCTGCAATGGTGAAGCCCTCGCCATGCTCGCCATAGATATTTACAAACACCAGTCCCCATGCTGCGGACAGTCCGCGAACCATGAAGAACATGATACCCTGTGCGGCAGCTCTGTATTTTGCCGGGAACAGTTCCGATGCCCACAGAGCATAGAATCCCTGAACCGAGATACCGCCCTGGATGCCCCACAAGAGCGTGAAGAAAAGCAGTCCGCTCATGCTGCCGATGCCGATAGTGACAATCATCACCCATGCCAGCACGGCTGCGCCGACGCCTACTATATATAGCAGTCTCTGGTTTACCTTGTCCACAAGCATTGAGAACACGAAAGTCATGCCGATGATGATGACCCACTGACCAGCCGACAACATGTTGGCTTCGCCGTTTGACAGTCCGCCGGCAGTCTCATAGATATGCTGTTGGAAGAAGCCCATCACGGAGCTTACAAGGTTCCATGTAAGATACATTCCAGCAAGGAAAAGCATTGTCCTGACGTTCACCTTGTTTGAGAACAGCGTTCCGAAAGAGGCAAACACGCTCTTGCTCTTCACCGTGTCAGAAGCGTTCTCCGACTCTGCCTTTGCTGCTTTCCACTCTGCCGACTCGTCGAGCTGTCGCTGCAGTAGCCATGCTATGAGGGCAACAACGAATAGTGACGCAAACACTATTCTTGAACTGAACACGTTGATTTCAGCCTGTGCTGCTCCCGTACCGATAATCTGTGTGGCAGACTGACTTACGAGAGGGAACATAAAGCCTGCCTCCGCATTGTTTGTCGGCGGTGCAAGAAACCATCCCAGCAAGAGGATGATAAGCGGACCGATGCCCCATGCCATCTGCGAAATGCCGATGTTGCGGCCACGGTTGTTCGTTTCCGAACTCTCTGAGATATATGTCCATGATGCAGGCACGCCGACACCGACGCTGATTCCTGTAACAAGGAAGCCGGCAAGCAGCATAGGGAAGTTCACGGTAAACACCACAAGCAGCACTCCAATCATATAGATAAGCATGTTGTAAGTGTAGATAGCCTTTCTTCCGTATTTGTCAGCAAGGAAGCCTCCTATGATAGCTCCGATGGCAGCACCCAAACAGTTGGCGCTTATTGCATTCAGGAAGCCGAGGTGTCCCTCGGTAAGACCAAGATAATTCTGCCACAATGATAATCCGCTGGCACCGGCTACGATGGCACCGGCATCGAGATAGTTCGTTAGAGACACAGCGATAGTGCTCTTCAGACTGCTTTTATTATTTCCCATATTTTCGATTTTTTATTATATTTCCTTGTTTTGTGTACTTATTATATAAATAACGGAAAAGAGTCTGTTTTGTACTGAATCATCTGTGGAAGAATTTGTAACGATGGCACTTAGGCATCCTATCTATGGCACTTAGGCATCCTATCTATGGCACTTACGATTCTATCTATGGGAGATACGAATGCTATCTATGGCACTTGCGGGTGGCAACATGGCAACGTGGCAAGCGGTTTTTTATAAATT
>OQWM01000732.1_pt1 | contig 21607 bp, 12 predicted proteins | sample 1691531 | NCBI WGS metagenome assembly OQWM01 (sample SAMN03418257, study PRJEB22391) | human gut metagenome | biome: human-gut; feature: organic feature; material: feces | host: Homo sapiens | place: Tanzania | collected 2013-01
CGCTCTTGCCGTGGATGTCGTTGACCACGACAAAGGAGGTGCTCGCCTTGCGCTCATCGAGTGTGGTAAACGCCAGCGGAGCCTTCTTGTAGACCACCGTGGCTGCCACGTTGCCGTAGATGACCCTGTTGGCCTGATGGCTCAACACCTCCTGCGCATAGATGCGGTAACGATAGGTGGTGCCGGGTTTGAGTCCCTTGAGGGTGACGGCATGGATGCGGTCGGTGCGCTTGATGCCAATGTGGGTGTCATAATACCGGGGGCGCGCCTGGGCATAGAACTCTATGCCGTCGTTGGGCAGCAGCTCTACCCAAGCTACCGACATGCTGTCGGTGGTCCATACGATGGTAGCCTCGGTTTCGCCTACGCTCTGCAAGTAAGGCCCGTGCAGAATCTTGATGGCGAATGTCTGAGCCGGCAGCAGGGTGAGTGCTGCCAGCATCATCAGTGTTTTGATGGTTTTTCTCATGATTGATATAGTTGTTACTTCTTGTTCTTCAGTTCACGGCTGAACGAGTAGGGGGCGTCGTCGGCGCTGGTGCCGCGCTGGAAGTTGGGCTTCTGGCTGAGGCTGAAGTCGATGTTGGCGCCGCCCATGAGTGTGGCGTGGTCTATGTAGTTGCGGGTGTAGTCGCTGCCGTTGAGCTTCATGCTGCTGATGTAGGGCGCGTCGGCACCGTTGCCCTGGGCGTTGATGGTCACCTTGCGTCCGTTCTCCAGATTGAGCGTCACGCTGTCGAAGTATGGCGTACCCAGCACGTACTGGTCGCTGGCAGGACATACGGGATAGAAGCCCAGAGCAGAGAATACGTACCATGCCGAGGTCTGTCCGTTGTCCTCGTCGCCACAGTAGCCGTCGGGGTTAGGCGTATAGAAGCGGTCCATCACCTCGCGCACGCGCTGCTGAGCCTTCCAGGGCTGCCCCGAGTAGTTGTAGAGATATATCATGTGCTGGATGGGCTGGTTGCCGTGGGCGTAGTTGCCCATATTCATCATCTGCATCTCGCGTATCTCGTGGATGACAAAGCCGTAGTAGCTGTCGTCGAAGACGGGAGGTACGGTGAACACCGAGTCCATCATCTGGTTGAATGTGGCGTTGCCACCCATCAGGTCGATAAGTCCTTGCGGGTCGTGGAAGACGCTCCAGGTGTAGTGCCAGCTGTTGCCTTCGGTGAAGGCGTCACCCCACTTGAGCGGGTTGAAGGGTGCCTGGAACTCGCCGTTCTTCATCTTGCCGCGCATCAGACGTGTCTCTGGGTCGAATACCTTGCGGTAGTTCATGGCGCGCAGCTTGAATGGGCGCAGCTCCTTGTCCTTCTTGCCCAGTGCCTTGCCCATCTGGTAGATACACCAGTCGTCGTAGGCATACTCCAGGGTACGTGCCACATTCTCCTTGATGTCTACATCGTAGGGCACATAGCCCAGCTTGTTGTAGTATTCGTGTCCGAGACGGCCGGTAGAACTTATCTCGGGGTGAACCGCCTGGGTACCGTGTACCACAGCCTGCCACAGCGTCTCGGCGTCGGCAGTGCGCACTCCCTTGATGATGGCGTCGGCCACTACCGATGCCGAATTGTTGCCCACCATGCAGCCGCGGTGGCCGGGCGACGCCCATTCGGGCAGGAAGCCGCTCTCGCGGTAAGCATTGGCAAGACCTTCCTGCATCTTGGCGTTCTCCGAGGGGTAGAGCAGATTGAGCAGCGGGAAGAGCGAACGGAAGGTGTCCCAGAAGCCGGTGTCGGTGTACATATAGCCCTTCTCTACCTTGCCGTTGTAGGGGCTGTAGTGCATGGGCTGGCCGTCTACCACCTCCCAGAAGGCGCGGGGGAAGAGCACCGAGCGGTACAGACAGCTGTAGAAGGTGCGCAGGTGGTCCAGACTCTGGTCTTTGACCTCGATGCGACCCAGCACCTCGTTCCAGCGCTGGCGTCCGGCCTTGCACACATCGTCGAACGAGCGGTTGCCAATCTCTCCGAGGTTGACTTCAGCCTGCTCGGCGCTGATGAATGATGATGCCACGCGGGCGTTGACCACCTCTCCTTTGCGGGTCTTGAAGCCTATGATGGCTCCGGCATGGTCGTTGGCAGTCTCGGCGATGCCGCGGCTGATTACGCCCTTGTCTACGGTGGCGGTATAGGTGAAGTCCTTGTCAAAGGCGATGACAAAGTAGTTGCGGAAGCCCTCGGGCACACCGCCGTGGTTGCAGGTGGTATAGCCCACTATCTTGCGCTCCTGGGGCAGTATCTTCACGTAAGAGCCGTTGTGGTAGGCGTCGACCACCACGAAGGCAGAGTCGGTCTCGGGGAATGTGAAGCGGAAGCTGGCGGCACGCTCGGTGGGCGCAATCTCTGTCACCACATCGTAGTCGGCCAGATAGGCGCGATAGTAGTAGGGCAGTGCCTTCTCGGCCTTGTGGGAGAACCAGCTGGCGCGCTGCTCCTCGTCGAAGATGGCGCGTCCGGTGACGGGCATCAGCGAGAACATGCCGTAGTCATTTATCCACGGACTGGGCTGGTGGGTCTGCTTGAAGCCACGGATTTTGTTGGCTGAGTAGGTGTAGGTCCAGCCGTCGCCGTTCTTTCCGGTCTGAGGCACCCAGAAGTTCATGCCCCAAGGCATGGCTATCGCGGGATAGGTGTTGCCGGTAGATATCTCGTAGGACGATGCCGTGCCTACCAGCGTGCTTACATAATCTACGGGTTCGGTCTTGCTTGTGGCGTGGGCCATCATGGCCATACCTGCCGACAGCAATACTGTGCAAAGGGTTCTTAGCTTGTTCATTCTGTTTGGCTTGTTTGTATTGTTTCTTGTTATTGTTGTCTTCACCTTATACTGATGAGGTCCGGCAGCGGGCGCTGTCGGGAAAATCATCTACAAAGTTACGCATAACCAATCATTTTGCAAAACAAATCGCATCATATTTGTTAAAAATATGTATGCGTGCGCGTGTTATGGAAGCCATCTTCGCCTCCATTTTTACCTTTGCCACCGCTATCGCATCCTCCGTTGCTGTCGCCCCGTCCTTTGCTATCAGCACCCCATTCCTCGCCACCCGTGCCGCATTCCTCGCCGTCCGCACCCCATCCCTCGCCGCCCGCACCGCATCCCCCTCAATCTGCGTCGCGATGGCCGAAAAGTTGTTTCGGCGGTGGGATATAGTCATTTCGGGCTTTGGCTTAATTGTATCGCGGCGTGCAATAGTCGTTTCGCACCACGAAATGACTCTCGATATCATCTCGGGCGTGATTGGCGCCCTCGGCGGCGTGGCGCCTGCTCCCTCTGCCCCGACGGCGATGGTGGGGAGAGTGGCTGAGGCAGCTACGCATGGCGCATCGATGGCGGGGAATGGCAAAATGTAGCCCGCGGCTTGTAAAAAACTGGCAAAACGTAATGTGGTTTGCGTGGAAAATGCTACTTTTGTAAACGGAAATCAAATCACTTAACACGACAAGACATGAAAAAACAAAAGAGATTTCTGCTCGAGGAAGACCAGATTCCCCGGCAGTGGTACAACATCCAGGCCGACATGCCCACCAAGCCGCTGCCGCCGCTCAACCCACAGACCCACCAGCCTATAGGTCCTGAAGACCTGGCTCATATATTCAGCGAAGAGTGTTCGCGCCAGGAGCTCGATACCGAGCACGCATGGATAGACATCCCCGACGAGGTGAGAGACCTCTATGCCTACTACCGTTCGACGCCTCTGGTGCGCGCGTATGCCCTGGAAAAGGCGCTCGACACGCCTGCCCACATCTATTTCAAGAATGAAAGTGTGTCACCACTGGGCTCGCACAAAATCAATTCGGCACTCGCACAGTGCTATTATTGCAAGCGAGAGGGCGTAACCAACGTCACCACCGAGACAGGAGCGGGCCAATGGGGCGCCGCACTGTCCTATGCCGCCAAGATATTTGGTCTCGAGGCTGCTGTCTACCAGGTCAAGATTACCATGAAGCAGAAGCCCTATCGCTCGATACTGATGCGCACCTTCGGAGCCACGGTCGAGGGCTCGCCATCGATGTCTACCCGCGCCGGCAAGGACATCATCACCCGCGACCCCCTCAATCCCGGTTCGCTCGGCTCTGCCATCTCCGAGGCTGTCGAGCTGGCCATGCAGACTCCGGGATGCAAGTATACGCTCGGTTCGGTACTCAACCATGTCTCACTGCACCAGACAGTGATAGGACTTGAGGCAGAAAAGCAGATGGAGATGGCTGAGGAATATCCCGACATGGTGATAGCCTGCTTCGGAGGCGGCAGCAACTTTGGCGGACTGGCTTTCCCCTTCATGCGCCATACCATCCTCGACGGCAGAAAGACCGAGTTTATCGCCGCCGAGCCATCGAGCTGTCCCAAACTGACCAGGGGCAAGTTTGAATACGACTTCGGCGATGAGGCGGGATATACTCCGCTGCTGCCCATGTTCACCCTGGGTCACGACTTCAAGCCCGCTAACATCCATGCGGGCGGTCTGCGCTACCATGGAGCCGGAATGATCGTGTCGCAGCTCATCAAGGACGGCTATATGCACGGTGTAGACATCCCACAGTTGGAGAGTTTCCAGGCGGGCATCCTCTTCTCGCGCACCGAGGGCATCGTGCCTGCGCCCGAGAGTTGCCATGCCATTGCCGCCACCGTGCGCGAAGCCCTCAAGTGTCGAGAGGCTGGCGAGCAGAAGACCATACTCTTCAATCTGAGTGGTCACGGACTCATCGACATGCCGTCGTACGACAGCTATCTCAACGGCGACCTGATGAACTACTCGCTCTCTGACGAGGAACTGCAGCAGTATCTCGCCCAGGTGCCCAAAATCATGTAGTCAACACGACAAGCATAGCAATGAAAAGGCCGAAGCAGGAGACACAGTGGGTCTCGGGCTTCGGCCTTGTCGTATCTATGCCGGCGGTGGTGCCGGCTGGTGTCAGCGGGTTACTTGGCTACGCGTATCTCGTGGTTGCCGGCTCGCAGCCAGACGGCAGTCTTGCCCGCCTTGGCCCACTGGGCGTCGGTCACGATGCGGTCGGTGCGTAGAGCGCGGCCGTCGATGGTGATGCGGTCAGTGGCGGTCGAGGGGATGTAGACCAGCGCCTCGGTCTTGGCGGGCACGCCCACCGACATGGTGAGCTGGGCTTTGTCGCGCTTGAAGGCGGTAGAGACGGTGCCGCTCAGGGTGAGGAAGGAGAGGCTCGCCTCGCCGAAGGTGACATACTGCGGGTCTATCTTGAAGCGTCGCCAGCAGGGGTCGATGGTCTCGGCGCCCATGAGCTTCTGGGCTATCACGGTGAGACCGCCACCGCTCCAGGCGTGGTTGGACGAACCGCCGCGGAAGCCCCTCTTGCGGGCATCCCAGAACTCCCACAGCGTGGGGTAGTCCTTGTCGTTGACCATGGGGGCGATACGCTTCTTCAGGCGGCGCATGGCGTAGTCGCCCTGGCCCATCTGGAAGAGAGCCTCCATAACGTAGCGCTCCATATAGGGGCTGGAGTATTCCTGCGACTTCAGCACATTGAATATCTCGCCATACTTGGACTCGTCGGCGATGCCCGAGATGACGGCAAGAGCCTGTACGCGGTCATCGGTAGCGCCCATATACTGGGGATGACGGTAGCTGTAGCCGTTCCAGCAGTGGTTGTAACCCTTCTTGATCTGCTCCATAGTGGCGCGATACTGGGCTGCGTCGGCGTCGAGGCCCATCATGTCGGCCATACGTGCCATCGCGTCGAGTGCCATGTAGTGCCAGCCGGCGAAGATGAGCCTGATGTCGCGGTTGTCGCCCCAGTCGCCCCACAGCCAAGTGGCCTTGTAGGCTGCTGTAAGCCCGGTGGAGTCGAGCGGGAAGCGCTCAAGGTATCGGCGCACGGCAGGATAGACCTTGCGGATGGTGGCTGAGTCGCCCGTATTCATATAGTAATTCCAGAAACCATAGAGTCCTACGGCAGCCAACATCTGTCCGGGCAGCTCGCTCTTGTAGGTACCGGGCACGGGAGCATGGAGCACGCCGTTGTCCATCTGCCAGGCAGCCAGTTCGAGCATGCCCTTTCGCATCAGGTCTATCGACGAGAGCGACAGCGTGTAGAAAGCCTGGCTGGTAAGTATCACCTCGTCGCCCCACCACTGTGCCCGCTCGCGCTCGGGACAGTCAAAATAGGTGTCGCGCATATTGACATAGAGCGTATTGAGTGCTTTCTGCCAGAAACGGTTATAGAAATCGTTGTCAGAGTGGAAAGTACCCACCACCTCGGTATCATAACCCGTCTGGCGATAGCTTACGCCGTTGACCTTGATGCCCTTGGGGAGATAGAGGATAATCTTCTCGCCGTTCATCCAGCCCAGCGACTCGTACTGCTGCTGTCCCTGCCGCGTCACGTACTGTGCCCTGACGTTCCAGGCGCCAGCCATGTGGGAGTGGTTGGTCCAGATGTCTATGGTGTCGCCGCCCTTGGTGGCGGTGAGGTCTATCACGGGCGTCACCTGCAGGTTGCCGGGGAGGAAGGCGATGACGGTGTCGCGGCGGGCACCCTCGTGGAACTCGAAGCGGGCTGCCTTGACGCCGAAGTCCTTGAACATGGGTATCGGACGGCGTGTCATCTTGCCCCAGGGACGGTCGCCCCAAGAGCCAATCTCGACAGAGGGCTTGAAGCCGTGCCTGGCAGCGACGTCGGCAGTCTGCCAGCCGTCGATGGCGTGGCGCGCGTCGTAGCTGATGTTGCTCTCGGAGAGTCGGGAGTTGGGCATCTCGCCCGTGGCAGTGGCATAGGCGGGATGGATGCGGCTCATCCAGCTGGCATCGGTACACAGCTGGGCGTTGTCGGAGTCGATATAGAGTCCGGACTTGCCGCTGTCCTCATGGGAAAAGCCCGAGCGGCCGAAGTAACATACAAGAACAGCCACGCGGTTGTGACCCCGCTGGAGATGGCGTCCCAGGTCGACCTCGTCGTAGTAGCCCTCGCCGGGAGCGGGACCACGCTTGAGCGAGCCTTCGAAGACCACCAGGTTGCCGTTGACCCACAGCCAGTACTTGGAGTCGCAGGCTATGCGCGCCTTGAGGCTCCGCGGCTTGGTCTTCATCACCACATCCTTCTGGAAGGCTATCCACGTATTGGGGCGGTTAACACTGTCGTCGGCAGCCGTAATCCACGACGCCTTGGCTCCCCATGCCGTGGCGGCACAGAAGCTGAAGAGTAAAGAGACGATAAGGTTTCGCATATCTATTGTTTGTTGGTATTATGCTACAAATGTACTAAAAAAGGCGCAGTGGCAAAAGGAAAAGTCTCTCTTTCTGCTCTGGCACAGGGAAAATAGTGTATGGCGGGCGCAGGAATGAGAGAAAAAGCCGTGGAGATGCACCGGTTAGCGCGAAAAAGTGTACTTTTGCCAACGATAGATGAACGTAAACGATAAAGAATGATGGTATGAAAACGCTGTTACAGTTTCTGCGCAACTGGACGTTGCCTGTGGCTATCGCCTCGGGCATCGTGATATATCTGGTCTTTGCCCTGGTGCCCGCCCTCGACGGTGCGGCGCGCGTGTGTGGTCCCATCTGCGACCGCATCCTGCCCCTGTTCATGTTTCTGATACTCTTTGTCACCTTCTGCAAGGTAGACTTCCGCCGGCTGATACCCGCGAGGTGGATGTTGTGGGTGGGCGTGGTCCAGGTGGTGTTTGTGGCGCTGCTCACGCTGCTCGTGGTGGAGTATGGGCTCACGGGCAACAGTCTGATTATCGTTGAGGCCATCATCACCTGCATCATAGCGCCCGTGGCGGCTGCCGCTCCGGTGGTGACGGCCAAGCTGGGCGGCAACCTGGAACAGATGACCACCTATACCTTCATCTCCAACTTCATCACGGCGCTGCTCATCCCGGTGTGCTTCCCGCTGATAGACAAGGCTGCTAACGTGAGTTTCCTGGTGGCATTCCTCACCATCCTGCGCGAGGTGTGCATGGTGCTGGTGCTGCCTATGGTGCTGGCGTATATCGTGAAACACGGCATGAAGCGGCTGCATAGGTGGGTGGTGGGCATCGACGACCTGTCGTACTACATGTGGGGTGGCTCGCTGCTCATCGTATCGGGCACCACGGCCAAGAATATCGCCCACGCCGACACCACGCTGACCTTCCTGCTCATCATCGCGCTGCTGGGGCTCATCCTCTGTATCATCCAGTTTGCCGTGGGCAGATTTATAGGCCACTACTTTGGCGCCACCACTGAGTCGGGGCAGGCGCTGGGCCAGAAGAACACTGCTTTTGCCATCTGGATAGCCTATACCTACCTCAATCCGCTGTCGTCGATAGGTCCCGGCTGTTATATCCTGTGGCAGAACATCATCAACTCGGTAGAGATATGGCTCTGCAGGCGCAGGCTGGGGCACGAACTGCACACCTGACGCCCGCAGAGGGAGGGCACTGAAAAAGTCCCCTTTTTTTATGACCAAAACGGTAAATGCTTACGATTTGTAACTTCTCTTTCTGCAAATCGCCTAAATAAGGCTAAAACAGACAGAAAATAAAGGGTAAAACAGCTATATCTCCGTCATCAACTTTCAATTTGATAGTGGGTTTTAGTTTTTCAGTGCCCTCCAGAGGGCATGAACGGAATATCCGCAATGCCGGATGTGGGCATTGCGGATAGAGAGAGGGCGCTGTCATCCATCAGGGATGGCAGCGCCCTACTTATTATATAAGGTATAGGGCTGATAGCCTGAGCCGTAGGGCTGCTTGTATCAGCCGCAGGTCTACTTGCTGAAGTAGGCGCTGGTGGCGCCTTTGTACTTGAGGTGCTTGTAGCCGCTGGGCTCGACGCGCACGGTAGAGAGCTTGACCTTCTCCCATACCTGGGCATCGGTGAGACCCTTGCCGTAGGTGTGGACCTCGATGGTCACGCCATCGCCATACTCCTTGCGCAGCGCCTGGATGTACTCGATGGCTGCGGAGCAGTCGGCAGTGATGACCACCTTATCGGCCTGGTGCTCGACGGTGACCATGATGGGGTTGGTGGTGCCGAACTCATACTCGGTGCCCTTGATGTAGACCTTGGTGTCAATCTTCAGATCCCAGGTGCGGATGGCGAAGTCGTCCTGCTCTGCCACGTTCTCCTTGGCGAGCGGGATTTCGACGATAACCTTCTTGGCGGCCTCGTCGCGCACGTGGATGGAGGTCTTGATTTCGCTCCAGTCCTTGTGGGCCTGCTGGTGGATGTCTACCTCCACGTTGCCGTCGCCGGTGGCGGGCACGGTGTTGTCATCCTTCTTGTCGTTGAGGTCCTTGTTCTCCTCCTTGATGTCGCCGCCCACGCCGGGGATAGCCGAGAGGTCCTTGTTGGTCTTCTTGGTCAGCACACCGTCCACGTGCCAGCCATCTTTCTGCTTCTTCACCATGTACCAGATGACGTAGAGGTCTTCTATATCTATGTCCTTGAGCTTCAGCTTGGGGTTCAGGTTGGCCTTGATGATGTCCTTGAGCTGCGGTTGTTCGACTATAGCGTCGAGGGTGGCCTTTCCCTTGCTGTCGTAGACGTATTTGTCGTAGTCGTCATTGCTGGAATAGTAGGCGTAGTCGGCGTCTATATATCCCTTGTTTTTTAGCAACCTGACAGTGTTGCCGAAAGCGTCCTGGGGGAAATAGTCGTCCGACTTGCAGTCCTCGGCGCCGGCGATGCGGTTGTCTAAACGGATGAAGAAATGGGCTGCCTTCTTGTTCACCTTGGCTGCTGCAGCACGGGTGGCAGCGGCCTTGTTGCCCTGGATGTACACTTGGGTAGAGGGCTCAGTCTTGGTCTGACTGCCCTGGCCTCCTGTTCCCTGTCCGGAAGTGGAGTCGTCGCTGCAGGAAATCATGGCGATTGCAGCGATAGCCATAAACAAAACTTTTTTCATACTAAGTTGATTTTGAATAGTTAGTAATCGTTATCAAGATGTCGTCGGCGTCTGCCTGCTCACACAGGCAGGCGCCAACGGCAGTAGCTTGCTGTTCAGATGCGGTGTCTCTGATGGCTTAGACGCCAGCCGCTTACTTGGTGAAGTAAGCGCTGGTGGCGCCTTTGTACTTCAGGAACTTGTAGCCGCTGGGCTCGACGCGCACGGTGGCCTTCTTGAGTTTCTCCCAAAGCTGGGCATCGGTGAGGCCCTTGCCGTAGGTATGAACCTCGACGGTTACGCCGTCACCGTATTCCTTGCGCAGTGCCTGGATATACTCTGTAGCAGCGGTGCAGTCGGCGGTGATGACCACCTTGGTAGCCTGGTGCTCAATGGTTACCATCACAGGGTTGGTGGTACCAAACTCGTACTCGGTGCCATTGATATAGACTTTGGCGTTAATCTTCAGGTCCCAGGTGCGGATGGCGAAGTCGTCCTGCTCAGCCACGTTCTCCTTGGCGAGAGGTATTTCGACGATAACCTTCTTGGCGGCTTCGTCGCGGACATGGATAGAGGTCTTGATTTCACTCCAGTCCTTGTGGGCCTGCTGGTGTATGTCTACCTCTACATTGCCGTTGCCTGTAGCGGGCACGGTGCTCTCGTCTCTCTTGTCCTCGAGGTCCTTGTTCTCATTCTTGATGTCCTCACCGATACCGGGGATGTCGGTCACGTCCTTGACATCCTTGTCGGTGAGCACTCCGTCGACGTGCCACTGGTAGTCTATGTTCTGGTACTTGACAATATACCACAGCACGTGGAGCTTCTTGAGGTCAACGCCATTGAAGGTGGCCTTGCCTTTGCTCTTGTCGGCACTGATGATGTCCTCTACAGTGGGCAGCTTGTCAAGGGCCTTCAGCGTAGCCACGCCCTTGGTGTCGAAGACATACCAGGGGTACATGCTGTTGTTGTCCCAGCTGGGGTAGTACACGTCGACGGTACCCTCGTTGGCTGCGACCATGACGCTCTTACCTGTCTCGGTCTGGGGGAAGTACTCTTTGGCGTCGAAGTTACCGATGCCGGGGATACGGTTGTCTACGCGGATAAAGAAGTGTGCTCGGTTGGTCGGTACCTCAGCCACGCGGGTGGCAGCCACCTTGCTGCCCTGGATGTACACTTCGGTAGCTGGCTCAGTCTTAGCCTGGCTGCCACCTCCAGTGTTTACTCCTGGAGTGGAGTCATCGCTGCATGCCATCACGGTCATTGCGGCGAAAATCATGAATAATACTCTCTTCATAATTGTAATGATTTGAAATGTTTGTAAATTTTTGTTTGTTATATTTTTGATGATTATTCTCTTGTTGGGGTCAGTCGCGCCACGGATACCTCACGTGCTGACGGCTGTCGCGCGAGGCGTCGGGAGCGGTATAATATCCTTTCTCCGAGGCTTTGCCATCTACAAGTTCCTCGACATTGTTGGCACGGCGCTGCGAATGAACTTCCTCGTAGTCGGGTTGGTCAAAGGAAGGTGGCACCACATTGACATCGAAGGTAAGGATAGCCATGCCTCGGGGGAGTACGTTGCCAAAGAGCCTGATGCTATGGCGGACGTAGCCGATGTTCTTGGTGGTGTCAAAGGAGAACTTGAGGGTGATGGAGTCATGAGGCGGAATGGCGTCGATGTCCTTGGGAGCGTCAATGCAGCCACACGAGGGCTGGATATCGTCAATCAGGAACGGGTCGTCGCCCTCGTTGCGCACCACGTAGGTGAGGTCGAGCACCTCGCCAGATACCACGGGGTAGTAGTGGCGTATAGAGTCGGCCACGGTGATGTAGGTGGGACGCACGCGCTTTGTGCATGCGGTTTCCATCACTGCTGCCATGCCTATTATGACTATAGGCAGGAGTACTCGTGACGCCTTATATATATAATAATGTATATGCATCATTGTCTGTTGGTTATTTCTATTTCGTCGAGAGCCATCGTCTTGCGCCCTTCCGCTGCAGCGGTCTGCGTGATGATGACCTCGGTCTTGACTCCAGGCTGCAAGCCCGTAGCGCTGATGCTCACCCTGACGCGGCGGCTGTCGGTTGGGGAAGTTATGATGGCTTTGCCTTTTACCGCTCCGCCCTGCACGACCTCTATCGATGACGGCGCGAAGATGTGCCATTGTGGTGCGTGGAGCAGCGATACATGGAAGACGGCTGCTGATGGCAGACCCGATGATACCGAGAACCGCTGTACCGGTGCCGATGTGATCAGCCAACCCAGATGATAGTCGGTGGCAAATCCCTGCTTGCCGTCGGTGAGCAGATGGGCATCGGCTTTGGGCTCGGCATCCATAGTGACGCCGCGGAGCAGGTCATTGGCGGTGTCGAGCCATGGGTAGCTCTCCTTCCACTGCTTGAGGTAACCGTCGAGGTCGCCGTCGCTCTCACGGTAGTTAGCCATGTCCTTGAAGGCGGTATGGTGTGACAGCAGCGAGGTCATCGCGTCTATCTGCTGACGACTTGGCGCCTGCTGCTGACTGCGCATAATCTCCAGGCGGGTAAAGGCGAGCGCCGTGAGCAGACGGTTGAGCTTGCTGCGCTCAGCCTCGTCGGCTTGCTTGGAAGCCCGGTCCATCGAGGAGAAGAACTCGCCAAACTGGCGGGCGTCGAGCCAAGTGCCGAGCGCCTCGTCGATGCCACCGTAGAAGGGCAGCGTGGCGCGCTGAGCCTGTTGCTCTATCTTGCGATAGTAGTCGCCGAGCAGCTGACCCGTCTTGGGATAAGCCGAGGCGAAGTAGCGGCTGGCGCAAGCCTCGATATCGGCATCGGGATTGATGAGCAACTGTGCCAGCACATAGGTCTGCACATCGTCGAACGGCGCATAGTCATATCCGCTGCCATTGAGGAACACGCCCTTGACACCCAGGTCGCGGTAGAAGCGCAGTCGGCTCTGCATGTGGTGCAGACAGGGGTAGGGGGTGAGGTAGTCGTCGAAGTTGCGCATGTAGTCCCACACATAGACACGGCTACAGCATTTCTGCCAAGCCTTGATCTGAGCCTCGAGCGTCTCATGGCCCTTGGCCTGCGATGCTTCGGGCGCCATAGGCATGTCGATGGCGCTCACCATCACGCCCACGTTGTCGGGCAGACGGTGCGTGGGAGCCGTGCGGGTGGTCGAGTAGGCCGAGGTGAAGAACATCTGGTGCGGGAAGCGGCGCGCCAGCCGCTCGATGAGTGCTGTCACTGCCGGTGTAGCCGACTGCGGCGTATTTCCTTTTGCCTTGCATGCGGCGCATTGGCACACCAGCCGATTGTCGTTGGGCACTACGGCAAAGCGGGTGGTCACCCCGTCGCTGCCGTCGCCATACTGGTCTATCACAAACTGCTCATAGGCACGGAAGAGAGCTTCCGACGAGAAGCAGAACTGCCCCGCGTCGCGCTTGCCATTGACCATAGCCGTCGCTTCGGCAGGTATACCGTCGGTAAATACCTTGCGCAGATTGTGTCCCCACAAGCCCCAGTCGAAGTCTACATTGCCCACACCCAGTATGGGCATCAGGTCGGCATTGGTATTGGTAGGGGTGTAGATGCTGCGATGCTCGAAGGCGAAGCTGCCTTTGGCGTCGCTCCTGCAGTCGACCACTGCGGGAGGCAGGTCGGCAGAGAGGAAGCGGCCGTCATCAGCCGACGCCGAGCTCATGAACTGGTATTGCAGCCAGAGCATTGCTTCGGTAGAGCGCGCCTTGAGTCTGATTTCGTGCGGAGCCACAGCCACCTCGTAGTCGCTGTCCATGCTGCCGTCGAGGTCGACCACCAGCTGCAGCTGACTGTCGTCCTGCGCTTTTCCGGCGATGATGCAGTCGCGGTCGGTAGCCCGTTTCTGGAAGTGACTCTTCAGATAGGCAGCCCATTTGGCGTCGCCAGGGTCGCCGTCGTCGGCAGCCTTGACGGCATACTCGCTGTACTGGCTGAAGGGCTTGAGCTCTGTGCCCGAGCATGCAGCCAGCAGGGTGACAGGCAGGGCGAGCATCAACGCGCACACTGCAGTGGCCATCGTCTTAGAAGCTGATGAGAACTTGTACATCTATGTTGAACAGGTTTTTGTATCTTGTATTGACGCCGTCGATGGGGCTCTCTTCGGTGCCCGTGCGGGTGTTGGTCTGGGTGTAGTAGGTGAGCCAAGTGCCCAGCACGCCCAGCGTGACATTGCGGTGTATGCGGTACTGACCGCCCAGGCCCACCTGGGTGTTGAGTCGGCTGAAGGTACCAGGCATCGCGTTGTCTATCATCGACGCTTCGGGCGCCGAGCCGATGCTCGCCAGTGCGTGTATGCACGACTTGCCGTCGTTGAGCATGAAGTACTTGCCCTGCAGCATCAGGTTGGCATACATCTTACTCTTCATGTTGTAGAGGTCCAGACGACCGTTGAGCCAGAAGAGGTCGATGGTCTTGCTGGCGCCGATGCCCAGGTTGAGCAGCAGATTGTGGGTGTCGTCCCAGTGGTCGAAGACCCATGCCGGCGAGTCCTCGCCCGTAGCCTGCCATCTGAACCGTTTCTCGTAGGAGTTGATGCGGCGGAAACCGGCATGCACCTCGCCTTCCCAGTCATGGGCGAAGTTGCGGGTGAGACGGGCGTTAGCCATGAGTTGGGGGAAGTACTTGTTGGCCAAGCCCACCGTAGCCGTTCCCGACCACAGGTCGTCAAACTGGTGTGTCCATTCGCCCACCAGCTGGATGCCCGTACCTCCAGGCTGCTGGTCGTCGCTCTTGGTGTCCTTGGCGGCACCCTCGCGGCCGGCGTAGTTGAAGCGCACGCCGACGGCGTCGGTCTCGTCCAGTTTGCGTGTATACTCTATCGAAGCCACAGCCGTGATTACATCTTCTTCCCCATAGCGTCCTTGCAGGTATTCAAAGTTGAGTCCATTGCGGTAGCCGCGTGCCACGAGTCCGTCGAGATGGCGCCGGAACGAAGCCTCCTCGCCGTAGCCCGGACGGTAGTATTTCTGGTAGACGTAAGCCGAGTCATACTCATGCTTGGCCTCGAAGATGAGACCCTTGGTGTAGAGCAGCAGACGGTTTTCGCTGTCATACTCTATCGCCTTGTTGATGACGGCCATAGCCGAGTCGTTCTGGTGACGGTCCAGGAGCGCCATGGCCCAGTCGCTGCTGTTGGTACTGTTGGCGCGTATCAGCAGCGAGTCGCCCATATACTCTGCCACCTTGGGCAGCAGGATGTCCTGCGAGTTGGAGTACTTGCGGTCGGTGGTGTAGAGCGCAGCCTGCTTGACCACATAGAAGTTGTCATTGGGATAGCGCTCGCGGCCCAGAGCCACCCAGCGGCGGTGTTCCTTCCAGCGCTTGAACTGGGCTGAGGTGTTGACGGCATATTGCAGACCGTCTTCAGAGAGAGGGCATATCTCGAGCAGGCGCAGGCTCTGCGTATAGGCTTTGCCATAGGCACCCAACCGGATGAGGCGCTTGATGTGGGGCACGGCAGCTTCTTCGTAAGCGTTGACATACTGGGCGCGGGTGAGGGCGTCGTCTTCCTCCTCACACTTCTTGGCAATCAGTTCGAGAGCCGCTTCGGTGCGTCCGCTGCGGCTGAGGATGTCGGCGTGCTTGAGTATGGTGTTGGGCGCATCGGGGAATTGCGCCTGATAGTCGGCGAGCGCACGCTCGGCGGCTGTATAGCGGCGCAGCTCTACGTTGCAGGTCACCATGCGGTTGAAGGCAGCCTCGCGCACCTCCTTGTCGGTAGAGTGCTCTGCGGCAAACTCGAGCAGGGGGAGGGCTTCGCCGTAACCGCCACTGTTCATCATCTCCATGGCACGGGTGAGGCGCTCGCGCGCCAGCTCGTCAGCCACATCCTTGTTGGCGGGGTTGCGCTGGTAGAGGCGGCTCAGCAGATTTGATGCAGCCTGGGCGTTGCCCATGCGACGGTTTACGATGTATGCCTTGTAGAGCAGGTCTTCGGTGTCGCCCTTGCGCTTGCGCTCGGCGGCGATATAGGTGAGGGCGTCGTCGTAGTAGCCGCGGGTGATGGCGGTGTTGAGCAGATAGTCGAGCGACTCCTGGCTCTTGGTGCGCTCATAGACCTTGCCATAGAGGATATAGGGATCGCCCTTGGCGGCAGCGCGGGCGGCGTCGGCCTGGAGCTGTCCGTAGAAGCTGCTGAGCTGGCCGCTGTGGTTGTGCTTCATGCAGCGTTCCACAAACGCCATCGCCTCGCCGTATCGGTTGTCTTCGGCCAGGATGCCAGCCTTCTTGGTGATGAGGCGGTAGCTGCCGGGCAGATTGCTCACGCCGCGGTCGGCCACGTCGATGGCTTCGCTGCGGCGGCCCTGCTGCAGGAGCAGGTTGCAGAGCATCAGATAGTGCTCTTCCTTCTTGGGGTCGTTGTTGACCAACTGGCGCAGCGACTCTATGGCGCCGTTCTTGTCGCCCGCCTTGCGGTCGGCGTTGGCGCGCTGTTCGAGGCGATAGTTGAGGTCTTTCTTCAGCTGGGCGTCGTTGGGGTAGATATGGCAGAGGCGCTCCAGCAGACGGTCGGCCTCCACATCGTTCTTCTGCTTGCGGTAGAGGTTGATTTTGCGGCGCCAGAGTCCTTTCCAGTAGGGGTGTATCTCGAGCAGCTCGTTGACGTAGCAGATGGCGCTCGAGTAGTTGCGTGTCTCTTCCTCGACATTGATGATGAGCTGCTTGGCCTCGACGTTGGCGTTGTTGTCACGCAGGGCGCGCACCAGATAGAAGCGTGCGTCGTCGTAGGCCTTCTTGTGGTAGTAGTAGCGTCCGGCGAGCTCGTTGAGCGTCGATACGTCGGGGTAGCGCTTCAGACCTTCGTCGAGCAGACGCTTGCCGCCCTCCCAGTTGCCGCGCTTGAAGGCGGCGCGCACCGTGGCGTCGTAGTAGTCGGGCAGATGGATGTCCTTGGACTTCAGTATCGACTGTGCCTGCACCTGTGCAGGGGTGAACGTGAGTGCCGAGGCTGCCATCATCAGGGTCAGCGCCATGCCGCATATCTGTGGTTTATGTATTTTCATCATTATGACTTTGGTTTTGGTTCTTTATTCGGTGGTTTGGGTGGCTATATTGATGTCGGGACTGGGGGTGTTGTCAGCCTGTCCCTGGTTGTTGTCAGCATTGGGGTTGTTGAAGCCCTTACGCTGCATCTCGCCCCATACGATACGCTTACCCATGATAAACTTGAGGTAGCCGCGCAGCGAGAAGAGCATGATGAAGGGGTGGTAGAAGAAGGGCTCGAGCAGGGCGGCGAGCACGAGTCGCAGATAGCTCCAGCCGCGCATACGGGTCTGCAGATAGTCGTAATAGATGACGACAAACGAGAGCTGGAAGCAGAAGATATACATCATCAGGAAGATAATCCAGGCTGTGTCCCAGTTGACACCGCCCGTGAAGGCGAGGTAGAGGAACGTGCAGAAACCTACCAGCTCGATGACGGGGGCGATAAATTCGAAGATGAAGAGGTAGGGCATCGTGATGAGACCCAGCTGACGGTACTTCTTCTTGAACATCATGCGGTAATACTTGGCAAATGTCTGTATCAGGCCGTGTCCCCATCTCACACGCTGGCGGTACAGCATGCGCAGGTTTGACGGACCTTCCGTCCAGCAGCAGGTCTGGGGTATCTGTATCACGCGGTAGGGCTTGTCGAAGTCGCAGCAGTAGCCTATCATGCGGGTCAGCATGTCCATATCCTCTGCCAGCGAGTCGGCAGAGTATCCGCCGGCGTTGATGGCTATCTCGGTGTCAAACATACCGTAACCTCCCGATACGTTGGGCATGGCGTTGATGTTGCTCCAGCCCATCTTGCCTATCATGAACGAGCGCAGATACTCCAGTGTCTGGAAGAGAGGGATGGGCGACCAGGGTATGCGGTACTTGATGAGCTCGCCGTTGACCACCTTGCAGGCATTGGAGATGTTCATCACACCCGATACGGCTATCACGTGCTTCTCTTCGACCATAGGGCGCACACACATGCGGATGGCGTTCTTGGAGAGGATGCAGTCTACGTCGGTATTGATGAAGTAGGGATAGTTGGCTACGTTCAGACCGGCGTTCACGGGGTCTGCCTTGGTACCACCGTTCTCCTTGTCCACCACGCGCAGTTTCTCATACTCCTTGCGGTTGGAGATAAACATACGCTTGAAGGGTTTGGCGATGATGCGCTGCTTGTAGAGATAGGGCACTTCGACGAGGTCAAACTCCTCAATCATCTTCTCCAGCGTGCGGTCCTTGCTACCGTCGTTGACGATGATGACCTCAAACTTGGGCCAGTCTTGCGAGAGCAGCGACTTCACGTTGTCCACGATGGTGTTTTCCTCGTTGTAGGCGGGAGCCACGATAGACACACCGGGGGTATAGGGCGAGTTGTCGAATATCTTCTTCACGTAGATGTCGCTCAGGGAGTGGCGTGAGCGGCGTGTCTCTCTGAACGACAGGGCCACCAGCATCACGTAGCTGAACATCAGCGCCATCGAGTAGAAGAAGACGAGATATCCGTAGGTGTATAATATAATCTCTTTCATCGTGCCAAATTCTTGATATAACTGTCAAACACTCTAACCTGCTTGAAGAGGAAACTGTCGTCCTTGTCGGTACACTCTCTCTCCAGGCGTTCAAACTCTTCCATGCCCTTCTCGCCATACAGGCTGAGCGACATGATGATGTTGAGCTTGGTCGACTGCACCTTGGACTCGCTCCATGCTTTCAGGAAGAAGGGTATGGCGCGGCCCGTATTGAATGACACCAGGGCGCGGAGGATAAACAGGCGCAGATGCTCGTTCTGATGGGCGTAGGCAGCCATGAGCAGCGGCTCTGCTGATACCAGATGGGCCTTGATGATACACTCTATGGTAGCCTGGCGTACCACCTGACTCTTGTGGGCCAGGTATTTCTTCATGTTGTCGATATCCTCGGCTGTGCCCCAGTAGCCCACCTCTCTGATGAGACAGGCTTGCAGCTTCTCGTTCTCACACTCGGCGATGATAGGGGGCAGCGAGGGCATCTCCTTGTTGGCTATATGGCGTGCTCTCATCAGGAAGTGTATTTCCAGAGCGTCCCATTCGCGCCACTCGTAGTTGCGCAGCTCGCTCTCCATGAAGAATCTGAAGGGATTGTAGTCGCTCAGCCACAGATAGTACATACGTGTCTCCTTGCGGATGACCTGGTTGACGGAGTTGAGCAGGCGCACCAGCACCGACTCGGGCAGGTCAATCATCATGAACTGGGAGATCTGCAGCGCGCGACGCCTGTTGGTGCGCGAGCCAAACACGAGCATACGCTCCATGAACTCTTCGATGGCGAGGGCGTCGCAGAGGGTGCGCACGTTGCGGTAGTTGTACTCGTTGTAGTAGTCCGACTTGACCTGCACCAGCAGCATGCACAGCGCAAACATGTACTTGGGCTTCTTGCGGCGGGCTATGTCGCGGGTGGTGAGGCCTATGCGCTCGTCGATCTCGTTGCGGGTGAGCTTGTCCTTATTGAGTGTTATCTCGCAGAAGATGTCGTAGAAACGCTTGTAGTAGCGGTTGTAGATGCGGTTGCGTCGGCCCTCGAAATGCTTGTTGACACTGATAGAAATGGTAAAGAGGACCATCGATATACAGCAGATGAGAATCATGAAGATGCTGACACGCACCACGAAGGGATAGTTGAAGAAGCCGTTGTACCACATGGTGAGCACATAGCCCATGTAGTCGATGGGGGAGAAGTCGCGGGTGCGCATACGGTCCATGATGCTGTCTGCAAAGACTTGCGGGCAGCACAATAAGGTCATAGACAGTGTAAGCACTATTCGCTTTATTGCTCTCATTTCAGTTGTTCTCAGTTTCCTTGTTGGTTGAGGCAGTCTGTTGATACAATGCCAAGAATTTGAAATTCTGTTTATTCCGTTTATAAGCGCATCTATATTGATTTATGTTTGCGCCTATATTAATTATGTGCAAAGTTATGCGATTATTTGTAAAATCTATCCTTTCTGTCTTTTTTTTTTCATTTTTGCAGCATTTTTAGGCAAAAACCGCGACCATCGTCGCGTTTTCTGCCATTCTAAGCAGTTAGTTTTGAGACCATTTGCACATCGTCCGCTTGCGCAAAAAGTTGCGCAACCCTTGTCCCGACGACCTGCGAAATTGGCGCAAATTTGTCGCAGACATCCTCCGTCCTCTCCGCCACATCCTCCGTCTTCTTTGCTGATAGTCTTCCACTTCTTCGCCGCTTCATCCGTCTTGACCGCCATATCCTCCATCTTGCCGCTGCCCCCATTCATCTTCTCCGCCGCTCCGGCTGTCTTGCTCGCCATTCAGACCCTCCTGTCCGCCACCGCGCCAATCTTGCCCGCTACCAACTATATGTTGATTTCAGGGCATGAAATAATGATTGCAAAGCATGATTTCATTATTTCATGCCCCGAAACGACTGTTGCGCGCCTTGCAATTATCCTCAAGAGGGCTGCGGGCGCAATGGCGCTGGTGTCGGCGCAAGGCGTCGCTTACGCGGGCGATATAGTAATTACTATAAATAGAATATAGTTAAACATATTTAATTTCTCCGTCATCCCTCCGCATCTCCTTTCCCCTCTGCAGCTTGGCAGAGATGGCTCTGGTTGCCAGCCTTTGACTCCCGCCGGAGTCTCGGGCGTGATGGCTGGTGGCGAAAGTATAAGTGTATGTAATACAATGTGATGCGCGCTGCGCAGAATGTGCGCTCTGCCAATCGTTAAGTAGCTGTGTCCGTCTTGCCGACCATCACGCTTGGCATCAAAGTCATCTCTGCGCCCGCCGTGCGTGTGTTTATGATTGTTAACAATCGTCGTGCTTGATGTGTTAATTGTTGCAAATGTAATGGAATGCCTTTATCACCATCTTCTGCGAGCTAATATTTCTCTATTATTACGTTATAAATGTCTCGCAGTAAGACTTATTTCATGGTATATTTGAGCAAAAATCGAGCAGTGGTAAGTGCCAATGATTGGGCATGTATTGTTACTGCTTGTTGCGATATATGCCTTGAGCATATGTGTCCCTTGGCGGACTGTAATTACAGTGTGGCGTGGGGTGCATACCTTTATGTTAGATGTAAGACGGCCAAGGCGTTCTCTCGTGTTGGATAGGAGTATTATTGTAATGTCTTTTCATTGTTTCACAATTCTCCAACTGCTTTGTTGGCCGTTTATTTCTATCTTTAAGATATACACGGCTTGTGGCAGTGTGCTCATATTTATCGTGGTAACACGCCCCTTCAACGGCTTCCGCATTATCAGACCGCCATTTGTTGTGTATATAGTCGTTTGCCCATGGCAGTCATCCTTAAGATTGGTCGCCTCTATGCGAAGTAGTCCTGTGGTGGGGTTGGTGCATAAGGTAAACTCTACGTTTGCCACCTTGTCGCTTGTTGCCGCCATTCTTTTGCGGGCTTGTGTCCTGGCCAGAACAATTTGTTTAAGTATTCTATTTCCTGCAGCGTCATAACGATACTCTACGTGCTGTGCTGTTGCGGGTAAAGTTAAACCTATTAGGATTAAAGCTATCAATCTAATCCGCTCCATTTGCTAACATTATTTTTGGTGTTCCTAATGTATTCATTCCTTACAGCTGCCGTCTTCTGCGAGTCGGCTTGCTGCTCTGCTTGGTTTTTCCACATCCATTTTTCATCGCGTATTACGCAAAAGTAAGATGATGGTAAATCTTTGCAAGGCACAAATACAAAATCTGTTTTAAGTGGTTTCACCCTTACAGGTCTGCTCC
>OQWM01000734.1_pt1 | contig 21587 bp, 25 predicted proteins | sample 1691531 | NCBI WGS metagenome assembly OQWM01 (sample SAMN03418257, study PRJEB22391) | human gut metagenome | biome: human-gut; feature: organic feature; material: feces | host: Homo sapiens | place: Tanzania | collected 2013-01
GATAATCCACCCTGCTTTTGCGCCGGTGCCGCCCGGCTCTGCCGTGCCCCACATGGCGCAGTCCAGCTCGACAAAGCGGCTCTCTGCCGGCACGACCTGCTTTTCCTTTGCATATTCCCATGTCTTGCCAGCCAGCAAACGCTTACCGGTGCCTTTTTCGCCCGCCAGCACCAGCGGCAGACCGGTAGGCGGATACTCCACCGCCACGCGGCATTTTTCCACAGCGGATTTCAGGCTGAGGTGATAGCCGATAACGCCTGTAAAGCAGTTGTCCGCCCGGCGGCCATAATTCAGATCCTGCTGCAGAAACTGCAGATCTTCGTATTCTGCGTCCAGCGTCTGGACATTGAACCTGCGGCACAGCGTCTCCCGCAGGAAGTAATAGACCGGCCGGGTGTTGATCTTGACCATCCAGCCCTCTTTGAAAAATTCGTTCAGATACTGGCTGACCGTGTTGCGGCTGATGTGCAGCACCGCACCCATTTCCTGCGTGGTAAAGGGCTGCAGCACCTCAAAGTTCACCTGTCCGGTCTGCTGTTCCAGATAGTTGTACAGCTCCTGCTGGGTAGGATTCAGTTTCTGCAGATTTGCCATTGTAGCTTTTGCTCCTGTTGTTTTTTCGGTGTGGGGGGCGGCAGAACCGGGCAGCACCGGCTTTACCGCTTCACTCAAGCGTAGGCTGGAAGCCGGGACTGGCAGCGATTTTCTGTTGGCGCAGGTCTTCGCTGCAGACGCCCAGATAGCTGCGCGGCGGCATGACGTAGGCACGCTGCACAACGGTGGGAATACCTTCGGGGTCAAGCAGGGAGACGAGCACCTCGCCTGTACCGAGCTCGCCGAGGGCTTTTTCTGCATCCAGCTCAGGGTTGGCGCGGAAGGATTGCGCCGTAGCCTTGAGCGCCTTGCGCTCCTTCGGCGTGTAGGCACGCAGTGCGTGCTGAATTTTATTGCCGAGCTGTGCCAGCACGTTTTCCGGCACATCGGCAGGCTGCTGCGTGATGAAGTAGATGCCGATGCCCTTGGAGCGGATAAGACGGACAATCTGCTCTACTTTTGCAAGCAGTGAAGCAGGTGCATCCTTGAAAATCAGGTGCGCCTCATCGAAGAAAAAGACCATCTTCGGCTTGTCGAGGTCGCCTGCCTCCGGCATCATTTCGTAAAGCTCAGAGAGCATCCACAGCAGGAAGGTGGAGTAGAGCAGCGGATTTTGGAACAGCTCTGTGCAGTGCAGCAGGTTAATCATGCCGCGGCCATTTTCGTCCGTTGTGAACCAGTCCTTGATGTCGAGCGCAGGCTCACCGAAGAAGGTGTTGGCGCCCTGGTCCTCCAGACGCAGCAGCGCACGCTGAATAGCACCGACGCTTTGGGCAGTGACGTTGCCGTACTGTGTTTTGAAGTCGGCGGCGTTGTCACCGACGTATTGCACCATGCTGCGCAAATCCTTGAAGTCGAGCAGCAGCAGGCCCTGGTCGTCAGCAACGCGGAAGACGATGCTGAGCACGCCGGACTGCGTATCGTTGAGCTCCAGCAGGCGGGCCAAAAGGTCAGGTCCCATCTCGGAGATGGTTGTGCGCACCGGCAGACCTTTTTTGCCATAAACATCCCAGAAGGTTACGGGATAGCCGCTGAACTTCCACTGTGTTTCCAGTCCCAGCTTATTGCGCAGGCGCTTTTGGAAGCCCTCGCTGTCCTCGCCGGGCAGGCACATGCCGGAAACGTCGCCCTTGATATCGGCCAAAAAAACGGGAACGCCCATCTCGCTGAACGATTCTGCCAGCACCTTGAGCGTTACTGTTTTGCCGGTACCGGTGGCGCCGGCGATAAGGCCGTGACGGTTGGCCATTTTGGGATACATATAAATACCGCCCTTGTCATTTTGACAGAGCCAGATTTTATGCAGCTTTTCAATATACATGGGAGTTACCTCCTTTTGCTTACCTTAGTAGGAACGCTTGCCCCAGCGCGGATGGCTGCATTCACGCAGGGCCAGACGGTGTACAAGGCGTGCTGCTTCCTCCAGCGGCACATCCTCGCGCGCTTCGCCGCGCTCGAGGACGCAGAGCGGATGCTCGCTGCCGACCTCGCCGCCGGGAAGATAAATATATTCCTCGTTTTCGTTGTCGCCGAAGATGAATCCGGCGAGCAGCTTTTCTTGTGTTACTTTAGACATAGAACCCTCAATCAATATGAAAAATACCGTTTTAGAACATGCGCTTTTTCCAGAGCAGCACGGCGCTGCCGATAGCAACGATTACAGCCAGCGAAACGACGATGGCAAAGCCGTAGGGATTGTCGGAGAAGGGAACCTCAACGTTCATGCCCCACAGACCGCTGATTAAGGTCGGAATCGCCAGGATGATGGTGATAGAAGCCAGAAATTTCATGACCAGGTTCAGGTTGTTGCTGATGATGCTGGCGAATACTTCCATCATGCTGTTAAGAATGTGGCTGTACATCTCAACCATCTCGACAGCCTGCTTATATTCAATGATAACGTCGTCGAGCAAATCCTCGTCCTCCTCGTAGACCTTGACGAGGTGCTGGGACTGCGTAGCATTGCGCAGACGCAGCAGACGCTCGAGCACAATGGAGTTGCTGCGCAGGGACGTGGAGAAGTAGGTCAGAGATTTTTGCAGGTCAAGCAGGTTGAACAGCTCATTGTTTTCCATCGACTGACGCAGGTGAATTTCCAGCTCATCAGTACGGCGGATGATGATACGGATATATTTCAGATAGAGCGTTGCAGATTTATAAAGAATCTGGAACAGAAAGCGCGTTTTCTTGAAGGTGCTGAACACCTTGCTGTTGTGTGCGCCGAAATCCGCAGTAACGGCGTTAGGCTCCAGACAGATGGTGGCAATGCCCATCTCGGTGACAACGATGCCCAAAGGCAGCGTGTCGTAGTCCTTGTTACTGCGCAGAAAAGGAATATCGACCAAAATCAGAATCTGGTCATCGTCAACCTCGATACGCGATTTTTCTTCTTCGTCCAGTGCGGCGCTGAGAAAATCCATCTGGATTTTTGTGGCCGCAGATATTTCCTGCAGCTCTTCCATAGAAGGCGCCACTATGTTGAGCCAATAGCCCTTTTCTAAATTGTCTAATTCCAGCTCGTCGAGTCCCTGGTCGGTGCTTTTTACGACCTTATACATAGCGCAGCCTCCTCTCTTACAGCTTGTTAAAGCATTAAATGTTGGCTTTGATAGCCTGCGACAGCTGGTCAGCGCAGCTTGTGCCGCGACCGCGGCAGTCGTTGCCTGCGAGCAGCTCGGCAATTTCTAAAGCGTTCTTGCCTTCTACAAGCTTGCCGATAGCCAGCAGGTTGCCGGGGCAGCCGCCTTCGAATTGCACGTTATGCAGCTTGCCATCTACTATATCAAACGTAATCTTGTGGGAGCAGACTCCCTTGGTTGCGTAGGTAAACATAATTTAATCCTCCTGTGTTATAACATACATTAAACAGTTCGACAAAAAAATATAAAATCCTTTTTCCTGTCAGGCATGAAAGTAATTTTTGCGTAAAATATTTTACAAAAAAACGCTGCGGGAAAAAAGTTTATGGGAAAGCTTTTCTTTCTCAACGAATATGGTATAATATAATACAAATTATTGTGCGTTGTAGGATGGTAGTATGGTTTTTATCTTACAGCAGCATTATGCTCTGGCAGCATGGAAGAAAGGTAGTGTTTTTTGTATGTCTATTCAATTGGTTATTGTCGTGGTCTACATAGCTCTGCTGTTTGGCATCAGCTTGTGGGCAAAGCACAAAGCAGATAAAGGCTCTACAGCCTTTTTGCTTGCAGGTCGTAAGCTTGGTACGATTCTGGTCGCCGTCAATGTGACGGGCCTGGCAGTCGGCGCTGCTTCTACGGTCGGCGTGGCGCAGCGTGCGTTCAGCGTTGGTATGGCAGCGGGCTGGTATAATGGCGCGTGGGCTATGGGCGCTGTGGTTATGGGCCTTTTGGCAGCAGGCAAACTGCGTGCGATGAAGGTTTCTACGATTCCGGAATTCTTTGAGTTCTACTATGATACTAAGGGCCGTGCGATTGCTGCAATTGGTCTGGTAATTATTATGTGCGTTATTACGGCGCTGCAGTATATGGCAGGCGGTGCAATCCTGTCCTCTCTGCTGCCGGATATTTTCTCCTTCCATGGCGGCATGATTATGAGTGCTGTTGTGTTCATCGGCATCACGCTTATCGGCGGCCTGTGGTCTAGCGGTCTGGCAAACATTGTCAGCGTAAGCTTGATTTATATCGGTATTATTTACTCTGCTGTGCAGTCCGTGGCTAATGTCGGCGGCTGGGATGCAGTGATGAGCAAGCTGCCGAACGCAGAGGTTATGGCAAGTCCTATCGGCGGCTTGGCGCTGGCAACTATTTTAGGCTGGGTTATTGTTATGATTACCCAGACGATTACTGCGCAGGGCCCTGTACAGATTGCCTGTGGCGCGAAGAACGCCAAGGCTGCACGTAACGGCTACCTGCTGGCTGCGCTGATGATTTTCCCGGTTGGCTTTATTTGCGCTGTGCTGGGTATTGTCTGCAAGGTTATGTATCCGGAAATGCCTGTCTCTCAGGCTGCTCTGGCTATGCCGAAGGTTGTTATGACGCTTGATCCGCTGGCTGGCGGCGTGACGCTGGCTGCTCTGTGGGCTGCGGATGTATCCACTGCCTGCACGATTCTGCTGGGCGCAGCAACACTGTTCAGCAAGGATATTTACAAACGCTTTATGAATCCGTCTATCAGCGATGATAAATTTGTTATTATCAACCGTCTGTCTGTATTTGTTGTTGGTCTTGTAACCTTGTGGTTCGCCTTCAATGCAGCAGGCATTGTTAAGACGATGATTGCCGGCCTGTCCATGACCTGCGGCCTGACCTGCGTATTCTTCTTCACGATGTTTGCGCCCGGCCTGTGCCGTCGCAGCTCTGCCTTCTGGACGACGCTCGTGAGCCTTATCGGTATTGCGCTGTGGTTCATGCCCGGCAGCCCGCTGGAGGGTATCAAGGCAAGCTTTGCTAATGAGGTTATTTATTTTGAATGGCCTATCTGCATCATCACCTTCCTGTTAGTATCCGTACTGGATAAAAATAAAATCAAAGAGGTTGTCGAAGTAAGCGAGGACGACGAGGATTAAATTAAATCTGCAGCCCCTGCTCCAGTGCTTGTGCCGGGGCAGGGGCTTGTTTTATACAAGGCTTTAAAAAAACTTTAGCTTTTTAGGATAAAGAGGTGTTATAATATGCATGAGAACACAAAATGCTGCCTGAACAGTATCGAAATCGGGCGTGCAGCTCTGCGCATTGCGCTGACGAACAGCCGCGTGGAGGAAAACAAGGTTAAGGAAAAATTAGCTGTCAGCGGTATCCGTTCCACTGCTGTTGATTTTGGCGGCGAGTTCATTCCGTCGATAGTCAAGGTTATTGAGCGTGCAGTTGTGGCTGCGCAGCGTCAGGGACTGGTTACGGAAACACATGTCGGCGCAGGTGCTGTGGCCGGAGCGGCGCATGAGGCGCTGGAGCAGGTCAAGACGAAGGCTGTAGGCTTCAACGTCGGCGGCAAGATTGGTATCGCGCGCGCCGGAGAGCATCTGTGCGTAGCGATTTATATGGGCGTGGGCGTGCTGAACCTCAACGAGATGTGCGTGGGCTTGGCACACCGCTCGCTTGCAAGTGATGAGTAAAGGATGATTGTTATGAGCATTTTTGATATTATCGGGCCGGTGATGATTGGCCCCTCCAGCTCGCATACGGCCGGAGCAGTGCGTCTGGGCCTTTTGGCGGCGAGCATTTTGGGCGCAAAGCCTGTTAAGGCTGAGATTTACCTGCATGGCTCCTTTGCCGAAACTGCCAAGGGCCACGGCACGGATATGGCGCTGCTGGCCGGACTCATGGGCTGGCTGCCGGATGATGAGCGTATTCCCGAAGCGGCACGCTATGCGCAGGAAAGCGGCCTTGCCTATAGCTATGACAAGATAGATTTGGGCAATATGGCGCATCCGAATACGGTTTTCTTTAAGCTGACGGGAGCAAATGGCGCACGCTGTGACATTGTCGGCTCGTCGATTGGCGGCGGTCAGGTCAAGGTTACAGAAATCGACGGCTTCCCTGTGGAGCTGACAGGCCGTCTGCCGGCTATTCTGACGGTGCATATTGATACGCGCGGCGTCATTGCGCTCGTGACGAGCACGCTGGCTAACGCAGGCGTGAATATCGCGACTATGCGTCTGTTCCGCAGCGATAAGGGCGGCATGGCGTCCATGGTCATTGAATGTGACGAGGCTGTACCGGAGGAGATTATCAATCTCATCGGTGCGCTGCAGCAGATTGAATCAGTGCGTTTTATCGCCAGTGTTTTGTGAGGTAGACGATGAAAAAGGAAATGCTTTCTTTGAACGGCTGGATTGCTGAGGCTGAGGAGTGGCAGCAATCGCTGGCTGATTTTTTGATAGAATATAATATGCGTGAGCTGGAATGCAGTGCTGAGGATTTGCTGGCGAAGATGCAGGAAATGCTGGACGTTATGGAGAAATCTGTAGAGCACGGTCTTTCCGGCGTAAAATCGCACAGCGGACTGACAGGCGGCGACGCCAAGCGTCTGGCTGAGGCCGAAGCGGACGAGCGCTTTATCAGCCTTTTGGGCGAGAAGGCGACGGATGCAGTTATCTATGCCACTGCCGTGGGCGAATGCAATGCGGCGATGGGGCGTATCGTGGCAGCGCCGACTGCCGGCGCGAGCGGCGTCCTGCCCGGTGTTTTCTTCTCGCTGAAGAAGCACTATCATTTGAGTGATGAGACGATGCAGCGCGGCATGGTCGTCGCAGGCAGCATTGGCATGGTTATCGCTGAGCGTGCATCTCTAGCAGGTGCGACAGGCGGCTGTCAGGCAGAATGCGGCAGTGCTGCAGCGATGGCAGCAGGCGCGGCTGTTTCCATGCTGGGAGGCACGCCGAAGCAGGTGGGTACTGCAGTGGCCATTGTCTTTAAAAACGTGCTGGGGCTCGTCTGTGACCCTGTGGCGGGCCTTGTTGAGGTTCCCTGCATCAAGCGTAACGGAGCATGTGCTCTGCAGGCGCTGCTCGCAGCAGAGCTGGCGCTGGCCGGCATCACGAGCTTTATCAATGCTGATGAAGCCATCGACGCAATGAAGAGCGTGGGCGACGCACTGCCATGCGCCTTGAAGGAAACTGCTGGTGGCGGCATGGCCGTAACACCTTCAGCTATAGAGTGGGCGAAAAAATACTTTGCTCGCAATGATCAATAAGTAAAGGAGTTTTTAACAATGGAAGTTATCAAAACTAATGACGCACCGCAGGCTGTAGGCCCTTATTCCCAAGCTGTATTGGCAGGCTCTCTGCTGTTTTTGTCCGGGCAGATTGCTCTGGATCCGCAGACAGGTGAAATGGTGCAGGATTCTATTGAAGCAGAAACCCAGCGCATTTTAGACAATATCGAAGCAATCCTCATGGAAGCACGCTTCTCTATCCGTGATGTAGTAAAGACCACCGTTTATGCAACGGACATCAATGACTTTGCTGCTATCAACGGCGTATATGCTAAAACCTTCAAGGTTGATCCGCCGGCTCGTTCCTTTGTGCAGGTTGCAGCTCTGCCGAAGGGTGCTCGTGTTGAGATCGAGGTTATCGCAAGAAGATAAAAGTTAGGCTGCCGCTAAGGTACCATCTGCTGCAGAAAAAATATAAAAAAATTTACAAAAAACACTTGACGGCAGCAGAGTAGTATAGTATAATACTATCTGTCGCCAAGCTATTAAGTTTGGAAACAATTTGGTGGCTGTGGTGAAGTGGTTAACACGGCGGATTGTGGCTCCGTTACGCGTGGGTTCGACTCCCACCAGTCACCCCACCTTTTCAGATTTTGATAAATCTGAGTAACCACTAATAAGCTTGGGGCGTAGCCAAGTCGGTAAGGCACGGGACTTTGACTCCCGCATGCGTTGGTTCGAGTCCAGCCGCCCCAGCCAATGATTCACTAGCTCAGTTGGTAGAGCACCTGACTTTTAATCAGGGTGTCCCGAGTTCGAGTCTCGGGTGGATCACCACGAAATCAACCGTTCTTCGTAAGAAGAACGGTTTTTGTTTTAGAGCGTAAATTATGAGTAAGATAAAGAAAAAAGCCTGCAGCGGCTAAGAGATGAACTCTTGCGTTGCAGGCTTTTATTTTATTCAGCAAAAGGTGTCTTTATAACGCTGCTGACACTGCTTGATAATTTCCTTTGCTCTGTCGACATCATGAGCCTCCTCAAGCGCGGTGCTCTTGCCCTCAAGAGATTTATACACGCTGAAGAAGTGAATCATTTCGTCGCTGATGTGCTGCGGCAGCTCGCTGATGGATTTATAGGAGTTGTACATCGGATCGCCAAAGGGAATGGCAATAATTTTTTCGTCCATGTCACCGCTGTCCTCCATGATGATAACGCCAATCGGATAGCAGCGGATGAGCGTCATGGGAACTACGTTTTCGGAGCAGAGCACGAGCACGTCCAGCGGATCGTTATCTGCTGCGTAGGTGCGGGGAATGAAGCCATAGTTGGCAGGGTAGTGCGTCGCGGTATAGAGGATGCGGTCCATTTTTAAAAGACCAGTCTCTTTGTCCAGCTCGTACTTTACCTTGCAGCCTTTGGGGATTTCAATAACAGCCATAAAGTCGTCCGGGGAAATACGTTTAGGGTCGATATCATGCCAAATATTCATTGTCATATGCAAAACCTCCTCTGTATACTTTTATCATAGTGGTTTAGCGTGTACTTGTCAATCGAGAAAAGGTAAATTCTTACACCCTCATATACGCACTCATGACGCACGCTCCGCATGCTCCCTGCGCGAGCAGCTCCGCATGCTGCGCTTTATCGAAGCCGATGCCGCCGATAGCATAGACCGGCAACTGCACTGCCTTGCAAACCTCGTGCAGAAAGCGCAGACCGCGCGGCGCAAGACCTGCCTTGCACTGCGTAGCGTAGATATGCCCGGCGATGAGCACGCTGGCGCCGAGGTCTTGCGCCTCCAGCGCCTCTTCTACGCTATGGACGGAGGTGGAGAGCCAAGCAAAAGGCGCACGCTCGCACGTCGGCATTTGGCGCAGTAGCGCAAGCGGCAGGTGCAGCCTGTTTATACCAAGCTCGCGTGCCAGCGGCCAGTCGCTGTGCAGGATAAGCGGCAGGCTTGCAGCAGTGCAGCATTGCCGAGCGCTTTTCGCAAGCGTGCGATAGGTCTCGCGTTCTATATCCTTGGCGCGCAAAATGACGGCCTGCGGACGCTGCTGCGTCAGTTTTGTCAGCCGCTCGATTTGCTCTGGCAGCGGACGAGGACAGCTGGCGCTGTCCGTGACGGCGATAAGCGGCAGTTCAGACATAAACGTACTCCGACATTACAGGCTGCAGACCAATTTTCAGCAGAGCATCATAGATTTCGGCCAGACTTCTGCTGTCGTCGATCTCGAACTGCTCGTCACCCAGCTCCTGCTTTTTGCTATGCGCACCGATGCCTGTGTTTACTCCGGCGGAGATTTTGTTTGCGGCAATCAGCATAAGGTTATCGCGTACACGCGCACATTCGCGACTGGAAACGGTAATCGAGGCGAAGGGCATGAACAGGCGGTAGGCGCAGACAACCTGCAGCAGCTGGCGCTCGTGTACGTCCAGCGGCTTGATTTTGTCATTGTTGATGATGGGACGCAGGCGAGGGCAGGAGAAGGCGATTTCTGCGTGCGGATATTTTTTTTGCAGCAGATAGGCATGCAGGCCGGTGGCGAGGGCGTCGCGACGGAAGTCGTCGAGGCCGAGCAGGGCGGCGAAGCCGACGCCGCGCATGCCGCCTTTCAGCGCACGCTCCTGTGCATAAAAGCGGTAGGGGAAGACGCGCTTGTGCCCGGCAAGGTGCAGCTGGGCATATTTGTCCTTGTTATAGGTTTCCTGAAAAACTGTCACATAATCTACGCCGCAGGCATGCAGATAGGCGTATTCATCACTGTTGAGCGGATAAATTTCTACGCCGACAACCTTGAAGTATTGGCGTGCCTGCTTGCAGGCCTCGCCGATGTAATGCACGTCGCTCTTTTTGCGGCTTTCGCCTGTGAGAATCAAGATTTCCTGCTGACCGGTGGCAGCAATGGCCTGCATTTCGGCAGCAATCTGCTCGCTGCTCAGGCAGGCGCGGTGAATTTTGTTATGGCTGTTGAAGCCGCAGTAGATGCAATAGTTTTCGCAGTAGTTGGCGATGTAGAGCGGCGTAAAGAAGGTGACGTTGTTGCCAAAATAACGCTGGCGTTCTGCCTGCGCCGCGCGTGCCATAGCCTCTAAAAGCGGCAGAGCAGCAGGAGAAAGCAGGGCGGCAAAATCCTCAGGCGTGCGGTCGTTGTGCGCGAGCGCTGCACGCACATCTGCCTCCGTATATTTGGCATAGTCATAGGCTGTGCGGGCGGCCTGCACCCTGTCGAAAATGTCGGAGTCGATGACCTCCATGCCCTCCTGATACTGCATCGGGTCGGTCAGCTGCTGCTCGCTGAAGGCAGCGGCCTGCTCGTCATAAATACTGTTATTGAAAAATTTATCTTCGTTGTTCATCTTGTCACCTCAATCATGCAAAAAGCCTGTTAAGGGAGAGCTGGCGCTGGCAGTGTCGCGCACGCTGCCGCAGCCTGCAAGATAAGCACTGCGGCCTGCGTTGATGGCGTCACGGAAGGCGCTGGCCATCAGGGGCAGGTTGCCTGCGCTGGCAATAGCAGTGTTGGCCATGATAGCCGCTGCGCCCATCTCCATAGCCTCGCAGGCCTGCGACGGCTTGCCGATGCCTGCGTCGACGATGACGGGCAGGTCGATTTCGTTAATCAGTATCTGGATAAATTCCTTCGTGCATAAGCCCTTGTTGCTGCCAATCGGCGCACCGAGCGGCATGATGCAGGCAGCGCCTGCGCTGACTAAATCGCGTGCGCTTTGCAGGTCAGGATACATGTAGGGCATAACGATGAAGCCCTCCTTGGCAAGAATTTCCGTCGCCTTGATGGTTTCGTGATTGTCGGGCAGCAGGTACTTGCTGTCCTTGATGACCTCAATTTTGACAAAATCAGTGTGGCAAAGCTCGCGTGCAAGGCGGGCGATGCGTACTGCCTCGTCAGCTGTGCGTGCACCGCTGGTGTTGGGCAGCAGGGTGACGTTTTCCGGTACGTAGTCAAGAATGTTGGCAAGAGCGCCGCTGTTGGCACGGCGCAGGGCGAGCGTGAGGATCTCAGCGCCTGCCTGCTCTACGGCGGCCTTGATTAAATCTAGGGAATATTTGCCGCTGCCTAAAATAAAACGGGAATGAAATTCATGTCCGCCTAAAGTCCATGTGTCGTTTGTCATTTTACTTCTCCTCCAAACCTAAAATAATGCGTGCGACGAGCAGTGCCTGCTGATTGGCGCACAGAGCAACTCGTGCTCCGCAAAGCGGCAGGTCATGAAAATCGCTGCTGCCGTCTCCGCAAAGATAAAAGCTGTTATTGATTTTTTTGCTGATGATTTCCTCTGCCTTGCCAAAGCCGGCGATACCGCTGGCGGCGACAAGCTTTTTGTCGCTCCAGGTGCTCAGAACTGTGCTCGCGAGCATGGCCTTGCTGGCGGCATTGTCGAGCGCTTCGCAGATAATATCACAGCTGCCTAGGAGCGTAGGAATATTTTCTGCCGTAACCTTCACCACCTGCGCGTGCAGGTCAGCGTAGGGATTAATCTGGCGCAGGTGCTTGACTAGGGCATCGGCTTTGTACTGGCCGATATCGTCAAGAAAATAATATTGGCGGTTAAGATTAGAAAGCTCCACCCTGTCGAAATCATAAAGATAAAGCTGGCTGATGCCAAGGCGCGTCAGCGCGACGGCGATATTGCTGCCGAGGCCGCCGAGGCCGACGACAGCGACGCGTGCGTTACGCAGTGCGTTCTGCTGCGCCTGCGTGAGGCCTTTTTGCAGAGCAGCGTTGATTTCTGCCTGCGTGGGCGTGCTGCTATTTTGCTCAGTCATTCAGCCACCTCCTACGAAGCTGACGATTTCTAATTTATCAGCGTCGGTAATCGTAGTAGTGCCAAAGTCTGCCTGCTTGACGATTGCGCCGTTGCGTTCGACAGCGACGAGCGCGACGCGATAGCCGAGCTGCGTGAGCAGCTCGCTGAGCGTAGTGGGGGCGGCTAAGGCTTTTTCTTCTCCGTTGATAAGCATAGTTGTGTGCTCCTTTTTTGCTAATGTGAAGAGGCAAAACACCTCTCAGTCAGCTACGCTGACAGCTCCCCTCAAGGGGAGCCTGGTTGGGAATAATAAAAAAGCTCATGAAGAAGCTACACCCGTGGTGGTGTACCCCTTCATGAGCTAAATTTTTAGACTCACTCTAAGTTTTCTTATGGAGTTATTAGCATAAGTATAATGGTTTGGGGAAGAAGTGTCAAGTGGATGGCTCCTTTTCCCTCAGCTTAGGCTGCTATCAGAATGCCGGAGTGATAGAGCCTTTGAAATGATCCTCGATGAATTTTTTGTTTTCAGCAGAGGTGTAGATTTTTTTCAGCTGTTCGATGCGCGGATCTTTTTCGTTTGCCTTGGTGGTTACGAAGATGTTAACAAACGGGTTGTCGGCACGTTCAACCAGCAGGGAATCCTTGGAGGGATTCAGCTTAGCAACGAGGGCATAGTTGGCGTTGATAACGGCAACATCAAGATCGCCCATTGCTTTAGGAATGGAAGCAGCGTCAAGCTCTTGAATCTTGTAGTTTTTCGGATTAGCGGTGATGCTTGCTACGGAAGTGCTTACATCGTTTTTGTCTTTGACTTCGATGAAGCCCTTGTCTGCCAGTACGAGCAGAGCACGTGCGCCGTTGGACGGATCGTTCGGAATACCGATGGTTGCACCGGCCGGGATATCCTCAACCTTTTTATATTTGGTGGAGTAGATAGCCATCGGGAAGTTTACGGTTTTGAAGACCTCAACAAGCTCGAACTTCGGCTCTTTTTTCAGCGTAGCAGCGAGATAGGGAGCATGCTGCATAGAGTTGGCAAACAGCTCGCCCTGTGCCAGAGAAACGTTCGGTGTTACATAGTCGGAGAACTCGACAACTTCAACCTTCAAGCCTTCCTTTTCAGCCAGCTTTTTGACGTTGTCCATGATTTCAGCGTGCGGACCGGCGGTTACGCCGATTTTTACGGGTGCGTTCGGATCAGCCTTTTTATCGGCTGCCTTGTCGCCGCCGCAGCCTGCGGCGATGATGGTCAGTGCGCAGAGCGCAACAGTGAGTAAAAGTTTTGTAATCTTCTTCATAAGTTATTCCTCCCTAAATAGTGGTGGTCTGCTGTTTTCCAGCAGCGGCTTTTTAATTTATTACGTCGATGATATTTCATCGTTGTAAACCCTCATTTGGCCTGCTGATTACAGTTTGTTTTTATTAAGCTTTTTAGATGCGTAATCACCAAGCGATTGCATAGCCTGTACCATGACAATCAGAACGACAACAGTAGCAATCATAACGTCCATCTGGAAGCGCTGATAGCCATAGCGGATAGCAAGGTCGCCTAAGCCGCCGCCGCCTAAGGTGCCGGCCATAGCGGAGTAGCCGATTAAGCTGATGATGGCGAGCGTTACGCCGAGAACGATGGAGTGCATTGCTTCAGGAAGCAGCACCTTGCGGATAATCTGCATCGGGCTGGCACCCATAGCCTGCGCTGCTTCAATAATGCCGGGGTTGATTTCCAGCAGGGAAGATTCAATGATACGCGCAATGAACGGTGCAGCAGAAATGGTCAGCGGCACGATGGCTGCGGTGGTACCGATGGAAGAGCCGACAATCATACGCGTCAGCGGAATAATTGCTACCATCAAGATGATGAACGGAGTAGAACGGGTAGCGTTGACGATGGCGCCGAGGACAGCATTGAGCGGCTGGTTCGGCAGAATGTGGTCCTTGCGGGTTACCGTGAGAATAACGCCGAGAGGAATGCCAATCAATGTAGAAAGCAGTGTGGATGCGAAAACCATGTAGCAGGTTTCCCAAAAGGATTTTATTAAAAGATTAATCATATCAGGACTCATAGCCGATTACCTCCGTTTTCAGATGTTGTTTATGCAGATATTCCAAAGCATTCTTGATGCCGTCCTTGGTGCCGGAGACTTCAATCAGCAGGGTACCAAAGAGCAGATCCTTGAGCTGGTCAGTGTTGCCGGAGATAATGCTTACGTCTACATCGAAGTGCTTAACCATGCCGGAGATAATAGGCTCGCTGGCGCTGTCACCGATGAAGGAGATGCGCACCAGCAGCTTGCTGCCGTCGGTATAGGTGTCGCTAAGCTGCATTTTCTTAACGATGTCAGGCAGCTCGGCGTTGATAACGCTCTTCGTGAATTCCTTCGTGGTCGGATGCTGCGGATTGGTGAAGACATCAACCATCGGGCCTTCTTCAATGATATCGCCGCTTTCGATAACGGCAACGCGGTCACAGATGGTTTTGACAACCTCCATCTGGTGCGTGATGAGCACGATGGTGAGGTTCATTTTTTGATTGATATCCTTCAGCAGCTCCAAAATAGATTTGGTTGTCTGCGGGTCGAGAGCAGAGGTTGCTTCGTCGCAGAGCAGCACCTTCGGATTGCTTGCCAGAGCGCGGGCAATGCCGACACGCTGCTTCTGGCCGCCGGACAGCTGGCTCGGATAATAGTTGGCGCGGGTTTCCAGCTGCACCAGCTCTAAGAGCGGGCGCACGCGCTTGTCAATCTCGCTTTTGCTCAGACCTTGGATTTCCAGCGGAAAGGCAATGTTGTCATAAACAGTACGGCTGGCCAGCAGGTTGAAGTGCTGGAAAATCATGCCGATGCTTTGGCGTGCCTTGCGCAGCTGCTTTTCGCTCATTGCGGTCAGCTCCTGACTGTCTACGAAAACCTGACCTGCGGTCGGTTTTTCCAGCATGTTGATGCAGCGCACCAGCGTGGATTTGCCGGCGCCGGACAGGCCGATGATACCAAAAATCTCACCGGCTTTGATGCTCAGGCTGGTTTTGTGCAGAGCGTGGATATCGCCGGCTTTACTGTAGTAGGTTTTTTCTACGTTTACTAACTCTATCATTGTTATAGTCCTTTCTTTTCTCTGCCTTCTTGGTTGAAAGCATTTTGTGATATTAATTTCAGGAAAAAGAAAATCCTTCACCGACACGGTGAAGGATACGTTGCGTTAGTATATCTTCATCTGCCGGAATGCTTCCGTTGGATTTGGCACCGTTCACATATGTGTGGTTGCCGTAGCGTCATCGGGCCAGTCCCTCAGCTACTCTTGATGAAATCTCTGTGAAGTTTAGTGAAATAATCATACATCTATTTCTTACGCTTGTCAACAAATTTCTTGCAAAAGCAGAGATTTTTTTGCAGACCTGTAAAGGCTGCCAGAAAAAAGTTTACTGCTTTGAATTATACCAAACTGCTAGGTAATTGTAAAGAAAAAATTACAAAAAGCGGCTTTCGCAGGAAAAAAGAATTTTTTTGTAAATTTTACTTGACTTTCGCACAATAAAGTATTAAAGTATTTTCATAAGTTAGCGTACTAAAGTATCGAGGAGGAAACACGATGGCTGCTAATATTCATGACGAACTTACTGACCAGTTATTTAAGGTGATTCTGCAACTTAAGGACAAGGAGCAGTGCTATAAATTTTTTGAGGATATCTGCACAATCAGCGAGCTGAAGGCTATGGCGCAGCGCTTAGAGGTAGCGCGCCTGCTGGATGAGGGCTGCATCTATGAGAACATAGTAGAAAAAACAGGTGCCAGCACGGCGACAATCTCGCGCGTTAAGCGCTGCCTGGTTTACGGTGCCGATGGTTATAAATCAGTGATGCCGCTATTAAAGGATAAAAAAACAGAGGACTAGTCTTCTGCTTGTAATAATATGAAAGTTAGAGGGGAAAGAAATGACAAATAAGGTGTATCAGGTTCCTTACGGAACGAAGGATATTCTGCCGGGACAGATGAAAACACGCCGCTCCGTCGAAGACGCAATTATCCGCGTGTTTGATAAGTGGGGCTACGATGAGGTAAAGACGCCGGATTTTGAATATGTAGATACCTTTGGTGCAAGCGGAGCGAAGGGCGATTTTCGTTTTTTCGACCGCAGCAACAATCTTCTGGTGCTGCGCAATGATATGACAGCGCCGATTGCCCGCCTGACGGCAACACGCTTGCAGGGCGGCGAAAAAATTAAACGGCTCTGCTATCTGGCGAATCTTTATCGTTATGAGGAGATTCAGGCCGGACGTCAATGTGAATTTGAACAGGCCGGCGTAGAGATGTTGGGCGCCAGCGGTGCAGCTGCTGATGCCGAGGTCATCGTGCTGGCAGCAGCTGCTATGAAGGCCGCAGGCGTAGAGCGCTTTGCTATCAGCCTTGGGCACGTTGATTTTATCAACGGTCTGGCCGAGGAGGCCGGCTTCGATGCAGCGCAGCTGCGTGAGCTGAAAGCCTGCCTGCGTCGCCACGATGCGGTTGCGATGCAGGAGCTGGCAGACAGCATGGAAAATATCCGTCCGGAAATCAAGCAGCTTTTCGCTGATTTTCTTTTCCTGCAGGGCGGGCCGGAGCTTTTAGAGCGTATCGGTCAGGTCGTGACGCAGGAGAAATGCCTGAGCGCGCTCGACAATCTGCGCAGGATTTACGCTTTAGTGGAAGCCTACGGTGCTGCGGAATATCTGAGCTTTGACCTTGGCCTGTATCGTTCGCTTGATTATTACACGGGGATGCTGTTTGAAATCTATCTGCCGGAGCTGGGCTATCCTGTAGCCGGTGGCGGCCGTTATGACAAGATGATGCAGAGCTTTGGCATGGATTGTCCGGCAACAGGCTTTGCGCTGGGCGTGGACAGAATTTTGCTGGCGCTGGAGCGTACCGGTGCGGTGAATAATGAACGCGGCTGGGATGCGTTCGTCGGCTGGAGCGAGGGCAAGCTGCCGGAGGCCATTGCCAAGGCTACGGCGCTGCGCAGCGAAGGGCGCAGCGTGAAGCTGGCGACGGAGGCGATGGAGCTGGCGGATGCAGCGAAGGCGATGAAGGATTATTGCTGCAGCTCACTGGTATATGTAGAGTAGGCGTTAATCTTTAATTGAGCAAAAAATTGAGGGGTTTTATAAATGAACGAATACATAACTATAGCCTTGCCGAAGGGCAAGCTGTTTGATAAATCTGTCCGCCTGCTGGAAAAGGTGGGCTACAGTGCTGAAAATGTTACTGAGGATTCGCGCAAGCTGGTCATCAGCAACGAGGAAACCAAGGTGCGCTTCATTATTGCCAAAACCGTCGATGTGCCGACCTACGTGGAATACGGTGCAGCAGACATAGGTATTATCGGCAAGGATGTGCTCTTGGAGCAGGATAAGGATGTTGTGGAGCTGCTCGACCTTGGCTTTGGCAAATGCCGTCTGATGATGGCCGTGCCGGAGGCCAAGCGCCGCGAAAAGCTGACGGATTATGCGCATCTGCGCGTAGCGACGAAGTATCCGAACTGCGCCAAGGCGTATTTTAATAAGCTGGGGATTCAGACTGAAATCGTCAAGCTCAACGGCTCTATCGAGTTGGGGCCTATCGTGGGCTTGAGCGAGATGATTGTCGATATAGTAGAAACAGGGCGAACCCTGAAAGAAAATAAGCTGGCTGAGGTTGATTCTATTTTTACGGCCACAGCCAGACTGATTGCGAACCGCGCCAGCTTTAAGCTGAAATTTGCACGCTTGCATAAGCTGGTTGAGGATTTACGTATTGTTTTAAATGAGGAGGCAAAATAAAATGCAGGTTACAGACGCAAGAAGGATGAGCGCAGCTGAAATTGCTGCTTTAATGAAAAAGAAGGCTTTTGATGAGGTAGAATTATCTCCGCGTATTCAGGCTGGTACGGATGCTATGTTCGGCAGACATATGACGGCAGCACAGGTTGTTGACCAGATTGTCGCCGATGTGCGCAAGAATGGCGACGAAAGCCTTTTTTATTACACGAAGCTGATTGACCGCGTGGAGCTGACGCCGGAAAATATCCGTGTAACGGAGGAAGAGTTTGCAGAGGCCGAGGCTATCGTAAAGCCGGAGGTGAAGGCTGCGCTGGAGCGTGCTATCGCCAATGTTATGAAGTTCCATGAGGAGCAGATGCCCAAAACCTGGCTGACGAATCGCCCCTATGGCTCGCTCTTAGGCCAGAAGGTTACACCGGTTGATTCTGTCGGCATTTATGTTCCCGGAGGCACGGCTGCTTATCCCTCGTCTGTAATGATGAATGCCTGCCCGGCAAAGGTGGCCGGCGTGCCGCGCATTGTGATGGCTGTGCCGCCAGGAAAGGACGGCAAGGTTAATCCGAACGTGCTCGTAACCGCTAAGCTTATCGGTGTTACCGAGATTTATAAGATGGGCGGTGCGCAGGCTATTGCTGCGCTGGCCTTTGGCACGGCGACCGTACCGAAGGTTGAAAAAATCACCGGCCCCGGCAACATCTTCGTAACCTTGGCGAAGAAGGCTGTTATCGGCCATGTAGATATTGATATGCTGGCCGGACCGAGCGAAATCCTTATTGTTGCTGACGACAGCGCCAATCCGACCTATCTGGCGGCTGACCTGCTGAGCCAGGCAGAGCATGACCCGCTGGCCTGCGCTATATTGATTACGGACAGCGAGCGCGTAGCGAAGGCTGTGAGCGAGGAAATCGAGGTGCAGCTGGCACAGCTGCCGCGTAAGGAAATCGCAGGCACCTCTTTGCAGCAGGCTGGCAAAATTATTTTGGCGCAGGATATGGCTACGGTAATCGAAATGGCTAACCTGTCTGCTCCTGAGCATCTGGAAATCATGACGAAGGCACCGTTTGAGATTATGCCGTATATCCGTAATGCCGGTGCAATGTTCCTCGGTGCATATTCACCGGAACCGCTGGGAGATTATTATGCAGGACCGAACCACGTTCTGCCGACCGGCGGCACGGCGAAGTTCTATTCTGTGCTGAACGTAGAAACCTTTATGAAGAAAACCAGCATCATTGCCTACACTGCTCCGGCACTGCTGGCAGCTGCTGATGATATCATTACGCTGGCAGAGGCAGAGGGCCTGCAGGCTCATGCCAACGCTATTCGTAAACGTGTTGCGGAGGAAAAGAAATAATGACCGATTTTGCTGTACGCCAAAGTATTGAGGCGATGGAGGAATATGCAGTGGAGAGCGTGGCCGCTGACGTGATTGTGAACGCCAACGAAAGCAATTATCCGCTGCCGGAGGAGATTACGGCGAAGGTTGTGGCGCGCACTGCACGCTTCCCCTTCAACCGCTATCCGCCGATGAAGGCCGAGAATCTGTGCGAGATTATCGCCAAGGAGCTCGATGTTGATGTAGACTGCGTGAAGGTGGGCAATGGCTCGAGTGAGCTGCTGGAGAAGGCCTGCTATGTGTTCGGCGGTCCGGGCAAAAAAATCGCTGTGCCATGGCCCTCGTTTTCCATGTATGGCGAGTACGCTGCTCTTTCCGACAGTGAGGAGATACGCTATCCGCTGACAGAGGAGGGCTATGTTGATGCAGATGCTGTTATCAGCTTTTGCAAGGAGCAGCAGCCGTCGCTGCTGATTATCTGCAATCCTAATAATCCGACAGGCAATTACAACAGCCTTAAGGATATGGAAAAAATTTTGGCGAACGTCAGCTGTCCTGTGATTATGGACGAGGCCTATATGGAGTTTGCCGATGGCAAGGAGCTGGCGCCGAACGATATGCGTCCGCTGAATAAGCTGTGGCTTGTGGCTGGCTCGACGCTGAGCCTTTTGGGCCGTTACAGCAACCTGCTGGTGTTCCGCACCTTCTCGAAGGCTTATGGACTCGCAGGCCTGCGCTGCGGCTATGCTGTGGGCGCTATTGGTCTCACGCGTCAGCTGGGCAAGGCACTGCTGCCCTACCATGTCAATGCTTATACGCTGATGGTGGCGAAAACTGTTTACGAAAATAAAAATTTATATAGGGAACGCATCCGTGAAATACGTGCTGAGCGCGATAAGCTGGTTGCAGCGTTTAAGGCTTTAGGCTTCCGCGTGTGGCCGACGGCGACAAACTTTGTCACCTTCCGCGCTGAGGGCGAGCTGATGCAGCAGCTGGCGCAGGCCTATAATGCTAAGTACAAGGACAGTCTTGCGGAGCAGGCTGCCAGCGGCAAGCTGATTTTTAAATATTACATGGAAAACAGCATCCTGGTGCGTGATTTTACGACGCATCCTGTACTCACCGGCTGCCTGCGTATCACCGTCGGCCTGCCGGAGGAAAATGAGCAGCTTATCAGCAAGCTGCAGGCGTTATGTGCGGAGGTTAAGGCATGAGAAGCGCAGCAGTAGAACGCAAAACGCTGGAAACAGGCGTGAGCGTGGAATGGAATCTTGATGGCAGCGGCAGCTGCGAAATCAATACAGGCATCGGCTTTTTAGACCATATGCTGACGCTCTTGGCCAAGCACAGCTTCAGCGACCTCACGGTGCAGGCGAAGGGCGATCTTGATGTGGACAGCCACCACACCGTTGAGGATTGCGGCATCGTGCTGGGACAGGCGCTCAAGGAGGCCATTGGCGATAAGGCAGGCATTCACCGCTACGGCAACTGCTTTTTGCCGATGGACGAGGCGCTGGTGCAGGTGTGTCTGGATTTCAGTGGCCGCTCCTACCTCGTTTTTGACGCTGATATTCCCAAGGTGCAGCTGGGCATTTATGATGCCGAGATGACAGAGGAATTCTTCCGCGCTGTGGCGATGCAGGCAGGACTGACGCTGCACATCCGCGTGCTTGCGGGCAAGAACACGCATCATATTATTGAGGCGATGTTCAAGGGCTTTGCGAGAGCGCTGGCAGAGGCGTGGGCACACGATAGCAGGGTGCATGGGGTTATGAGCAGTAAGGGTGCATTATGAATAAAAAAATAACAATTATAGACTACGGCATGGGCAATCTGTACAGCGTGCAGAATGCGCTGAAGGCGATAGGCGCGGATCCTGTTGTGACGAGCGATGCGGCGGTGATTGCGCAGGCTGAAAAAATTCTGCTGCCGGGCGTGGGTGCCTTTGGTGACTGCATGGCGAATCTTGAACGCTCAGGGCTGATTCCGGTGATTATGGACAGCCTGAATAGCGGCAAGCCGTTCCTCGGCATCTGCCTGGGTATGCAGCTTTTATTTGAGGGCAGCGACGAGGCACCGGGCGTGAAGGGCCTGGGCTTCTTCAAAGGACAGGTCAAGCTGCTGCGTACAGAGCTGAAGATTCCGCATATGGGCTGGAACAAGCTGGAGTTGCGCAGTCCGTCGCCGCTTTTAGAGGGCGCGGAGGGTGAATATGTTTACTTCGTCCACAGCTTTCATGCGGAGCCGGAGGATAGCAGCATCATTACCTCGGTTTGTGATTACGGCATGGAGGTTACCGCGTCCGTCGGACGCGGCAATGTGCAGGCCTTTCAGTTCCATCCGGAGAAGTCGAGCAGCGTCGGCATGAGGCTGCTGAAAAATTTTGTAGAGTTATGAGGGGAAGATTATGATTATATATCCTGCAATAGATATCCGTGGCGGTCGCTGCGTGCGTCTGAC
>OQWM01000735.1_pt1 | contig 21572 bp, 9 predicted proteins | sample 1691531 | NCBI WGS metagenome assembly OQWM01 (sample SAMN03418257, study PRJEB22391) | human gut metagenome | biome: human-gut; feature: organic feature; material: feces | host: Homo sapiens | place: Tanzania | collected 2013-01
TATTCAAAGACATTTCCTTCCAGATCAACGAGAAGGACCGTATAGCCCTGATGGGAAAGAATGGCGCAGGAAAAAGCACATTGCTCAAGATTATCGCCGGTGTGAGAAATGCCACCCGTGGCTCCGTTTCTGCTCCCAAGGATTGCGTCATCGCCTATCTGCCTCAGCATCTGATGACCGAAGATGGCAGAACCGTATTCGAGGAAACCTGCCAGGCGTTTGCCCATCTGCACGAAATGCAGGCTGAGATTGACCGCATCAACAACGAACTCACTACCCGTACCGACTACGACAGCGATGACTACATGCAGCTTATCGAGAAAGTATCTTCATTATCAGAGAAATTCTACGCCATCGACATGACCCATTTCGAGGAAGATGTTGAGAAAACGCTACTCGGTCTCGGTTTCGAACGCTCCGATTTCAACCGCCCTACCAGCGAGTTTTCGGGAGGATGGAGAATGAGAATAGAGTTGGCAAAACTGCTTTTGAAATCGCCTGACGTGCTGCTGCTCGATGAGCCAACCAACCATCTCGACATCGAATCTATCGGCTGGCTCGAAGACTTCATCATCAACAGTTCGAAAGCTGTAGTTGTCATCAGCCACGACCGGAAATTCGTTGACGACATCACAACCAGAACCATCGAAGTGACCATGGGCAGAATCTACGATTACAAAGCCACCTACAGCCAATATCTGGAACTGCGCAAGGAACGCCGCGAACAGCAGATGAAGAAATATGAGGAACAGCAGAAGATGATTGCTGAAACCAAGGACTTTATAGAACGCTTCAAAGGCACTTATTCTAAAACCTTCCAGGTGCAGAGCCGCGTGAAGATGCTAGAGAAACTGGAACTTATCGAAGTGGATGAAGAAGATACAAGCCGCCTCCGACTCAAGTTCCCGCCAAGCCCACGAAGCGGTGCTTATCCGGTTCAGATGAGCGATGTGGCGATGTCGTTTGATGGCAAGAAGATTTTCAGCGGCGTAAATCTTACCGTAGAAAGAGGCGACAAGATTGCCTTCGTGGGAAGAAACGGAGAGGGTAAGTCAACGCTTGTGAAATGTATCATGGGTCAGCTTCAGAACGAAGGAAAGTTGGAATTGGGACATAATGTGCAGATAGGTTATTTCGCCCAGAACCAGGCTTCTCTGCTCGATGGCGAACTTACCGTATTTCAGACCATTGATGATGTTGCCAAAGGTGAAATCCGCAACAAGATACGCGATTTGCTGGGAGCATTCATGTTTGGCGGAGAGGATTCTACCAAGAAGGTGAAAGTATTGTCGGGAGGTGAGCGCACCCGCCTTGCCATTCTCAAACTGCTGCTGGAGCCGGTGAATCTGCTGATTCTCGATGAGCCTACCAACCACCTCGACCTGAAGACCAAGGATGTGCTGAAACAGGCACTTCTTGATTTCGACGGAACGCTCATCGTGGTTAGTCACGACCGTGATTTCCTAGATGGTCTTGTCAGCAAGGTTTATGAATTCGGTCATGGTCGCGTCCGAGAACATCTCTGCGGTATTTACGAATTCCTGGAATCGAAGAAGATGGAAAATCTTCAGGAACTGGAGAAGAAGCAATAACCCCTATTCTATTGTTTCTTTATAAAAAATAAAGCATAAAATAAAAGTCCTGATGTTTCAAACATACGAAACATCAGGACTTTATTTTTTATCTATTCAGGAAAACCATTCCCGAAAAATTCTATTCGGAAAAAATCCCTTCTGGGAATTACCAAAGCTCCAGACGCTGGTTCTTAGGAATAAACAACTTATCGCCCTGCTTTACGCCAAATGCCTCATACCATGCATCGATGTGAGGAAGCGCACCATCAACACGCCACTTGCCGAGAGAATGAGGATCATCCTTTACACGGTTGCGGATTTCCTTATCAGTAATGTTCTGTCCCCAAACACCTGCATAGGCGAGGAAGAAACGCTGGTCAGGAGTGAAACCATCCTTGTTCTTCAATGGCTTCTTGGCTGTAGCATTCTTGAAGGCATTATATGAAACCATCAAACCACCATGGTCGGCAAGGTTCTCACCGAGGGTGAAACGGCCGTTGGCATTCAGATCAGGCAAAACCTTGATGTTGCTGAAGAAATCAGCATACATATCAGCACGCTTGTTGAAACCTTCTGCATCTTCAGCTGTCCACCAGTCCTTCAGATTACCGCTAGCATCATACTGACGACCCTGATCATCGAATCCGTGAGTCATCTCATGACCAATTACTACGCCGATAGCACCATAGTTGAACGCTGCATCAGCCTTAGCGTCAAAGAACGGATACTGAAGAATACCAGCTGGGAAGCAGATTTCATTGGTAGTAGGATTATAGTAAGCATTCACGGTCTGAGGAGTCATGAACCACTCATCCTTATCTACCGGCTTACCTGCCTTCTCTGCAATCTCCTTATCGTTGGCAAACTTGCGGCAAGCCAACACGTTCTCATAATAGCTCTTAGATGGGTCGATGCTGAGCTTGCTGAAATCAGTCCACTTGTTAGGATAACCAATCTTTACATAGAACTTATCGAGTTTGTTGTGAGCAGCTTCCTTTGTAGTCTGGCTCATCCAGGTCTGAGCATCGATACGCTGACCGAGACTGATCTGAAGATTCTTCACGAGGGTCTCCATCATCTTCTTAGAGCTTTCTGGGAAATAGCGCTTGCAGTAGATGCGACCGAGTGCCTCGCCCAACTGAGCCTCTACCTGAGCAGTAGCACGCTTCCACAGAGGATAATCCTCCTTGCGGCCACTCATAGTCTTGCCGAAGAATTCGAAACGGGCTTCGCGAATCTCATCGCTGAGATAAGAAGCAGAACTCTTGATGATGTCCCACTCCATCAGAGCCTTCAATGTGCCTGCACATTCTGCAGCAGCCACCTTGTCATAACCGGCGAAGAAAGCAGGCTGACCTACAATCATCTCCTTGAGATATTCGCTCTTGATTCCCTCGGCGTTGGCAAGTGCCTCGAGAGGAATGTTAGGATAATTCTCCTTGAATTCTGCCAAGGTCATCTTGTTGTAGTTCGCCTGAGGATCACGAAGTTCGGTGCGGCTCTTTGAGAAAGTAGCGAGCGTTGTTTCGTGAAGGAATACGGCAGAAGCCTTCTTAGCAGCCTCATCGGCAGAGAAGCCGTAGAGCTGGAACATCTTGCTGAGGTAAGTCTTATAAGCCTCACGGATGGCTACGGTTGCAGCATCGTTGTTGAGGTAATAATCCTTGGCACCGAGAGTAAGACCGCCCTGCATCAGGTTGTAGATGTTCATGGTTACGTTCTTCTCATCGGCAGCGAAACCTGCGCCATAGCTCAAGCCGAGACCCATCCAGGCATACTTAACCTGGAGCTTCTGAAGTTCGTCCTTGGTCTTGGCAGCTTCAATCTCATCCATCAGAGGCTTAACAGGAGCGATTCCAGCCTTGTTGCGGCTGTCAACATCCATAGAGAGTTTGTAGAAATCAGATAATTTCTGCTCGATGGTTCCAGCCTTGTAAGTCTTCTTCTGGAGTTCAGAAAGAATGGTGTTGATGCGCTTGTTGTTGTTCTCAGCCAGCTGGTCAAAACTGCCATAACGGCTGTAAGCGGCAGGAAGAGGATTATTCTTCTGCCATCCGCCTGTAGCAAACTGATAAAAATTGTCTGCTGGCTTCACTGACTTGTCGAGATTGCTCATGACAAGACCCGATTTGTTCTGAGCGTCAGCGCCTAATGGCAGAGCTGCAATCAGCATCATCGGTAAGATCATCTTCATTTTCATTTTCTTCTCTTTATTTTATATTAATGTTACTGTTATTTCGAAACTTCTTCCAATTCTTCCGAAAGGAGCATCCAGCGCTCGTTCTCCTCATCGAGACCCTTCATGAGTTCGGTGTATTCAGTAACGAGTTCCATGTTGGTTGCATTTTCCGGTTTCATCAGGAGTTCATCAATCTCCTTCTTTCTCGCTTCCAGTTTCTCAATCTTCGCCTCACATTCCTTCACGGCTTTCTCTGCCTTACGAATCTTCTTCTGCTGTTCCTTATGTTCTGCGTAGCTTTGCTTGCCGGATGTGGCAGCAGCAAGACTGTCGGCTGTAGAACCTGATGCGACAGAAGAGCCGGAAGTATTAGCGGAAGGCGAACCGGCAGAAGCCATACTCTGGCTGGCAAGAGCCTGATTGATGTTCTCAGCATTGTGGGCACGGAGATAATCGTAAATGCCACCGAGATGCTCACGAACCTTGCCGCCGCCAAACTCATAGACTTTATCTACCAGACCATCGAGAAATTCACGGTCGTGGCTCACGATGATGGCTGTTCCATCGAAAGCCTTGATGGCTTCTTTCAGCACATCCTTCGACTGCATGTCGAGGTGATTGGTAGGCTCATCGAGAATGAGGAGATTCACCGGTTCGAGCAGGAGCTTGATCATCGCCAGTCGGCTGCGTTCACCTCCACTCAGTACCTTGACAAACTTCTCTGAAGTCTCGCCGCCAAACATGAAGGCGCCCAGGAGATCGTTCACCTTCAGACGCATTTCGCCTGTTGCCACATTGTCGATAGTCTGGAAGATGGTAAGATTCTCATCCAAGAGCTGCGCCTGATTCTGGGCGAAATAGCCAATCTGTACATTATGACCAATCTTGAGCGTTCCGGTGAAAGGAATCTCACCCATGATACATTTTACCAGGGTAGACTTACCCTCGCCGTTCTTACCCACGAAAGCCACCTTCTCGCCACGCTTGATGGTAAAGGTAACATGGTCGAAGACGGTGTGTGTACCGTAATCTTTGCGCACCTCATCGCAGATGATAGGATAATCGCCACTTCTGAGACAAGGAGGGAATTTGAGGTGCATCTGCTTGTTGTCAACCTCATCCACCTCGATAGGCACGATTTTCTCGAGCTGCTTGATTCTGCTCTGCACCTGAACCGCCTTGGTAGGCTTGTAGCGGAACCGCTCGATGAAATCCTTGATGTCGGCAATTTCCTTCTGCTGGTTTTCGTAAGCACGGAGCTGCTGCTCGCGGCGTTCAGCACGCAATACAACATACTCATCGTAGTTCACCTTATAATCTTCTACCCTTCCGCAAGTAATTTCGAGGGTACGGTTAGTTACATTGTTGATGAAAGCACGGTCGTGACTCACCAGAACCACAGCCTTAGCACTCTGCGCCAGGAACTGCTCCAACCACTGGATACTTTCAATGTCAAGGTGGTTGGTAGGCTCATCGAGGAGCAGGACATCAGGCTTCTGCAACAGAATCTTAGCAAGTTCGATACGCATACGCCAACCACCGGAAAACTCCTTGGTTGGGCGCTCGAAATCATCGCGCGTAAAGCCAAGACCGCTCAAGGTGCGCTCTATCTCAGCCTCATAGTTTTCGCCACCCATCATCATGTAGCGTTCATGTTCCTGGGTAAACTTCTCTACGAGCTGAGCATAGCTTTCGCTCTCATAGTCGGTGCGGTCGGCCATTTCCTGCTGCATCTTGTCCAGACGCGCCTTCATCTCGGTATTATGGGCGAAAGCCTTGCGGGTTTCCTCCTTCACGGTCGTATCATCCTGCAGCTTCATTACCTGTGGCAGATAGCCGATGGTGGTTTCATTAGGAATTGCCACAACGCCAGCAGTAGGTTTCTGCAAACCGCAGAGAATCTTGAGCATCGTAGATTTTCCGGCACCATTCTTACCCACCAGGGCAATGCGGTCGCGGTCGTTGATGACGAAACTTACATCATGAAAGAGAGGCTTGACGCCAAACTCTACTTTCAGTCCTTCTACTGAAATCATCTATTTTATTTTATAATTTACAATTAATAATTTACTGAACTTTCGCACGTGGTTCAAGTACGGGCTGAAGGCCCAAAAGCTCTTAGCCCAGGGCATCGCCCTGGGTATAATAGCAATCAGCAAGGCGCCCTGTAAGGGCAAAAGCTTTGTAAATTGCCTGGTACTTGAAAGCTTTTGCCCTTTCAGGGCGACAAACTTGCGTCCATGATTACCCAGGGCGTTGCCCTGGGCTAGGAGCTTCTGCCCTTTCAGGGCGTGTGGAGCTCACTAGCGAAACTTGAGTAATTGAAAGTTTAGAATTTATTTTTAATTTCTTATTTTTAATCTCTTATTTTTTGTTTTTATGATAAAGAAATCTATTGGTAGAAATGCAAAGGCGAAGTGTGAGAAAATGATGGCAGCAGATGTTGTCGTGTTTGAGAATCCGGAATTCGGAAAGGTTCGTACCTTGACGGATAAGCAGGGGGAGCCATGGTTTTGTGGTCAGGATCTCTGCGATGTGCTCGGATATAAGCGTCCGGATCATGCTGTGAATCAGCACGTTGATGATGTTGACGTCCTGAAATGGTACGTTAACGTTGAGGGTTGTTTACGCAAGGATGGCACACGTTCAAATCCTCGCCGACTGGTGACTTTCGTGAACGAGAGCGGATTCTATGCCCTGCTTTTCTGTTCTAAGTTGCCGGCGGGAAGAAAGTTCAAGCGCTGGGTTACCGCCGAGGTGCTGCCGCAGATTCGCAAGAATGGCTGCTATCAGCTGCAGCAGGACTTAGAAATAAAGGAGAAGCTGATAGGAGAGAAAGAGAAGCTGATAGGCGAGCAGACTCTGGATATTGCCTTGAAGCAGAAGTTGATTGGCGAAAAGGAGCAGGACATTGCTTTGAAGCAGAAGCTGATAGGCGAGCAGGATGTGGAAATCCGACGCTTGAACGACGTGGTGGGCGACCAGGTGGTGCGTCTTGTCAAGGGCAGCGAGAATATCCTCACCCTTGAGCGCCAGGTGGATGATCTCTTGCCGAAGGCACTTTACAGCGACAATGTGCTGGATTCCATCTCCTGTTACACCACCACGCAGGTGGCGAAGGAGTTGGGCATCACCGCTCAGGAATTGAACCGTTCGCTCTGTGCCCTGCACATTCAGTATTACCAGAGCGGTCAGTATATGCTTTATGCCGAGTACGCCCACAAGGGGCTGGCGAAGAGCCGCACGCATTTCAAGTCGTATATGGCGCCTGCAAGTGATGGCAGGAGCGAGAAGGTGGGCAGGGTGAATACCCACACCTATCTGGTATGGACGGAGAAGGGCCGCAAGTTCATCCACGACCTCGCCCATCGTTTCTGGGAACTCGCCGAACTGTATGAGGTGAAGAATCTCTAACCCCTTCATCCTAAAACAAGGATGAAGAAAGGAAGAAAACAATAAAAAAGAGGGTGTGTCTTGGACTTTTGACACACCCTCATTTTCTATATATATATAATAATGTGTATTATAAGTTGTTCAGCAAATCGGCCTTGCCGTCGTTGATCAACTTAATCACCAATTCTCCGAACAGCGTGTTCTGCCATGCAAACCATGGACGGGTGAACTTCGATGCATCATCCTTGTGGAATGACTCGTGGATGAAGCCCATGCCCGCATCCGTGTTCAGCAACATCTTCATGCAGAAACGAATCTCGTCGTCGCTCTGGGCTGTGAAACACTTCATCATGATAGACATAGGCCAAGGCATGTCGTATCCGATGTGAGGACCACCGATGCCCTCGCCAGCCTTGCCACGGAAGAAACAAGGATTGTCCTCGCTCCAAACAAAACGGCGGGTGTTCTGATAGATAGGGTCGTTCATCGGAACATCACCCATATAGCCCATACCCAACAAGGATGGCACGTTGGAATCGTCCATCAGAAGCTGGTTGCCGAAACCATCTACCTCGTAAGCGTAAATCTTGCCGTACTTAGGATGGTTGTAGATAGCATACTTCTGCAAGGCTGCCTGCACCTCATCGGCAAGACTGCTGCAATCCTTGGCAATCTTCAGAGCCGCATCCTTCTTTGCCGCATCCTTCTCAGCCACATGCTTCAGAATCTCGGCAGCCTTGTTCATGGATGATACTGCCATGAAATTAGAAGGAATCAGGAATGGAAGAATCGTAGCGTCATCCGAAGGACGGAACATGGAGGCAATCAATCCCACTGGCTTCACCGGAGCACCGAAACCGTCCCAGCCGATGGTATCGAAGGCACGGTCGGAAACACGGGTAAAGTGATATGCCTTGGCTGTTACCTTGCGCTGCTGCTCGTGGAAGGTCTTCAGGATGTTCTCCACAGCCTGCATCCATACTTCGCCGAAGATGGAGTCATCGCCAGTCACCTTCCAGTACTCGTAAGCCAGGCGGATAGGGTAGCAGAAGGAGTCAATCTCATACTTGCGCTCGAACACGTCTGGCTGCATCTTGGTGCGGTCTTTCACCCATCCGGCACCCGTAGGACCATCGTTGAAGGCATTGGCATAGCGGTCGATGTTGATGCACTTCAGCTGACGCAGAATCACGCCCTTCAGCATCTTCTTCAGCTTCTCGTCCTTGTTGGCAAGTGCCACGTATGGCCATACCTGTGCTCCTGAGTCGCGGAGCCACATGGCTGGGATATCGCCTGTATATACGAATGTATCGTCGTCGCCGTTTTCGAGTACACGATAGTGAACGGTGCTCTCCAGGGTGTTGGGATAGCAGTTGGCAAACATCCAAGCCAACTTTGGGTTCTTCTTCAGCAGTTTCTGCACTTCCTTGATTTTCTTTTCTACTGCAGTAGAAGTGAAGAGACGGTCTTCCACTGGTGGGCGCTTAGATTCGTACTTGCCATCCACCGGTGTTACCACCTTGGTGTAGCGTGCGTGCACATCTACCTTGGCATTCTCCTGAGCCATCGCACTCATGGAGGCAAGAAGAGCCATCGTTAAAATAGTCTTTCTCATTATTCTTATCTTTTTGTTAGTTAGTTCATTATTAGTTCATTAATTATGGACGGTATCTATGTCGGCATCTATGTCGGCATCTATGGACGGTATTTATGGTCTGTCGGCAGGACGCGTGCCCCACTTGGATGGCTGGCTGCCCATCTGGAGTTCCAGGGTGCCGCCCTTCATGATGTCGTTATACATGATGTACGACTTGGTGTATGGCTTGCCGTTGAGCTTGATGTGCTGGATATACATGTTCTCCTTGCTGTTGTCCCTGCAGATGATGCTGAAGGTCTTGCCCTTGCCCACGTTCACCGATGCCTTGTCGAAGATAGGACTGCCGATGATGTACTTGCCGCCGGCTGGCTCTACCTGATAGAGACCCATGGATGAAAGCACATACCATGCCGACATCTGGCCTACGTCTTCATTGCCGCTCAGTCCGTCGAAATCGTCCTTATACATCTCGTTCATGGTCTGGCGCAGCAGACGGGCTCCCTTCCAAGGCTGGCCCACATAGTTGTACATGTAGAGCACGTGATGGCTAGGCTCGTTGCCGTGGGCATACTGTCCGATGAGTCCTGATATGTCGGGAGATGCATTGTCGCCCATGCTGCCGGTGACGATGAAGAGCGAATCGAGCTTGGTAACAAACTTCTGTTCGTTGCCGAAGAGTTTCACGAGTCCGTGCACATCGTGTGGCACCAGCCAGGTGTATTGCCATGCATTGCCCTCGGTGTAATCGTCGTCACGATGCTCGGCAGCGAATGGGTTGAATGGGGTGCGGAACTTGCCGTCGGAACCGATGCCGCGCATGAATCCGGTTTCCTTGTCGAAGTATGTGCTGTAAGATTTAGCTCTCTTCTCGAAATACTTGGCGTCTGCCTTCTTGCCCAGCATGCGCGCCACCTTGGCAACGCAGGCATCAGCCAGGGCATATTCCAGACCCTTGGCTACGGTTTCCTTGGTCTTCTCCTTGTCGTAAGGCAGATAGCCGTATTTCTTAAGCAGACCCAGGCCACGGTCATCTCTCAACGCCGACTGCTTCATCGCCTCGTAGGCGCCTTCCTTATCCTGCACGTAGCCCTTCAATACCATGTCGGCAAGCACAGGAATGCCTGGGTTGCCCACCATGCAGTTGGTTTCGTTGCCCATCAGATGCCATACCGGCAACTGGCCCTGCTGGCGATAGATATTGATGAAGGTGCTTGCCATATCAGGCAACATATCGGTGTGAATCATCGTCATCAGCGGATGAGCCGCACGATAGGTATCCCAGAGCGAGAGGGTGGTGTAGTTGGTGAAATTGCCGTCGTATACCTTGCCGTCGGCACCGCGATACTGTCCGTTGACATCCGAGAATACGGATGGAGCGGTCATGGTGTGATACATCGCCGTGTAGAAGATGCGGCGTGATGCGGAATCGGTGGTCTCGATGTTCACCTTGTTCAGTTCCCTGTTCCAGGCTTCGTCGGCATCAGCCACCACCTGGCGGAAATCCCAGCCCGGAATCTCCTTCTTCAGGTTCAGCTGGGCGTTCTCGGTGCTTACTGCCGACATGCCCGTCTTTACCATCAATGGCTTGGTAACATCTGCTGCCACAATGAGCCATCTTCCGGTGCCTAATGGCTTCACGGTGACAGGCTGCGAGAATTCGGCGAAGAAGAATGCCTTCTGGTCGTTGGCCCAACCCTTGGAGAAGCGGTGGCCTGCCAGGGTGGTAGAGGTAATCTTATCTACGTTGTAATCCTTTGCCGCATCCCATCCGATGCCCTGCTTCAGGTCGAGCACCAGCTGTGCCTGCTGTGCATCTGCCCCGAAGGTATAGCGCTGAAATCCGGCACGCTGGGTGGCTGTAAGCTCTACCCACACGTTAGGCTGCTGCAGTTTCACGGCGTAGTAGCCCGGGCGCACATTCTCGTTGGCATGACTGAAGAGGATTTCTTTTTGGTTAGCATCTGTCACCGGCAGGAATGCCACGTCGCCCAGGTCGCCGATACCGGTGCCGCTGAGGTGCTGATGGCCGAATCCGATGAGCACGGAGTCGGAATGGTGATAGCCCGAGCACCAATCCCAGCCACGTGAAGGCTCGGTAGGGCCCAGCTGCACATATCCGAACGGAACATTGGCTCCGAGGAATACGTGACCGTGACCACCCGTTCCGATTCTTGGATTTACAAACTGGGTGAGATTGCCCAACTTAGCCTGTTGGGCGAAAGATGCCTGGGTGAAGCCACCGGCTATCACGCAAGTCATCATCAATAGATTGATCAGTTTCTTTCTCATATTGTTTTAACGTGTATTGTTTTAAACGTGCAAACTATAGTTCTTGTAAACTATTAGTTATGAATAATTGATATTGAATTTCGTTATATTTTGATTGATGCAAAGATAAGAAAAAAAAATGTGAATGCCAAATTTTCCTTTAAAAATTGATGATTCCGATTAAAAAAGGTGTTGCTTTCCTAGGAATGCAACACCTTTTGGGGCTATTTTTGCCTTGTTCTTATAGTTTTTTATGTCTTTTATTCTATCTTCCAGTCTGTGATGTTGTGCGTTGCCATATCAAAGTTGATACCCACTTTCACGATAGGCAGACCGGTAAGAGCAAATCGCTTGGGGTATTCTTTCAGGTCTATCTGCTTCATCGCAACACTTGCATCCTGATTTAGCTTCAGCTCCACGATATAGAGATGGGTGGATGAGCGAAGTACCATATCTACTCTGCCCTTTGGTGTGCGAACCTCTACATCAACCATATAGGCAGAGAGCAGGGTGAAAATGACGAACAGCATCTGTTGGTAATGACCCTCATAGTCGGTATTGTCGCAATAAGGCACGGTGGCAAGGAATGTCTTGAGATGCTGCAAGGCAAGGTCCATATCTTCCTTGTTCAGGGCACGAGCCATGTTGCGAACAGTATTGTTGGTGGCTACCGTATTAGGAGTGACATAATGCGGTATGAGTGCCTTGGTCAATCCGATGCGCACCTCTCTATTTGGGATGCCCAAGAAATAGGAATCATACTCCTTGTCATACCCCTTGATAGTGATATAGCCGCTCTGATAGAGGAGAGGCGTGAGGGTGGTCATCGTTCCTGCTTCAGTTGGCGCGTCAAAGTCGGAGGCATCCGCTTCCATTCCCTCGGCAAAGTCGGTGTATGCCGTATCGTACTTCTTCATCATGTTGATGAGGTAAGTTGGCGTGCCTGAGGTAAACCAATAATAGTCCAACTTTCCCTTAGTCATGGCATTGAGCAGGCTGAAAGGATTAAATACATCTGGCGAATTGGCAGAGAAATGGTAGCCATCGTAATAGTCACGTAGTGCCTCTATGGTCTCTTCTCTGTTTTTGCCTAGTTTCTCTCCCAGGTTGTCGATGTCTGCCGACATCTGGGTTAGCAATTCTTCTTTGGTGATGCCGCAGATGCCCGCATATTCATCGTCCATGCTCACATTGGTGATATTGTTCAGCTCGCTGAAGATACTGAGTTGTGAGAACTTGGTGATGCCAGTCAAGAAGACAAAGCGGAGATGAGGCTCGCATTTTTTCAATGGACTATAGAAATTGCGCATTTCTTCACGAAGCACTTTTAGCTTGTCTGTCTCATGTACTACATCCAGCAAAGGGGCATCGTATTCGTCTATGACAACTACTACCTGCTTGCCTGTTTGTCTGTAGAGGGTGTCTATCAGGTTGTTTAGCCTGATGTTGGGGTCTATATGGTCACTCTTTATGCCAAATCGTTCCTCATTGTTCTTTAGAATGTAAAGGAGATAACGACGTAGAGCATCTATATCCAAATGTTTGCCACCAGACATGTCAAAGTGAAGCACAGGATATTCTGTCCACTCTTTCTCTAGCTTCTCAATGGCAAGTCCCTTGAAGAGTTCCTTCTTGCCCTCAAAATAGCTTTGGAAAGTGGATGTTAACAACGACTTGCCGAAACGGCGTGGGCGGCTCAAGAAGAAATGCTTGCCACCGCCATGAGTCATGCGATAGACGTATTCCGTCTTGTCAACATACAGCAGATTACGATTGATAATCTCTGAAAATGTCTGGATTCCCACTGGGTATAATTTCAATGCTGCCATCTTCCTAAGTGTTTGATTTTAATACTATGGTGCAAAAGTAATACATTTATTTGAGATTCCAAAACTTTTCATTATTTTTTTTTGTCTCACCATTGGTGAGGGGGGAGACCTGTTACTCACGTAGAATGAGCTTATTCGGATGCTAAAGTACAAATAATATTCGAAAAACGATACAAAATATCTTGTTTTTGGCAATAAATTACGAATTGTATCATCTTTTGCTTGATATGATAGCAAAATGTAAGGTTTGTGTGTTTAAATACTTTTAAATTGTTATACCTTGTGTTAGTGTGGTGCAAAATGCAAGTAAACCTTCTTTTATTCTAGCAAAAAGTTGTAATTTTGCAGCCGAAACATAACATTATGTTAGAAATAACCGTAAAAGAAAGGAAAAGATATTATGTGTGGAATCGTATCAATCTTCAATATTCAGGAGCAAACGCCTGAATTGCGACAGCAAGCGCTACGTATGAGTCAGAAGATCCGTCATCGCGGACCAGACTGGAGCGGAATCTATTGTGGTGGTTCGGCTATCCTCGCACACGAGCGTCTGAGCATCGTTGACCCTGAGAGTGGTCGCCAACCTCTGTTCGCACCCGACAAGAAACAGGTGCTTGCCGTAAATGGTGAGATCTATAATCACCAGGATATCCGTGCTCGCTTCGCCGATACCTACCAGTATCAGACGGGCAGTGACTGCGAGGTGATTCTCTCGCTCTATCGTGAGATGCGTGAAGATACCGATTTCGCCACCTTAATATATAAAGGAGAGGATGCTGTGCATGAGCGCATCTGCCAGATGCTGGAGCAACTGAATGGTATCTTTGCTTTTGCTCTCTATGATGTGGAGCGAGATGAATTCTTGATAGCTCGCGACCCTATTGGCGTGATACCTCTTTATATAGGTTACGACAAGGACGGCAAGGTGATGGTTGCCTCAGAGCTGAAAGCGCTCGAAGGTCAGTGCGACCACTATGAGCCATTCCTCCCAGGACATTATTATTATAGCAAGACTCCTGGCATGAAGCGTTATTATACTCGCGATTGGTTCGAGTATGCTGCCATGCAGAAGAAATATCAGATAGATGACAACAAAAAGGCTACCCAGCAGCTCGCTGATGCAGAGCCACAGGAGAAGGCTGCCGTAGCCGAGATACATGATGCACTGGAAGCATCAGTGAAGCGCCAGTTGATGAGCGATGTGCCATACGGTGTGCTCCTCAGCGGTGGTCTCGATTCTTCTGTCATCTCTGCCATCGCCGAGAAATATTCCACCACCCGAGTGGAGAATGGTGGCGAGACCAAGGCTTACTGGCCACGTCTTCACTCCTTCGCCGTAGGCTTGAAGGGAGCACCTGACTTGGCAAAGGCTCGATTGGTGGCTGAGCACATCGGCACCGTGCATCACGAGATCAACTATACCATTCAGGAGGGTCTGGATGCCATTCGTGATGTCATCTACTTCATTGAAACCTACGATGTAACCACCGTCCGTGCATCTACCCCAATGTATCTCTTGGCTCGTGTCATCCGAAGCATGGGCATCAAGATGGTTCTCTCTGGCGAGGGTGCCGACGAGGTGTTTGGTGGTTACCTCTACTTCCACAAGGCTCCAGATGCAAAGGCTTTCCACGAGGAAACCGTCAGAAAGCTGGGCAAACTCTATATGTACGACTGCTTGAGAGCCAACAAGAGCCTTGCTGCTTGGGGCATCGAAGGTCGTGTTCCTTTCCTCGACAAGGAATTTCTGGACGTAGCGATGGGTATGAACCCTGTATTGAAGATGTGTCCAGACAAGACCATCGAGAAAAAGGTGGTAAGAGAGGCATTCGCCGACCTGCTGCCAGAGGAAGTGGCATGGCGACAGAAGGAGCAGTTCTCGGATGGCGTAGGATATTCTTGGATTGACACCCTGAAGCAAATCACTGCATCAGCCGTGAGCGATGAGCAGATGGCACATGCAGCCGAACGATTCCCTATCAATCCTCCACAGAACAAGGAGGAGTATTATTATCGCTCCATCTTTGCCGAGCATTTCCCAAGCGACAGTGCCGCCCGCAGTGTGCCAAGTGTACCAAGCGTGGCATGCTCTACAGCCGAGGCACTGGCATGGGATGCCTCCTTCAAGAATCAGAACGACCCAAGCGGAAGAGCCGTGGCAGGCGTTCACGAACAAGCATATAAGTAAAGAATAAATAACCGATAAAACGAACAAGAAATGGAAAAAGGATTGTACAGTTCAGCCTATGAGCACGATGCGTGTGGTGTAGGTATGGTGGTTAACATCCACGGAAACAAGAGTCATGAGCTTGTGGACAATGCCTTGAAGGTACTTGAGAACATGCGCCACCGTGGCGCTGAGGGTGCTGACAACAAGACGGGTGATGGAGCTGGTATCATGCTCCAGATTCCACACGAGTTTATTCTTCTTCAGGGTATCCCTGTCCCAGAGAAGGGAAAATATGGTACAGGTCTTGTCTTCTTGCCTAAGGACGAGAAGAAACAGCAGGACATCCTCTCCATCATGATCGAGGAAATCGAACGTGAGGGACTCCAGTTGATGCACCTTCGCAATGTGCCTACCAACCCTGACTGTCTCGGTGAGGCAGCCCTCAGTAATGAGCCTGCCATCAAACAGCTTTTCATCACTGGCGTTACTGATGATAAGGTGCCTGTATTCGAGCGCACCCTCTATCTCATCCGCAAACGCATCGAGAAACGTATCACCGATCCAGATGTCTATATCTGTTCGTTGTCTAATACGAATATTGTATACAAGGGTATGTTGAGCAGCCTCCAGTTGCGTCAATATTATCCTGACTTGACCAATAGTTACTTTACCAGCGGTTTGGCTTTGGTTCACTCTCGCTTCTCTACCAATACCTTCCCTACATGGAGTTTGGCTCAGCCTTTCCGTCTCCTCTGCCACAATGGTGAGATCAACACCATCCGTGGTAACCGTGGATGGATGAAGGCTCGTGAGAGCGTGTTGAGCAGTGAGGCTCTGGGCGACATCCGAGAGATTTCTCCTATCGTTCAGCCTAATATGAGTGATTCTGCCAGCCTCGACAATGTATTCGAGTTCTTCGTGATGAGCGGATTGTCTTTGCCTCATGCCATGGCAGTGATGTTGCCAGAGAGCTTCAATGATAAGAACCCTATCTCCGAGGACTTGAAGGCATTCTATGAGTATCACTCTATCTTGATGGAGCCGTGGGATGGTCCTGCTGCTTTGCTCTTCAGCGATGGCCGCTTTGCCGGTGGTATGCTCGACCGTAATGGTCTGCGCCCTGCCCGCTACACCATCACCAAGAACGATATGATGGTAGTGGCATCCGAGGTGGGTGTGATGGACTTCGACCCAACTGAGATTGCTGAGAAGGGACGCCTCCAGCCTGGTAAGATCCTCTTGATTGATACCCAGGAAGGCAAGATATATTATGATGGTGAGATCAAGGAACGCCTTGCCACCGCTCATCCTTACCGCCAGTGGTTGAACACCAACCGTATTGAGTTGGAGAAACTGCGCAGTGGGCGAAAGGTGGAGAATGGCATCGAGAACCTGACTCGCAACGAACTCGAATTTGGATTTGGCGAGGAAGACATCGACGGTACCATCATTCCAATGGCTACTAAGGGGCAGGAGCCTACAGCATCTATGGGTAACGATACTCCACTTGCCGTGCTCAGCGACCAACCACAGATTTTTTTCAACTACTTCCGTCAGCAGTTTGCACAGGTTACCAACCCTGCCATCGACTCTATCCGTGAGAACCTCGTGATGAGTCTTACCGAGTATATCGGTCGTGTCGGCTCAGGCATCCTGAACCCAGACGAGAGCAACTGCAAGATGGTGCGCTTGCCACATCCTATCTTGACCAATACCCAGCTCGATATTCTTCAGAATATCCGCTACAAGGGCTTCAACACCGTCAAGCTCCACATGCTCTTCGAGACCGCCAAGGGCGAGGAAGGTCTGCATGAGGCACTCGACAATCTCTGCAAGGAGGCAGAGAAGAGTGTGGATGATGGATACAACTATATCATCTTGAGCGACCGTGGTGTGGATGAGACCCATGCTGCCATCCCATCATTGCTCGCCGTGAGCGCCGTTCACCATTACCTCATTGATGCTGGTAAGCGTGTACAGACTGCCCTCATCGTGGAGAGTGGTGAGATACGTGAGGTGATGCATGCCGCCCTCTTGTTGGGTTATGGTGCATCAGCCCTATGCCCTTACTTGACCTACGCTGTACTCGACGACCTCGTAAAGCGTGGCAAGATTCAGGAGGATTACCATACAGCCGAGCAGAACTATATCAAGGCTGTGAAGAAAGGCTTGTTCAAGATTATGGCTAAGATGGGTATCTCTACCATTCGTAGCTATCGTGGTGCCAAGATATTCGAGAGCATCGGATTGTCTGAGAGCCTCTTGAAGAACTACTTCGGTACAGAGGTGAGCACCATCGGCGGTATCGGTTTGGAGACCATCGCCCGTGATGCCATCCGTCTGCACGACAAGGCATTCGCTGCCAAGAAGCTCGACTTCCTGCCAAGCATGGGACAGTTCCACTATCGTAAGGATGGTATCAAGCATGCTTGGAACCCAGAGACTATCGCCACCTTGCAGCTCGCTACTCGCAAGGGCGACTATGAACTCTTTAAGAAATATACACATCTCGTTGACGATAAGCAGGAGCCTATCTTCATCCGTGACTTCTTCGGTTTCCGCAAGAACCCTATCTCTATCGATAAGGTAGAGTCTGTGGAGGAAATCGTCAAGCATTTCGTTACCGGTGCGATGAGCTTCGGTGCCCTCTCCAAGGAGGCGCACGAGGCGATGGCACTCGCCATGAACGCTCTCGGTGCAAGAAGCAACACTGGTGAAGGTGGTGAGGATAACGAGCGATTCCATTCTACTCAGGATGGCATCAGCCTCTCCAGCAAGACCAAGCAGGTGGCTTCCGGTCGATTCGGTGTGACAACAGAATATTTGGTAAATGCAGAGGAAATCCAGATCAAGGTGGCACAGGGTGCTAAACCGGGTGAGGGTGGTCAGTTGCCTGGCTTCAAGGTCAACGAGGTCATCGCCAAGACCCGTCACTCTATCCCTGGCATCAGCTTGATTTCTCCTCCACCTCATCACGATATCTATAGTATCGAAGACTTGGCTCAGCTCATCTTCGACCTCAAGAACGTGAACCCTAAGGCTGCCATCTCTGTCAAGCTTGTGGCTGAGAGTGGTGTGGGTACCATCGCTGCCGGTGTGGCTAAGGCGAAGGCCGACCTCATCGTTATCTCTGGTGCCGAGGGTGGTACGGGTGCCAGCCCAGCATCTAGTATGCGATTCGCTGGTATCTCTCCTGAGATAGGACTCTCCGAGACCCAGCAGACCTTGGTGAAGAACGGTCTTCGTGGACAGGTTCGCCTCCAGGTGGATGGTCAGTTGAAGAGCGGTCGTGATGTCATCTTGATGGCATTGCTCGGTGCCGAGGAGTTCAGCTTTGGTACTGCAGCCCTCATCGTATTGGGCTGCGTGATGATGCGTAAATGTAATTTGAATACCTGTCCTATGGGTGTGGCTACACAGGATCCTAAGCTCCGTGCCCACTTCCGTGGTAGCTATAAGTACCTCATCAATTACTTCCGCTTTATGGCAGAGGAGGTACGTGAGTACTTGGCTGAGATGGGTTATACATCTTTGAATGATATCATTGGTCATACCGAACTCATCGTTCGCAAGAGTGATGCCGAGGTATTGCCTATTGAGGGCGAGTATGCTCTGGAGCCAGAGGTGGCTAAGAGCATTGAGGAGAAGGCTGACTTGCTCGACTTCTCTCGTCTTTTGCATCGTGAGGCTGGTCATGGTTCTCTCTACCATACCACCGCCCAGATTCATGATCTCGACAATGTGCTCGACCAGCAGTTGATTCGTGGTGCTCAGAGTGCCATCGAGAAGCAGGAAGAGGTGAACCTCGACTTCGCTATCAAGAATACCGACCGTGCCGCTGGTGCTATGCTCAGCGGTTTGATAGCCGAGAAGTATGGTGAGGCTGGTTTGCCAGACAAGACCGTGAACGTGAAGTTCAAGGGTTCTGCAGGTCAGAGCTTCGGAGCCTTCTTGGTGAAGGGCGTCGATTTCAAGTTGGAAGGCGAGACCAATGACTATTTCGCTAAGGGACTTTCTGGAGGTCGTATTTCCATCCTTCCTCCTATCCGCAGCAATTTCTCTGCCGAGGACAATATCATCGCTGGTAACACAGGTCTCTATGGTGCCACAAGTGGTGAACTTTACATCAACGGTAAGGTGGGTGAGCGCTTCGGTGTGCGTAACTCGGGTGCCATCGCCGTCATTGAGGGTGCAGGCGACCACTGCTGTGAGTACATGACCGGTGGACGTGTGGTAGTGCTCGGTGAGACAGGTCGCAACTTTGCCGCTGGTATGAGTGGTGGTGTGGCTTACGTCTGGGACAAGAACCACAACTTCGACTACTTCTGTAATATGGATATGGTGGAGATCAACCTCGTCGAGGACAGCACCTATCGCAAGGAGTTGCATGAGTTGATTCGCCAGCACTATCTCTACACAGGCAGTAAGTTGGCTCGCACCATGCTCGATGATTGGAATCACTACGTAGAGGACTTCATCCAGGTAGTGCCAATCGAATACAAGCGAGTACTGCAGGAAGAGCAAGTAAAGAAGTTGCAGCAGAAGATTGCTGATATGCAGAGAGACTATTAAATAATTAAGAATTAATAATTAAGAATTAATAATTGCCTGCCGAGGTTATGGGATGCTATTTCTTTTGGAAGGACTATGGGGCGTATGCCTAATTATTAATTCTTAATTATAAATTATAAATTAAAACAGCGATGGGAAATCCAAAAGCATTTTTGACTATACCACGCAAGGAAGCGGGTTATAGACCAATTCACGATAGAATCCTCGACTTTGGCGAGGTAGAACAAACATTGAATAGTAACGACCGCCGTCAGCAGGCGAGCCGTTGTATGGACTGCGGTGTGCCTTTCTGCCACTGGGCTTGTCCTCTGGGCAACAAGGCTCCTGAGTGGAATGACGCCCTCTACAAGGGTGACTGGGAGTTGGCTTACCGCCTGCTCAACAGTACCAATGACTTCCCAGAGTTCACAGGTCGTATCTGTCCTGCACTCTGCGAGAAGGCTTGTGTCCTCAATTTGATGGATCACGAACCTACCACCAACCGTGAGGATGAGTGTGCCATCGTAGAACATGCCTTCCAGGAGGATTATGTGCATGTGGAGTTGCCTGAGCGCAATGGCAAGACGGTAGCTGTGATTGGTGCAGGTCCTGCCGGATTGGTAGCTGCTAACCAGTTGAATCATAAGGGATATAAGGTAACGGTATTTGAGGCTCGTGAGAACGCAGGCGGTCTGTTGAGATATGGTATTCCAAACTTCAAACTCAACAAGATTATCATCGACCGTCGTCTCCATCTCTTGGAGGAAGAGGGCATCGAGTTCAAATATAATCAGAAGATAGATGTCACCAAGTTGCCAGAGGGCTTCGATGCCTATGTGGTATCTACTGGTACTCCTACAGCTCGCGACCTGAAGATTCCAGGACGTGAGTTGAAGGGTGTCTATTTCGCCCTCGAACTCCTCTCTCAACAGAACAGAGTGTTGGCAGGCATGGAGTTCTCCAAGGATGAGCGCGTTACCTGCAAGGGCAAGGATGTCTTGGTCATCGGTGGTGGTGATACCGGTTCAGACTGTATCGGTACAGCGCATCGCCAGGGGTGCAAGAGTGTTACCCAGATTGAGATTATGCCTAAGCCTGTGGAGGGACCAGAGGATCCTAAAAATCCATGGCCTAACTGGCCTCGCACTCTCAAGACCACATCCAGCCATGAGGAGGGATGTACTCGCCGTTGGAACATCAACTCCTTGGAGTTCTTGGGTAAGAATGGCAAGTTGACCGGTGTCAAGGTACAGCAGATAGACTGGAAGCCAAATCCAGAGGGCGGTCGTCCACTGATGGTACCAGCAGGTGAGCCGGAGATTATCAAGGCTGAGGCAGTGTTCTTGGCAATGGGTTTCTTGAAACCACAGCAGCCAGAGTTCGCCGAGAACGTGTTCGTGGCAGGTGATGCCGCCAATGGTGCATCTCTCGTAGTACGTGCCATGGCAAGCGGCAGAAAGATAGCTGCACAGGTAGATAAGTTCTTAAGCAAATAAATTATCGGTTATTTTTAACTATAAGTGTAGGGTGGTAGACCTTGTGATGAGGTTTGCTACCCTTTTAGTTTTCTTTCTCTTTTGCGTGCGCGCGTATATATAATAAGGTGTATTGTATCCTTAAAACGTACTAAAGTGTTAAAAGACTGTTAATTTCTAAACTTTTTCTTGGAAATATTTGGTGGATTGCCGAAAAGTTTATACCTTTGCACTCGCTTTTGAGAAATACACTTTCTCTTAGCAACATAAAGAAAGAGTTCTTTGAAAGATTTTACATAAACAGACAAGTAGTACAAGAAGCGGTTAACTTCTTAGAAATAAGAAAGTTGACTGGGTAAAAGAAACGAACCGTCAAGAAATTGACAAGTCAGGTTTTCTAAGCTTCAATAAACGAAAAGGATATTCGTCCTAAGTACAGACAAAACAAACCGAGTCGCTCTTCGGGGTGGCGAAGTAAAAAGATATTTTACAATGGAGAGTTTGATCCTGGCTCAGGATGAACGCTAGCTACAGGC
>OQWM01000737.1_pt1 | contig 21551 bp, 10 predicted proteins | sample 1691531 | NCBI WGS metagenome assembly OQWM01 (sample SAMN03418257, study PRJEB22391) | human gut metagenome | biome: human-gut; feature: organic feature; material: feces | host: Homo sapiens | place: Tanzania | collected 2013-01
GTAGAGTGCAAGTACTTCACTACCAGCCAGTACGACCTCGACAAGCCTTTCACCAAAGACCTCACCGGCATTGACTCATTCCTTGTCGTGATGTGCGTCGAGGGCCGCGGTTCCCTCATAGACCATGAGGACGAAGACCATACTCTTACCCTCCATCAGGGCGAGACGGTCCTCATCCCAGCCACTTCCAAGGGCGTGACCTTCACCCCGGAGAGCGGCATGAAACTCATCACAAGCTATATCGGATAAAACTGCAGCAAGCAACTTTGCGATTACCCCGGCAAGCGTCTACGCGGTTACGTATTGACTTGACCACTGTAATTCGTTTAGACGACACGGCGGGACGAATCCACGCCACGATATCGCAATGCGCTGATATGCAGTATTTTATAAAATCACAGTGTGGAAACGCGGACTTTTTTTGCCTGCGTTTCCACACTGTTTTAAAATATCACCTGAGTATCAATACGTTACACCCTTCCCCGTGGACGCGTCCCGCCGCATCGATATGTGACGGCTGAGACGTTTGAGGCTCATCAGGTATTGCAAATGAAAATTAAATGAGTATCTTTGCAACAGTGGTAAATTTTACGGCCGTAAAAATTTGTGCGATATGAAATTCTACGATAGGACAGAGCAGATTCAAGAGCTGCAAGACATTAGAAAACAGGCATTTGAAAAACATTCAACACTTACCGTTGTAACCGGACGAAGACGTATTGGAAAGACGACTCTCATTGAAAAAGCAATGGGAGAAGGAGCGTATGTTTACTTCTTTGTCGGCAAAAAAAGTGAGGCCATTTTATGTTCAGAATATACAGATGAGATCCGCACAAAATTAGGCATATTCGTACCCTCAGGGATAGCTTCCTTTAAGGACATCTTTGCATTGCTGATGGAAGCCGGCACATCAAGACAGTTCACATTGGTAATAGATGAGTTCCAAAATTTCATGGACGTCAACGACTCAGTATATAGCGACATTCAGAACTTCTGGGATAAATATCGTCTGAAAAGCCATATAAATATGATAGTGTGCGGCTCTGTGTATTCCCTTATGGAAGAACTCTTCAAAAACAGAAAAGAGCCTCTCTATGGACGATGCGACCATACTATCCGATTGGAGCCGTTCAGTCCTGAAGTGATGAAAGAGATTATTCATGACCATTATCCTGGATATTCAAATGACGATTTGCTTGCGCTATATACCTATACAGGAGGGGTTCCTAAATATATAGAGTTACTTGTAGATGCGGAAGCGCTATCCAAGGAGAGCATTATAAATTACATTGCAAAACAAGATTCTCCATTCATAGAAGAAGGCAGAAAACTGTTGATTCAAGAATTCGGCAAAAAATACGCAACCTACTTTTCAATCCTGCAGGCAATCTCTGAAGGATATAATACTCAGGCAGAAATAAGCGATTACCTGGGTTCCAAAAGCATTGGCGGACAATTATTGAAATTAGAGGAGACCTACAATCTCATCCGGAAAAAACGTCCAATGTGGGCAGGAGCCAAGACACAGACCGTGAAATACGAGATTGGAGATATATTCCTGCGATTCTGGTTCAGATACATTGAAAAGAACCAGCAGTTGATAGAGATTAACCAGTACCCACTTTTACGTAAAATAATCTCATCGGACTACGAAACCTATTCCGGGGATATTCTCGAAAGATACTTCAGAGCCAAACTGATAGAAAGCATGAAATATCGGGCAATAGGAAATTGGTGGGACTCAAAGGGATACACCGATAAAAACGGTAATCGCCAACAATGCGAGATAGACATCATCGCAATACATATCGACGATAAGGAGGCTGATATCTTCGAGGTCAAGCGAAATGCAGACAAATTCCGGAGCAATCTTCTCCAAGAAAAAATATCTCATCTCAAAGAGAAAGAGAAGCGCATACGCAAATACAATCTGCACTTCGCTTGCCTATCAATCGAAGATATGTGATCAGGAAAACATACCATCAGAACTTCATGGTAATGAGGATTGGATAGTGGTCTGACGGGTGACAGAATTTTCTTATGCGGGAGTCGCGGAACAAGTCCGCAAAACCATCGTAAATGAACTCTGCGGAACGCACTTTCCTGAAAAGCGGCTCAGTCATATAAACGAAATCGATTCGCTTGCCGGAAAGCGTGCTCTTCTGGAACTCACCCGGATGCAGGCGCTCCACTACATCAATGTAAGGAGTATGTTCACGCACATAGTCATGTACCAGGAAAGCCTTGTCATCCTCGTCAAAGCCATAAACCGCATTGTCGACCCGTGACTTGGCATTGAAATCACCGAGCATCATCCAATACTGGGAAGCCGCCTCAGAAACCGTACCGATTGTCTGCCCGCAGATATACCTCATCTCCTTCGCACGGAACACATCGCCCTCCTGGTTCTTGATGCTTTCAGCCTGATTCACAGCATTATACGCATATTTCTGAGGCCAAGTATGCAGTGTGACAATGTTCATAACCTTGCCGCCTACTTCCACCTGCGCCCAGCCTGCGCCATGCACCACCACGATGTCATCACCATTGCCATTTACCCTCTTGACAATACGAATAGGATACTTGGACGTGATCACCTGAGGGAACGTATCACGCTTGCCGCAAACGAGCACATACCGATGCCCATAACGCCTCGCCAGGAAATCCCAGTTCCACGGGAGGTAAAATTCGTCGTACTCCGTCATTTTTTCGGCAGTGCCAGTACGATAACGGGATTCAGCCTCGCACCAGACGCAGATATCAGGATTCTGCCCCTTCACGAATTCAACAAAATTATCATAATTGTTCCCCTGATCTGACCACATTCCATTCTGAATGTTCCAGTAGAGAATCTTCAGGTCCCGTCCTGAAGCAGGAAGCGCCAGCATCAGGACGAGAACTGAAAATATAAAGTTCAATGTCTTTTTCTTCATCATTATATGAATCCTATTACTTCATGTCCGTAACGACATACGGCTTTTCGAGCGCATATCTTGCTGCCTGGAGCGCAATCGGCGCATTGGCATCTGTCACAGGCGTAGAATATGAACCGGAAGTCGTATTGGAAACATTATATCTGTAGGCGTTGGTATCGAGCTTCACATTGTCGAAAGACGGAGAAATCAGCTTCTCGAACATCATGCATGCTGCGGCATAGCGGCTAATGCCATAATCCATGTGATAGCCGTCACGGGTCAGGCACATGGAATTGTTCAGCGAAGAAGTTCTCAGATTCTGCAGGCAGGTACCAGTAGCAATGACATCCTTGAACGGAACGTCATCCATAAGTTTCTTCGTCATGGAAACTATGACATTGTACATCTCCTCCGTGGTAGTGAAATTCTTCTGTCCCCTATCCGCAGTGGCGATCTTGTTCATATCGTGATATGCCTGCGACATGATGAAGTAGAAATCCGGCGTCTTCTCCGGACAATCTGCCTTCACCTTGTCCACAAGTCCTTGGACAGCAGCCCTCTGGCTCTCAGTCCAATCCCATGCCACTGCACGGCCGGTATGCTCCTGAATCGTCACGATATCCCACTTGTCACTCGAGACGATCTCATGCAGGCTATGCCCTGTGACATCAGTCCAAGAAGTCGCGCCATTCTCGCATCTGTAGCAATGATAATCTACGGAAGTGGTGTAACCATTCGTATATTCAAAAATACGACGGCCTCCGTAATACATGTGATACAACTTTATATCCTTGATGCCGGCAGCAGCAAGCATTCCCGGAAGATGTTCCACGGCATCCTTGGTAAAGCTGTTGCCGATGAAGAGAATCTTCAGTTTCGCATTGGACTCAGAAGGAAGTTCAGGCTCTTTCGTACCGACAAGGTAGGTAATGTCGGTCAATGTCGATTTGTTTGCACCCTGCTTGCCGAGATAATTTTCCTTGGCTTCATCAGTGTACTCATCATCGACACCCTCGCCACCATTGTACGTCCCTACCGTACCTCCGGCAATGCAGTTGCTCCAAGATGCCAGACCATTGTTATACCCCCAGAAAAGCCCGCGATACTGATTGTCAGTCTGCACCTTGCCATAGTTGGCACAACGGCTGAATTCGCAGTTGTTGGCAAGATTGGCAATGCCGCCGGTTCTGGCGCTTGAAGTGGAAATGATGTCGCCATAGTTGATACAGCCGGTAAGCGAAGACACATTGGCCACGTTGCAGACAATATTGGCAATACGTCCCTTGTCCGGTCCTGGACAAGTATTGAACTGATTTCCACGATTGATGCAGTTCACCAGTTTTGTCCTGCGGTTGGCAGCTGCACAAATACCCGCTGTACGGCAAGTTGCAGATGTCATATTACCCTCGTTGGTACAGTCGGAGACTGTTACGAAATGCTGTGTGCCGACCGTTGAGGTACCGAAGCCAAGAATACCGGCAATATGGAATGTCGTGGCTCCACCCTGGTCATTACCATCCCGATTCTCCGCGACAATTTCTCCGAAATTATCCACACTGTCAATGATGATGTCCTGATTCTCAGTAAAGGCATAGCCTATCAGCGACATGAACTGCGCCTTGTTCTTGACACCGGTCTTGCTGCGGAAAGTCATCGGTGCATAACTGTGCACGTCGCGGACAGTACCGTCATAAACCAGTCCGGCAATCACACCATGTGATGTCTCTATACCTGACGACTCCACAAGAAGCGAACATGTGGATTCGAAAGTAAAGTTCTCCACCACGGCGCCAGGTCCGATTACACCGAACAATCCGAATGTGCCGCCTTTCGTAGCCACAGTACTGTGCATCTTGAAGTTACGGATCTTGTAACCCTGACCGTTGAACTTCCCGGTAAACATCGGACCGGTGACTGTAAGCACATTCTTGCTGTTTACAAAAGTCGCATTTCCGATAGGAGTCCAATCCTTGACGGATGACATGTCGATATCACTGAGCAGATTGATTCCGCCTGCCTCATCCTGCCACTTCTCAAGAGATTCCCCGGCATTGACAGCGGCAGCAAAATCCATGAAGTCCTGTGCAGACGCAATACCCTTGGTAAGGATTTCACCCGCGAAAACATTGCCCGTGGCGATGGAAGGCTTGGTCTTGGCAGCGAAGAAAACATAGTCGGAGAAATTCCCGGCCGTAATGGCAACAACCTTGCTGTCATCGGAATAAGGACCGATTTTTCCACCTACCTTATTGTTCCTGACGGTGCAAGTCTTGTTGTTCGTGTTCGCAACGATTATGGCAATGAACTTCTTCAGCGGATCAGTAGCATTGAAAATGTCGGAACGTACCATTCCATAGTTCTCACAGCCATCGACTACGCATGAAGCATCATTCGTCTGACCGACGATGCCGGCAGCATAGCCTTGAGTTGTATTTCCGGCTACAGCAAATGTCACATTACCCTTGTTCACGCAGTTGATTGCGGAAGTCTGGATATTCAATGCGGACACGATACCTGCCACACGGGTGTTGGTCGCCTTCGTGTCAGTATTGGTAATCTCACCATAGTTCTTGCAGTCCACAACTGTCGCGTTCTTGTTCAATGTTGCCACAACGCCAGCATTACGGGATGCCTGCACATTCATTGCACCATAGTTGTCGCAAGACTTGACCATTGTGCGCAGAGCTGTGGATGCAGATTCCGCAAAACCGACGACTCCTCCGATGGAGAATGCCGTGCCACCGTTCTTGCTGTTAGTCTTGTTCACGGACTTGAAAGCACCAAAATTGGTACAGTTCACAACCTGAGCGGCGATTTCACCTGCCGAATAGACGGAACCGGCCACACCTCCAAACCTCTGGCCGACATTTTCTGCGCCGCCTGAGATATCGAACGAAGCCAGTGAAGAGCAGTGATCCAAAGTGGAGTTCACCACAGCGCCAGCCACAGCACCGCCGCAAGTCATTTTAGCAGAAGAAGATATAAAGGCAGAGCCCTCACCGATATTCACATCCTTTACAGTAGCACCGGAAATGACACCGAACAAACCGCATGTTGTCCCGGCAGGAGCATCTGCCGGCACGACCATCTTCAATCCCTTGATAGTGTGGTTCTTGCCGTAGAAGGTACCCTTGAATGCGGCACCGCTTACTGCCGTACCCGAGAAAGTTCCGTTTCCTATAGGAGTCCAGTCGCTTACGGACGACATGTCGATGTCCTTCTCCAGATAAACGTCCATATTCTCCGTACCGTCCTGGGCATTTACGCCCTTTGCGAAGTTCATAAGGTCATCCGCCGTACTTATGAGAATCTTGGTTTCCTTAGCCTTGTCGAAGAAGAGAGGACGCAGCACCGTCACCTTGTCCAGATCTGTAGCCATCAGAATGAGATGTCCCGACTCGAAAGTGCTTCCAAATGACACGGACACTTCCTTCGCGGTCTTGTCCAAAGTCGCAGTCACAGATTTCGCCTCGGCAATCGCCACAATCGCGCCTTCAGCCTTGCTTCCGGTAACGTCATATCCGATTTTGAGCGTCTGGGCAAGATTGGAAATCGTCAGGTTCAATGCTGATGAGACACTGAGATTCAATGAATTCTGCACAGGAATCGTAAGCATGGTCCCGTTTCCGAGAGCAACCGAAAGATTGCCGTCGGCATCCGTGGAAATGCTCTTGAATATGGCTGTATTCCCATCTTTAGCCTCGACCGGCACGCCATTTTCATTGAGGATACGCTCCCCATTTACAGTCCAATAGCCCTGCTCATCCACAGAAATGACCGGTGTCTTTCCTGCTGCAGGAACAGGCTTGCCGTCCACAATGATATCCTTGGTCTTACCACCCACGGTGACAGTCCAGTAGTAGAGCCCGTTATCGTCTTTGCGGACACCTATCACGGGAACATTTATCATCTGGTCCATGGCAGCGATTACCATGGTCTTGCTCTCATTATTGCTGTCAAGATAGGTCAGCACGTAACTCCCGTCACTGTTCTTGTCAACGGAAGTTACGACATTGCCGGAGGTGAGAAGTCCGAGAGACTCCACCTGACTGTTAGCTTCATCAATCCTTGACTGAAGCGCTTCAATCCTCTCTTTCACGGCATCCAGTCTGCTGTCCAATCCGCTGTCGTCGAACGAACAGGAAGCAGAGCAGACCGCCATGATGAGGGTGAGCAATATGTATGTTATACGTTTCATTGTGTTCATATTATTGATTGTCAGCAGCATTGAAATACTTGGAATTCTGATATCCGTAGGCATTGTAGATGGTAGCGTCCGGAGCCTGCTCTGGCTTATCCTTGAATTCAGCCCATTCGCCTACCTTTCCGCCGCGTGTACATCCGGTTATCTTTATATTGCAGTAACCGGCTGCCCAGCCAGGGCCATCTCCGCCGGTATGGTCTTCATTCTGAGGAGTTATTTTGCTGAGGATGATACCGGTATTGGCACATCCTGCTATAACGCCACCCTTGAAATGCCCTACGAATCCTCCTGCGCGGCATCCGGTATGCGAGAAGATGTTTCCGTTGTTCGTGCAGGATTCCACGGATACATCCACCGCCTCGGAACCGCCGATGATACCGCCCATTCTCTTGGCATTGGCATAACCTTCATAGTCGAGGTAGTTGTCCTCAATGAGTCCGTTGTTGACACACTTGCTGACAGTCACCTTGTTTCCGGCCTTTTCGGTTCCGTAGATTGTCGCGAGGATACCGCCTCCACGACCATTAGGTCCTGTGATATGGGCATTGTTCGTACAATTCACAAACTGGCTGCCGGTGCCTTTGTTCACATATGCCATAATACCGGCCACCTGCAATCCGGTTCCTCCGGGCTGTGCATTCGCAACCTTGGACTTGACGAGGATATCGCCATTGTTTACCACGGCATTGTCCTTGGACTTGCCGCCGAGAGCAACATTGAACCCGCTGCCGACAATTCCGGCGAGGCTGGTCGGCATTGCCTGAGGACATTCGCCTTCGAGGATGATGCTGACATTGTTCGTCACGCTCACGATTGTCGTATTCTCCGCATATCCGACGACGCCGGCAACAGAAGGAGTAACATCAGGAGTTCCTGTCAATGTGATGGCATCGCCTTCGGCGCCGATGATGAGGTTGCTGATTTTAGCTCCGTCAGCAGCTCCGAAGAGTCCGTAAACATTATTCTTGCTCATATCGCAAGTCCAGCTTATTCCGGTGATACTGTGGCCTTTGCCATTGAATTTACCGGCAAATGCATTGACGAATTCATATGTAGGGGCACCTGAGCCTGCGCCTGTCGCGCTTCCGATCGGTGTCCACTCAATGCCCGTCAGGTCAATGTCAGCGAGCAGGCAGACTTCACCGTCCGCATTCTCCCAGCGGGATGTGGATGCACCGGCATTGACGCTTCTGACGAATTCCATGAATGTGCCGACATCGGCGATTCCCTTGTCTTCCGACGGATTATCCCCACCGCCGCCTCCGATTATGACAGGAGATTGCTTCACCACAATGGAGGTGGATACGTCATACAGTCTGTTTTTCAATATGATACGGCCCTCACGAGGAGTGTTGGTCTTACTCTCGAAATACTCGGCAACGAAATTGAATTCCGATGTGGTCAATGCCTTCGTTCCCACTGCCTTGAGCCATGAAGCGTTCTCCGCAGCCACAGACGGCTCCACGTCGATGTTGTGGGAAACCCTGATGGTAAATGGTGTCATGTCGCCTCCAAGATTGATGACAGGTTCACCCATCGGTGTAATCAGTTCATTGTCCTTTATGTAACTTTCGAAATCAATGACAGTCTTGCCGTAGGTGAAGAACAGAGGCTTATAGACCACCTCATCCCCTGCCGTTACCATGATGACAGTATTGCCTTCTTCAGCACCGTTCTCCATAGTCACAGAGATTCTTCTCAGGTTCTCACTGACTTTCACGTCCACGTTATAGGCAGTAAGATAGTCCACTACAGCGTCCTTGGCAAGCGTGCCTGTCAAGGTATAGTTCACTGTCACTGCAGTTCCGTAATCTTCTATGGCAAGGAATGACGGTGTGGAGAACGTGATGCCGAGGGATTCCCTGTATGTTACCGAGAAACTGCTGCCGTCAGTCAACGTGAACACTGCCACGCCTGTCTCCTCGTCGATTTCCACGGACTTGAACAGGCTGTTCGTAGTGTCGCTCGCCAGCACACCGGTGCTCTTGCCGTTCACTGTCCAGAAGCCGTTCTTGTCAATGCCGACTTCAGGCACTGATGTGGCTACCGGCATCTTGTTGCCGTCTTTTCCGAGAATCCACTCCCATGAAGCGCCATTGTCTCTGGTCAGACGCCAATACATTGTCCCTCCTTCTTCTGCGACGCCTATCATCGGGGCCTTGTTCAAGTCAGTGGCCTTGGCCAATATGACAGTCTTTTTCTCACCATCCTTTGTTTTGTAAGTGATCACGTAGTTTCCGTTCTCATCGGTTCCCACACGCGAAATCAGATTGCCTGAAGCAAAATCCGAAACAGACTTGAGCTGTGACTCAAGATTATCCGCCTTCTGTTCAAGAGCGGCAATCTTCTGTTCAAGTTCCGTGATACTGCCCTCCACTTCCGAAGAATCATAGGAGCAACAGTTCAAAGCGGCAGCCGCCAGGAACATTGACAATATTATATTTATCTTTTTCATATCGCCCTATTTCTTAATACGTACATACATGTAGTTCATACAGCTGCGCTCACCCTTCTTGTCACTCGGACGGCTCACGAGGCCGGACACGCCGTCTTTCTTGGCCCACATCGCAGAGGATCCGCCTCCGTCGAAACGTGTGGCGTTCCAGGCTCCGAGATGCAGCGATATGTCGGTGACCTCTTCAGCGTTGACACCTATGGAGTATCCTGTCTGGCGTCCGTCGATTTCGGCAAGCATTATCCTGGAGCCGCTCCTGTCCACGCAGACGAATGTCATAGGGTCTATCAATGTGCGGAAATCGTGGTTCGCGGGCACTGTGTTGAGGGTGTTCTTTCCGTCCGTAACGAACTGCCACATGGTGGAGTTCTGGGTGAAGATAGGCTTCACGGTGCCTTCTACGGACATCTCGGCGCTCAGCAGGATTTCATCCCCGACCTTTACCGCAGCTGCAATCTCGTCGGCAGTCTTTCCGGTTATCTGTATGCCGACCTCTTTCCTGTCAGTGAGGTAAGGCGCCTCGTCAAGCGCTGCAGTCCTGCCGTCTGATATGGCGGTCACAGTGGCGCTGAACCAGCCGTTGTTCACGGTCATATTGCTTTCCTTATATCTTGCCATGATGTACAATGCCCTGGTGGACAGTCTGTTCACTATGTCCTGACGCTCCGGATGAGGATATTTCACATATCTGGATGTGTACAGGTTTATAGGGTAGGATGCCATGCGGGAAGCACTGCAGCCACGTACAATGGTGTCGTTTACGGAGTAGAACGGATATTCCTTTCCAGTTACCTCTATCTTTCCGGAGAACACCTTTTTCCCGCATGAGGCGGTATTGTCCCTGAAGATGGTGAATGCCCATGCATGATTCCCCAGATTGGATACGACAGCAGGGTTGTTCATATACACCAGTTCTCCTTCCTCGATGTGGGGACCTCTTCCAAAACCGTCATTGGAGTCGAAATAGCCGGTGTTGATGCCTGCGATAACATCCTCGCCTTCAGCCGTCTTGCGTGCGCAGAGCTGCGACAGTGTTTCGCGGAGATTGAACCCGTTGTTCTTGTTCGCATTGGCGTTAGGATTCGGGACAATGTCGTCTGCGTATGCCGTGGTGACCTCGAGCCCCGGATTGGTCAGGTCTATCTCCAGCACATGCATCTTCCTGGCAATCTTCTTGAATTCCATGCTGTAATAATTGCAGCCCGGGGCCAGGAGTTTCTCCTCAACGGTACGCCAAAGGTCGTTCTCCGTCTCTACCGAGAATGTTCCGCGCAGATAAACGGTGCGGGCAGCCATGCGGCCTCCCTCACCTGCGGCAATGAGCGTAATCCTTGCCTTGCGGAGTCCGTCCGGAACCGTAACGTTCACTCTTCGGGCATTCTGGTCAATGCCGGCCTCAACTCCTTCTGCTCTGGTAATCCTGACGGAAGCCTTCTCCGCTGCCTTTCCTGCCAGTTTATATGTAAGCTCCAGACTCCCCACTCCGTCCGGCACTTTAATCTCGCCGCTCACAGGAGAATCTCCGTAATACACGACAAATGAGAAACTTTCTGTGGTCTCCACAGTAACTGTAGAACCGTCTGCCAATGTTAGGGTTACGGTGCCGTCATCGTTTTTGACTAAGCCTGAAAGCAATGATGCCTTTTTCCCTTCAGATTTTATCTTTTCTCCCTTGCTGTCGAGGATATAGTCGCCATTGACCATCCAATATCCGTCCTTGTCGGTGGTAAACGAAGGCTCGCGGCCGGAAACAGGAATCTTGGCCCCGTCCTTGTCCGTAAGGATTGTGGTCTTTCCATTGACGGTAATGGTCCAATAAAGGACGCCGTTTTCTTCTTTCGTGCCAATGATATCTGCATCTGTCAGGTCTTCTTTCGATGCTACCGAAGCTGTGGCGGTTTTGCCGTCAGCTGTGGTGTAGGTGATAGTGAACCCACCGTCAGGATTTTCCGTGATGCCTGTGATGACACCTCCTGTCTTTGCGGCGGTGAGAAGCCCTATCTGCCCTTCCAGCTGCGTGAGCGATGCGGAAAGTTCAGCCAGCTGCTTCTGCGTCTCGTCCACTTTCTTCCAGAGTGCCGAGTCATCGTATTCGCTGCACCCCATTACGAGGAGTGCGGCGAATGTCGTAAGTAATATTCTAGAGCGTTTCATGTCTTTCTGTGTATTAATAGCCAGGATTCTGTGTCAGCACGCTCTTCCCTGTCTCCTCGTCTTTAGGATAAATCTGTATCTGCTTGACAGGAATAGGGTAGAGGTAGTCCTTTTCTTCCCATTTGTAGTTCTGGTCCTTGAACTGCACGAGATAGCCGCTGGTGCCTTCGGAGAGCGTATTCTCCTTTCCGTCAGTGACATTGAGCGTGTTCTCGCAGTCTGTTGCCGGTGCTGTGCCGCTGTAGATGCAGAGGTCAGGTGTGCCGTCATTGTTCATATCATATTCTCCGAGTCCAGGGAACCAGCATCCTATGAATCCAGGTCCCAGGGTGTTGGAGCCAGGGCAGATCTGCTGTCCTTCATGCCAGCGCAGCATGTCCCAGAGGCGAAAGCCTTCGTTTACAAGCTCCACAGTTCTCTCACGCCTGATCTCCAGGATAAGCCCTTTGTCCGGACCTTCCAGATGCTTGTCGGTGTAATATGAGCTCAGGAATGCATCTGGAGCCGCATCAGCTTTCGCAACATCGAGTGCCGGCATGTTTACGCGGGCACGTATGGCATTGATAGTCTGGTCAATGACGGCCTGGTCCGCCTGACCAAGCTCCGCCTTGGCTTCTGCATAGTTCAGGAGAACTTCCCCGTAGCGGATGATCGCGTAGTCTGTAGTCGATGTTCCTGCTCCGTCGTGGGTGTCGTCAGAGAAATACTTGATAGGCCTGTAGCCGCTTCTTTCATAGTCCTTGCAGTTAGGATAGTATTTCGTAGATGCATCTGTTCCTACAGCGACATAATCAGGTGCCGCGATGGTCTGTGCCATACGTGGGTCCCTTCCTGTGAATTCCTGGCCGAACTGCATTGTCTGCCATCCTTCCTGGTTCTGGAACGGGGTTCCGTCAGCCATGAGATAATGGTATGCAAGAGCTCTTGTCAATGAATACCTCATGTTCTTGTATGAGAACTGCACTCCGTGGCGGATGTTCATCTCGGCAGTATAGAGGAAGCGTCTTGCGAAGATTGTCTCACTGGTCTCTGCGTCCTCCAGCACGAAGTAGTCCCTGTACGGCTGGCCTTTTACTACAGTCTCGCCCTTGTACATCTTGTACTTGCCGTAGTCGATGACTGCCTTTGCTGCGTCTGCAGCTTGCTGCAGGAAATATTCAGAAGACAATGTTATCTGTGTCCCGTCTTCCTTCGTGTAGGTTTCGTCAGGCACATCATGGTATTTTCTCCATGTGCCCTCGAATAGTGCCACACGTGACTTGAAGGCATAGGCTGCATATTTGCTCACACGGTACACGCCTTCGGTCCAAGTGACAGGAAGCCCGTCGATGGCCTTGTCCAGGTCTTCCATGACTTTCTGCATGACAAAGCCCCTGGAGTCGCGCGGACGGTACAGGCTCGCCTTGTCAGAATCTGAGATTACATGGTCGTACCATGGCATATCACCATATTTGCGTACTTTCTCGTAATAGAACATTGCCCTGAAGAAATAGGCGACGCCGTCGTATTTCTTGCGGACCTCTTCATTGGTGCAGTTTACGGAGCGCTCGAGGTAGTAGTTCAGTGACCTTAGATCAGACCATGTACTGGTGCTCCATGACTCATTCTCTGCCGATCTGCTTCCCATCTGGATGTTGCTCAGGGACACGTGATACTGCAGGTCGTTGTCCTGCAATGCGCCGTCGAATGTTCCGTCAGGCTTGGAAAGCATGGCGTAGAATCCGTTTGTCGCCAATTCCAGTTCTTTTTCACTGGAGTAGAAAGACTCTGGTGACAAGTCCGTTTCCGGGAACTTGTCCAGATAGCCCTCGCATGACGAGAACGCGAGCATCGACAGCCCTGAAATAAAAATAGTGTATATCTTTTTCATGTTCATTCTCTGTTTTAGAAGGTTATGTCAATGCCGAGAGATACGGTCCTGGAGAATGGATAGATGCAGTCGTCATCCTGCTTGGAGGATGCGGTAGCCACCTCAGGATCGACATATTTCGTATGCCTTTTCATCGGAGACCAGTACCAGAGGTTCTCGCCCGTGACATAGAAGCGGACTTTCTCTACAGCTTTGTTCGGCTTCAACGGAAGGGTGTAGCCGAGCGTGATGTTCTTCAGGCGGATGTATGCCGCATTCTGGAGATACCTGTCGGTGTTTACGCCGAGTGCGCTGTTTGAATATGTCTCATATCCTCGTCTCCTCGGGAAATATGAATTTCTGCGATCCTCGGTCCATGTCCTGGATTCGAAGTCGGTCGGCACGAATGAGGATGCCGGGAATCCATACAGGCTCCAGAAATAGGAGCAGTTCTTAGGAGGCATCCAGTCGCAGTGCCCTACACCCTGGAAGAATACCGAGAGATTGAAGCCGTACCAGTCGATGTCGCCTTTGAATGAGTAGATGTATCTCGGGCGGTTGTTACCGATGATGTAGCGGTCGCCAGGCTTATCGACAGTGTTCTCGCCAGTGTTGATTATGCCGTCACCGTTCCTGTCCACGAACTTGACATCACCTGCCATCAGCTTAGCCATTGATGCCACGCCGCATTTATATACTACATCATTGACTGCCTTGTCATTAATCCTTGACTGGTACTCTGCAGCCTCCTCGTCAGTCTTGAACAGCCCTGCCACCTGGTAGCCCCAGATATCGCCGAGCCTTTCTCCGACATAGTGCTGTCCCAGTGACCTTGTCGGGTTGTCGAACTTGGTGATGGTTGTCACATAGTCGCCGAGAGAGCCTGCTATTGAGTAGTAGAGCGGCTTTCCAGCTGCCTTGACCTGGTCTTTCCAGGACAATGTGATTTCATATCCCTTTGTACGGAGATTTGCACCGTTGATTTTCGGCGAGCTTGTTCCGAACACTGCAGGAAGCTCCTGTGATGAAGTCAGCATATCCTTGGTGTCCCTGATATAGAAATCGGCGCTGGCATTCAGCCTGTTGCCGAAGAATCCGAGGTCAGCTCCAAGGTTGTAGGTTATGACGGTCTCCCATGTGAGCCCGTCGGTTATGGCACCAGGTGTACTGACCTTGCCGGCAAGATTTGTGCTGTCGAAGGTGTAGTTCATCATTGACGTTGTCAATGTGCTGATATACGAGTAGTTGCTTACCTGCTGGTTCCCGAGGGAACCGTAGGATGCGCGGATCTTGGCATTGTCCCACCAGCCTTTCAGGCCGCCCCAGAAGTTCTCCTCGGACAGACGCCATCCTGCAGATGCGGAAGGGTAGAACGCCCATCTGTTGCCTCTGGCAAATCTTGATGAGCCGTCTTGCCTGCCTGAGACTTCGAGAAGGTATCTTCCTTTCCAGTCATAGTTCACACGCGCGAAGAAGCCAAGAGTCCTGTAGGCTGTGTTCTTCTCATCGGCTCTCTCGATTGTCCCCTGCGCCATGTTGATAAATGCCAGCTTATCGGAGATGGAGCCTTTCTGCCTTATTGTCGATGTGGATGAACGGGAATTCTGGAACTGCATACCTGCCACGGCTGTGAGATTGTGATTTCCCCAGGACTTGTTCACATTGAGATAGGCATTGGCGACATGCACATTAAGATATGTGCGTGCTTCATGATAGAAATCATAGACGGAGCCGTTGCTGAGTTCCGTGATGGTCTTCATGTTCTTGTCCCAGGTGTTGGCTGTAGGATATGAACGGTAGCTGTTCAGGTTGTCACGGCGCCTGTATGTGTAGTCTGCGGTGATATTCAGCCATTTGGTCAGGTCGAACACGAGCCTGTTCGTGATGATCCATGAGTTCACTTTCCTGGAGTTCTTGTTCCTTCCGTCTGTGAACACTCCGCCTCGTCCTGATGCGATAGGGGAGTCCGCGAACTGGATGCCGTTGGTGTACATCGTGGTGGTTCCGTCAGGGTTTACAGGCACGATTGTAGGGCTGATGTTCTGGGTTATGTTCCAGAGGATACCCTGCGATGTGAGATCTTCTGAACCGTCCTGCTCCCAGAATCCGCCGTAGTTGTAGGCAGAGCCTTCATAGCTCATGTTGCCGGTGTAGTGAAGCCATGGCTTTACATGGGCATTGACCTTAGCGCGGAAGGAATAGCCGTTCATTATATCTTCGCTGGCGTTGTTGAAGACACCCTCACGGTAGAGGTAACGTCCGCTGACATAGTAGTTTATCTTGTCATTTCCACCATTGATGGTGACATTGTGCTCGGTCTCTGGACGGGTTCTCTTGAAGATGTAGCCGTACCAGTCGAAGTTTCCGAGGTAGCGGTATTTGCCCTTGTCATTGGTATAGACCCATGGCCTGTCAGGATTCTCGGTCTTGTCGTTCCTGCGGTCATAGAGCATCTGCATCTCCTCGTCGGTGTAGTTCCATGCCACATAGCCTTTGCCTGAATGCAGGGTGAATTCGTTGGAGAGGTTTACGTAGTCGTATCCTGTGGTGAGGAAATCGGTGCGGGTGGTGTTGAATGCCACGCCTCCGCGTCCGTTGTATGTGACCTTGAGGTCTCCGGACTTTCCGCTCTTGGTGGTGATGAGGACGACTCCGGCTGAAGCTGTTGCACCATAGATGGCACATGCGGAAGCATCCTTGAGCACTGATACGGACTCGATGTCGTTAGGGTTTACCTGGGAAAGAGAGGACTCGATTCCGTCCACGAGAATCAGCGGGCTGCCTGAGTTCAATGACACCTGTCCACGGATTTTCACATTGTACTGCTTGCCCTCGATGGAACCGCTGCTCATGCTCATGAGGAGTGACGGATCCGCGCCCTGAAGAGCCTGCGCCGCATTGGTTACCGGCCTGTTGTTCAAGTCTTTACCGCTGATGACGCCCACCGCTCCGGTGAGGTTCACTTTCTTCTGGACACCGTAGCCGACCACAACCGATTCTTCGAGAAGGTCAATGTCTTCTTCCAGGGTTATGACAATGCCGGCGGTCTGGCTGCCGAACCTGGATGTGTAATCCTTGTAGCCCATCATTGACACTACGAAAGTGCGTCCCGGTGTGGCCTGAATGGAGAATTGGCCGTCGATATCGGTCATGACGACATTGTCCTTCTTGCCGTCGAGCATGACCATTGCGCCGGGAACCGGTCCGGACGAATCGACGACTTTTCCTTTATACTCTACCGGTGTGGCCTTCTGGTCCGCTTTCACGACAAGTATCATTTTCCCGTCAATGCTGGCCTGCATCCCCGTGCCGTCGAGGATTGCAGTCATCGCTTCCAGCACATGTTTTCCGGATGGAGGAGTGACATGCCTGTTCACGTCGAGAAGGCTCTCGTTGTAAGCTATTGTCATACCCAACTGATGCTCAATAGCTTCAAACGCTTGTCTGACCGTCATTGTCCCGGACGGGAAGGTCACGACCTTGTTTTGGGCGTGAAGTCCGACAACCGGCATTATGGCCAGGAGAAGCGTGATCAGATAATGTTTAATCTGCTTCATAGACTATGTATTATTAGTTAAGTTGTTATTCTTTTGTGGTACGGGAGGTCTGTCTGACCTATCTTATATATACGCATCCGTTCACGATACTGTATTTCATTCCGGGGACAAGTTTGCATATGGCACCGAGCATCTGTTCCATGGTCTCGCCCTGAACGAACTTTGCAGTCAATATCATATCATCGTATTTCCCCGAGGTGACATAAGTGTTTATGCCGTATTTGCGCTCGATAGCCTTGACAATCGCATGAATATTTTCAGAGCGGAAGCACATGTCTCCACGTTTCCATGCCGTGTCTTCAGACGGATTTACGCGGGATATGGTGGATTTCCCCGTCTCGCGGTCATAAGACAGACGCTCTTCCGGAATCATGAGGATACTTTCGCCGTTATTTTTCAATGTCGCAGAAATGCTGCCTTCGCACAATGTAGCCGTGGTGTTCCGGGACTCAGGGTATGCATTCACGTTGAATGTCGTTCCATGTACCCGAATAGTAAGGTCGGATGTATTGACCATAAATGGAAGTTCCTCATTATGTGTCACTTCAAATATAGCTTCACCTGAAAGGTACACCGAGCGTTCCTTGGCACTGAAAGCTTCCGGATAAATCAGCACCGACCCGGCATTGAGTGTGATTCGGGTGCTGTCCGGCAATATTATTTCACGAGTTTCGCCGTTATGCGTAGAGATCTCGCAGAGTCTCGGACTTTCGGCAACCGCCGCCTCTTCAGAAACGATACGGTCGTTCAGCCTCAATGTAATCCACGGAACGAAAACAAACATCGCCGCTGCAGAGGTGCAGGTCAATGCTATTCTGCGTATCTTCTGCCGAAGTCCCACACGCATCATTACAGACTGGGCTTTCTCGCGGCGGTCTGCTGAAGACATCACCTTGGTAAAAGCCTCATTCAGCTCATTTTCCGGCATTGAATCCCCGAAATGCTTTTCCCACTCGTTGCGGATATCGTTATTGGTCATAGTCTGATGTTGTCAAAATCGACAATAAGACAACATAACACCTGTCAACACCCAATGAAAATTTCAATTTTTTTATTTTTTTGTAACGGCAGAACATTTCGCATATTTTTGTTATATCTTTGTTGACGTGATCGGGAAACATTTTGCCGTATCACCATAATTCAATATCACACAGATGTTTACGGATAGCGAAGAAAGAGTATTGATGGAGCGCACTGCTGCTGGCGACAGAAGTGCGTTCAGGTCTCTTTTCAATGTTTATTATCCTGTGGTCCACGGCTTCATGAGAAGCATACTTCAGACAAAAGAGGATGCCTCTGACGTTGCTCAAGAAGTTTTCATCAAGCTCTGGCTTATGCGTGCAGCACTTCCGGACATCACATCGCTGCGATTCTACCTTTATCGGATGAGCCTGAACCAGACAATCAACTTCATGAAGAAGAACAAGTTCCGGAACAGTTCCTTATTGGCGGATATTCCTTATGACCAGATGGTGGAAGAAGTCATTGACATGAAAGACAAGGAAGCTTTCATAGCCTCGGTGGTGGAGCGCATGCCTGAACAGAGACGTAAAGTATTCGTGATGAGCCGCTTCGAGAACCGGTCCAATGATGAGATTGCATCAATGCTGCACATCAAGAAGAAGACCGTGGAGAACCACCTCAACCTCGCATTGAAAGAACTGCGAACCGCCCTCCCGGCATCCGTTTTCCTTTTCATCGCATTCTTTTAGACGCACCGCGGCTCATGCTGGTGTTTGACCAAGCTATGGAAAAGGAGGACAACAATTCCGGCGTGATTGCCAGACGGACATGAAAAACGGTGTAAAAAAGACGACTTTTTTACACCGTTTTTTCATTTTGTCGATTCGGTGTAAAAAATGGCCGTTTTTTACACCGAATTATCTGAAAGGGACTCTATTCCAGGCCGCGGGCACGGATGAGGGCATCCGGGTCAGGATCGGCGCCACGGAACTCGTGATAGAGGGTCATCGGCTCCTCGCTGCCGCCCTTCTCGAGGAAGAGGCTGCGGAACTTCTTGGCCATTTCAGGATTCCAGAGGCCGTTGCTCTCCCAGTACTCGAAAGCGTCCTTGTCCAGAACCTCTGCCCAGAGGTAGCCGTAGTAACCGGCACTGTAACCGCCACCGAAAGTGTGGTTGAAATATGTGCTGCGGTAACGAGGGATAATCTGGTCGATGAGACCCATTTCACGGCAGACATTCTTCTCAAACGCCTCAATATCAAGGTTGTTCCAGTCGGTATCAGGACCGAGCTCGTGCCACTTCATGTCAAGGATAGACGCAGCGCAAAGCTCAGTGGTCATGAAGCCCTGGTTGAACTTGGCGGCATTGTTGATCTTGGTCACGAGAGAATCAGGGATAACCTCGCCGGTCTGGTAATGGAAAGCATATTTTGCGAGAATCTCAGGCTGGAACGCCCAGTTTTCATTGAACTGGGAGAAAGTCTCCACGAAGTCACGTGCAACGCTGGTACCGCTCACATCCACATAATGGCACTTAGTGAGAAGTCCGTGAAGGGCATGGCCGAACTCATGGAAAGCAGTCTGTACCTCATCGATGGTAAGAAGCTTCACTGTATCCTCCGGCTGGCCGAAGTTGCAGACATTGACAACGATAGGGCGGATATCCTTTCCTGAAGCATCCACATACTGCTCACGGAAATTGTTCATCCATGCGCCGCCGCGCTTGGTGCTGCGCGGAAGATAATCGGTAAGGAAGATGCCGAGGAGGCTGTTGTCAGCATCGAACACCTTGAAGGTCTCCACCTCAGGGTTATACACAGGGAGACCCTTTATAGGCTCGATCTTGATGCCATAAAGCATCTCGGCAGCCTTGAACACGCCGTTGCGGACATTCTCAAGCTGGAAATACTGCTTGGTGATGTTCTCATCGAGGTCATACTGGGCCTTGCGAACTTTCTCTGAATAGAACCACCAGTCCCATGGCTGGATAGTGCTTCCTGCAGGAAGAATTCCGGCAGCGATATCCTTGTCCATGAACTCCTGCATTGACACAATCTCCTTCTTGGCTCTTGCGACAGCCTTGGTCATAATCCTCGAAAGGAATGCATCTACAGTGGCGTGGTCGTGAGCCATCTTATCATTGAGAATCTGGTCAGCTGAGCAGTCGTAGCCGAGGAGCTGAGCCTTCTCGGTACGCAGGCGCATGATGTCCAGAAGGACCTGCTTGTTGTCATTGGCATTGCCGTGACCGCAACGGGTAGAATAAGCCTTGAATGCAGCCTCGCGCTTCGCCCTGTCCTCACAGGTGGTCATGAAGAACGGATAGCTGGAAACAGGAATGCCTACCTCAGAAGCGAAAGCATTGTTCTCTGCTAGAAGATTGTTGCCGAACTTCTGGGTAAGTGCAGCAAGCTCCGAGCTGATTTCCTTGAAACGGGCCTGCTCAGCTTCGCCGAGGGCTACGCCATTGTCAATGAAAGCGTTGTAGAGCTTCTTGGTAACCATGTACTGCTCACGGTCGAGGGATGCCGAATCAGCGAAGACGGCAGCCACTCTATCGAAGAGCGCCTTGTTCATGAAAATCTCATCAGAAGATGTGGTCACAAGTGGAGTAACCTCATCCATAACAGCCTGCATTGCAGGTGTGGCATCTGACTCGGAAACATTGTAGAGTACGCCCAATGTCCTTGCCAGCAACTTTCCTGAGAGTTCGTAAGCGGCTACGGTGTTCTCGAAAGTAGGGGCCTCGGTATTGGCTACAATAGCATTGACCTCGGCCTTCTGCTGCTCGATTCCGGCTTTTACGGCCGGGACGTAGTCAGAAAGTCTAATCTTGTCAAATGGAGGGAACTGGTCCTCTCCGGTCCATTCCGTAAGGAACGGATTCGATCCGCAAGCCGAAAGCATCATGATTCCTGCGCTTAAAATTGCAATTTTTTTCATAACGATTACTTAGTTGTTATTTCTACACCATTGAGGTCAATGAGAGTGAATTGGACAGCGTTTTTATATACTGTTATGATACCCTTCATGTTCACTGTGGCGCCATCAAGAATCTTCTGGTCAATCTGAGTGTCAGCGAATTTCGCATAGCCGCTGGTGCGGACCTGAACATCTGTCGAACCCATCCTGAAGTACTGGCTGACAGCATAAGCATCAGCGTTCTTTATGAGAGTCGCCTTGATTTCAGGATCAGAAACTTTCTTGGAATAGTCAGCAACGTCACCGTCATCGAATACACCGGAATTCAAGTAGCTGAGGAAGCCCTGCTTGGACATCGCCCAGGTCTTGATTCCCCATGAAGGATCTTTGGCCGGAGTATAATTCTGTCCTGTAGAAGAAAGGAAAATCCTGTTGGAATTGGACTTCTTGTCTTTGTTGGAGTCAATGTAGATGAGGCAGAAAATCTCTCCTTTCGGATTCTTCACACTGCCATACTTCAATCCGTCGATTT
>OQWM01000744.1_pt1 | contig 21455 bp, 10 predicted proteins | sample 1691531 | NCBI WGS metagenome assembly OQWM01 (sample SAMN03418257, study PRJEB22391) | human gut metagenome | biome: human-gut; feature: organic feature; material: feces | host: Homo sapiens | place: Tanzania | collected 2013-01
ATGCCATCTCGCGGACCTCCAGCATTGACTTGTAATATATTCCCCAACGAATCAGGTCATGCTTGCGAAGACCTTCGAAGCAGAGTTCGCGGGCACGTTCGTTTCTTACATATTGCCGGAACTTCTCATAAGTGTTGTATTTCGAATATGACGGCGTCTGCACTCCTGCGCGTTCGCGCAAAGGAAGAATCATATCGTACAATTCTTGTGTAGGTTTGTGGTCACGTTCATTGACAGCTTCTACGTACATGAGAATGACGTCTGAATATCGCAGAAGCGGAACATTGACTCCGGTCCAGATGCTCTTGAAATTCTTGCGGCCTTCGTATTGGACCTCTCTGCGGAATTTTCCGCAGTAGCGGCTGCCGGGATAGTAGGTCTCCTCTTTGTTTGTGGAGTTCCTGTCCTTAGGTTCCGCTCTTGAAGTATAATATGGTGTCTTGTCTATTCCCGCTATGAGTTTTCTTGTGTCGGAAGGGTCACCGCCATAAGGATAAACCCAGGTCTCCTCTCCGGTGCCGTTGTAATGGTATGGAGGAAGGGTCCACAGCTGACGTTTGTCTGTAACTACTGAAAGATTCTTCTCGAGTTTGGTGCGGTCATCGTCCATATAGAGATTCCACAACTTTATCGTATTGCTGAACAACCCGTAGGCGAAATTGGTGTTCATCTCGGAAAAGTTCGTTCCGCAGTTTGCACTGCGCAGTCCGTTAAGCTCACCCCAGCGGCTGTTGCCGTAATAATCCGGTGATGAACGGTCGCCAAGAAAATCCGCCTCCCACATTGACTCATAGTATTCCTTGTCATACTTGTCACCAATCATATTGATAAAGACCTGTGCATAGTCGGGATTCAACTGATGTTTCCCGCTTTCAATGACCATTCTCGCAAAGTCCGCCGCCTTCCCGAAGTATTCGTGTTTCTGTTCGGCAGTCGTACCTTCCACTGCTTCTCCTGCCATATAAAGATAAACTCTGGCAAGTATGCCTTCGACTGTGGTTTTTGTGACATCGGAAGGGGCGAAAGTAAGGTCGTCTGTGATGGTTTCGAGGCATTTTTCCATTTCCGATGCGGCAAACTGCATCACTTGGAGTTGAGGTGTTGCCGGGCATTTCACATTGCTATAGGAGTCGATTGCCTTCAGACGCAATGGCACATTAATCCAGTTCTGGGCGAGGATAAAATAGTAGTATGCCCTCAGAAACCTTGCTTGTGCCACCATTTTGCCTTCCGGGTCGAAATCCGTGCCTTCGATGTTCTCAAGGAAGGCGTTGGCGTTGCGGATTCCCTTGTAGAGCCAAGTCCATGTCTGATAGACATCGTCCGAGTTCGCATCGATTTCGAAACTGGCTCCCTTCATCGTTGCGTTTGTCGTGGACATATATTGTACGATGTCACTGTTATAGTTCAAATCCAGAATGAGATTGCAACCATACAGCTGCCAGCTGTTCAGCACTCCATAGACTCCGTTGAGAGCCAATTGAGCCTGCGACGAGGAGGTGTAGAAAGTCTCCTCGGTGATGATATTCGGCTTCACGTCCAAAAGGTTGCAGCCTCCGAGGAGCAGAGCGACCGAAAATCCGGTAAATATTTTTCTTATAGTTTTCATACCCTTTTCCTCCTTAGAATGTTAGTGAAATACCGCCCGTGATTGTCCGTGCCCGCGGATATGCAGACCAGTCGAAGCCCGGGGTGAGCACGGAATTTCTCGTAGAGACTTCCGGATCCGGACCGGAGTAGTTGGTGATTGTGAAGAGGTTGTCGCCGGTCAGATAGACGCGGAGCGATGAAATTTTCACTTTTTTCAGCAGCTTGTCCGGAATCGTGTAGCCAAGAGTGAGGGTTTTCAGACGAAGGAAGGAACCGTCTTCCACGACACGCGAGGAATAGTATTCCATACCCCTCGCCCCTGCACGCGGAATGTCGCTTTGCGGGTTGCGCTCGACCGAATAGGCGTTTCGCATCGTGCCGAACTGATTGAGCTGTGAGCCGTCGTAGTATTCGAACATCAGACGGTTGGCATTGAGTATATTGTTGCCGTAGCTCCAGTTGAAGAATATGCTCAAGTCGACGCCGTAGAAATTGAATGTGTTGTTCCAGCCTCCAGTGTGTAGCGGCTGTCCCACTCCGATGATGGTTCTGTCAGCGTCATTGATGACTCCGTCTCCGTTGATATCCTCATATTTCGGGTCACCCGGTTTTACGGAATTTCTTGTCATACTCTCAAGATATGGAATCCCCTCTTTGAGTAGGACTCCGTTGGTAAACTCATCATATTTGTAGGTTCCGGTGTAGCGGAATCCATACATAAGACCCGTCGGCATCCCCACTTTCGTGACATATGGAGTCTGCGAAGAATAACGGTCATTCCAGTTTACCGTAGAAATGAGAGTCGTCTGATTCATCGAAAGCCCTGTCACAGTATTATTGTTCATACCGAAATTAAAGGTCGATGTCCAAGTAAAGTCCTTCATCCGGAGCGGAACGACATTGATTGAAAGTTCTAATCCACGGTTGCGGATGGAACCCACATTTATCATCGCATTCTCATATCCGGAAGAAGAAGGCATTGTCGCCCTCAAGAGCAGGTCACGGGTGTTTTTCTGATAGATGTCGGCTGTGAGGGAAATTCTGTTGTCGAGAAAGGCGAGGTCGAGACCGAGGTCAAGTTGTTCTGTGGTCTCCCAACGCAAGTCATCGTTAGGCATATTATAGCGGAAGTATCCGGCAACAGTCTGTCCGTCACGCACATAATCCTGATTATTATTATCTCCCGGAAGCGAAAGGAAACGGGTGTAATAGTCATAAGGGGTGGATGTCCTATTGTTTCCCGTCTCTCCCCAAGAAAAACGGATTTTTCCATTGTTCCACCAGCTCAGTCCCTTCATCCAGTCTTCGTTGGTGAATGTCCACGCAACGCTGGCGGAAGGGAAGAATCCCCAGCGATTATTTTTCGGGAACTTAGAGGAACCGTCTGCGCGGAATGATGCTGTAAGATAGTATTTGTGTTTGTAGTTGTAGTTTACCCTCGCAAGTCCGGAAGCCAGCATCCACTGCCATCGGTAAGGTTCGATTGCCTGATACTCACCGGTGTTCATTCCCTCAAGTCCGAGTTGCTCAGACTTAATTTGATGTGCACCCACGCCGTGATGGGTGGTCGTCTCGCCCTGGAAGGTCAGACCGACAAGGGCCTGAAAATGATGGTCCATTCCGAATGTTCTGTCGAAATTGAGTGTATTCTCATTCAGCCACGTCTGGGTCTCGTCCCAAAGAATCTGGGCATTCGGACCGTAGCCGAGCGGGAATGCAGGGTGTCCGGTCATTGTTTTTGAACTGTTGAACTGCTCGTTGCGGCTCTTTGAGAGAGTGTAGCCCCCCGAAATGCGAAGTTTGAGACCCTTGATGATTTCGTAGTTAAAAGCCGCGCTGCCGTTGAGATAGTCTCTTACTATCTTGCGGTATTGGTTACGCACGTTTGCCGCAGGATTGAAGCGGAATGCGTCCGGGTTGGAAATCTCCTCATCCACGAGCTCATTGACAAATGCTTCGTTAATCGGGCCGAAACGCAGAGGACGGATAGGACGGAAACCCCATACCGAGTAGAGAAGATAGGACGAAACCGTAGTCGCCTGATTTGATGATGCGGGCTGCGTTCCGTTTGTCGTCGCGCGTGAGAAACTTCCGATTATGTCTATGCTTATTTTATCTCCGAAGTTTTGGGTGAAATTCACTTTTCCCGAGTATCGTTGAAAATCTGAGGCTACGAGAATACCATTCTGGTCGAGTGCGCTGAAACTGACATTGTAGAGATTGTCCGCCTTTGCGCTTCCTCCGCTGACCGAAACATTATAGTTTTGGGAGAATGATGTCCTGTAAACCTGATCCTGCCAATCGACATAAGGCAAGGTTTCGTAGTCTTTCAGAGAGTAGAAATCGTAGTCATACGCTCCCGTGCTGTCATATCCTGTGAAATAGCCGGAATGTGTGGCTGTCGTGTTCTGGGCATACTCCTCGTCGAGGCGCACAAAATCGTAACCGTTGAGTATGTCCATTTTGTTGGCAATTTTTCCTCCGGACCACGACGCCGAGAAATTTACTTTCGGTTTACCCTGTGAGCCTCGTTTTGTGGTTATGACTATGACTCCGTTCGCTCCGCGGGCACCATAAATCGCAGAAGCCGACGCATCCTTGAGCACATCGACGCTCTCGATGTCTGCGGGGCTTATGGATGAGGCAAAAGAACTTTCGGTAGGGAATCCGTCGATGACGTAAAGCGGGGCTGAAGACTGCGTGAGGGAGTTGTTGCCTCGAATCACAATGTTTGCTTCAGAACCCACCTGTCCGTCGGAGGTCGTCACCACCACTCCGGCAACACGACCTGCAAGCGCCTGGTCGAAATTCATCGGGGTGGATTTTATGATTTCGTCCATATTGACCTTTCCCACGGAACCGGTAAGGTCTCGTCTTGCAACAGAGCCGTAGCCCACGCTCACAACCTCAGAAGCCGCGAGAGTTTCAAAAGAGTCCTTCATTTTCACGTCAATGACCGTTCTTCCCCCGACTTTCTCCTCAATGTCAGCATAACCGAGACAGGAGAAGACGATGGTGGCGTCAGGTGACAGACTGATGGAATATTTTCCATCTCCGTCAGAAACTGAGCCGTTGGACATTTTGCCCTTCTCATAGACTGTCGCCCCGGGAAGAGGTCCTGCGCTGTCGCTCACGGTTCCGCGCACAGTCAGCTTGCCCGACTGCCCCCAAAGGGAGACAGTCAGACAAAGCAGTGCGCATATTGAATATGACAATTTTGTTATCGCTTTCATTTTCATTTGTTTTTACGCCCTAACGTGATGCTCCGGCATCTGTGAAAGCTACTTTCTTTACAAAAGTTCCGGTGGTGAGATCCACGCTCTCGAATGGTTCGTCTATTGACTCTATTACATTGCCGTTCAATTTGAGCCCGAGGGAAACTCCTTCTTGAGAGCCCCAATAATAAGCCTGATTGATTCCCACCATAAAGGTTGTGTGAGGATACCACGACCAGTTACCTCCCGTGCTCACAGATTCGATCGTACGGTCCTCGCCCTTTGTGGACAAGAACAGGCATTTGCTTTCCCCGGCAGTGCCCTTGTTGACAGGATCTGACTGGTAGGCGAGATTGTTCTTTATTGTGACTGCACCGCTGATTTTATTTACAGTGACAAGTCCTCTTCTTGAGCTGGCATCAACTCCCGCGACATTGTAGAGTGTGTTGTTTTCCACATCGACGGATGTGAACTCGATACCATTGGCAAAGCGTGCATCAATGAAGTAGAACGGACGAGGCTCGCCATCGCTCCAGACGACATTGTTTTTGGCGGTAAATGATCCGAGTGTGTAGTCTGCTGCTGCACCATTCCAAGTCTGAATCAGAGCACGTCCCCGACTGTCTTTGTCGTTCATTACGCGGATGTCGCAGTCAATAATGGACATATCGTTAAGGCTCTGCCCTGCTTTCTGTCTCCAAAGGAGGTCTTCGTTAAGTCCCAGATAGCAGTTCTCGAGAACTACACGCCCGATGTTTGTACTTGCGACACTAAGTATTCGACGATTGAGGTTGTCGTTTGTAATGGAGACGTTCTTGAACGCCACTACATGGTGTTCGGCAGTCTCGCTTCCGAGTTCATAGTCACATCCGCTGATGACGTGAACTGACGACCTTGTACCCGGCTCATTACCGATGAGCATCACAGAGCCCTTGAATACGGATTGATTCAATGAGACTTCTGCGCCCGAAGCGATGAAATAAACCCCAGGAGTTGTCACGGCAACAGTCCCTTCTGAAACGAGAGTACCACTGCCATAAGATGTTTTATTATAGGCTATTCCGCCGACTTTGATATCCATACCGCCTTCCCAAGCCTCGTAGAGATTGCTGAACGCAGTAGTTGAAGCCTCGCAGATTGCGAGAGGCCCGTCGCCGGATGCATTGCTCGGAACGAGGTAGAGAGTGTATGAGGTCTCGGCAAGGAGTCCTTCAAATGTAAGATTGTAATTGTCCGTGCCTTCCGTTCCCGAAGCAATGACTTCAGCGCGTGATGGAGCGGCTTCCGAACTCTTTCGGAAAATGTAATGCCAAGTGCTTGAGTTTTCGAGAGTTACGCCAAAGGTGAGTGAAGAAGCCTTTGCTTCGACAATTTTTATTCCTGCGGCAGGGTCATCGACCGTTCCCATACCGTCAATGTAAACCATTACCTTGGCGATGGCTATGTGTCCGGCTTCGGAAATTGCGATGATGGAAACGTCCTTACGCGAGTCCGCCAAAATGGCTTTTGTACCCTCATCCGCTTTCGCCGGAGCCTGTATAGTGAGTATCGCTTCGCTCAGCCAAGCCTTCCATCCGTCAGGACAGAGAACTGTGGTGGAGAAGACGCCTTTCTGCTCGATGCCGAAGGTCTTTTTCTCATTATATTTGAAGGTCACGTCTCCAGCAGGGACGCCGTTGATTTTGAAAAGGAATCCGCCAACAACCGGCGCCGTATAGCTCTGACCATTTTTCAGAGTGAGGATGAGAGCCTCGTCAGTGTATTCCACATTGGCAAAGTAGGAGTCGGACTCACCGCCTTCGGCAACAGCCTTAACAGCCTTGCCGTTTTCGTCGAGAACCTCCGCCCAACTCTTGCCCCCGTCGTAACTGACAGTCCAGTTCCCTGCGGCATTGACACTGAATTTAGGGGTGACACCATTCTGCCCGCGTCCGATAACTTTTTCGTCGGATGCAGAGAGGATATACTGCGGTCCTTTCCCGTCCTGATAGTCAGCCAGCCAATAGCCGTCCTTGTCAATGGAAAGAATCGGGGCCTTGCCCATACCTTCTGTTCCTTGATTGAGTTTGAGTTCCGTGCCATCGGAAAGCGTGATGGTATAGACTCCGTCTTTTTCTTCGACCTTGTTGATGGTCTTTCCCTCGGCAATTGCCTGAAGGGCTGCGACATTCTCATTCAAAGCATCTGCCACCTTTTCGAGGGCAGTCAGACGTGCATCAATGCCGTCAATTCTCTTTTCGATGTCTGCTGTGTTCGTACAAGAGAAAAATGATGCGGCGGCAACGAATGTCGCCATAATAATTCTTATCTTTTTCATAATCATATCGGTCATTAGAGTTTTCTTACGCTTATCCAGTCAATGTCAAACTGTCCCGGCAATTGTGAGTCGTTCACGACTTTTCCCGGGAATGAACCTCCAAGAGCTATGTCCAGAAGGAGATTGTATGTCTGTTCCATAAAGGTGTAGTTCAAGAGATAGTATTCCTTTTCCCTGTCGTTGAGAAGGGCATATCCGGGATCTTCGACGGAATGCTTGATGTTCAGGTATCTGAAGACTTCCACTCCGTTTACAAAATAAACCACAGCCTCATCGGTGAGTTCTACCGAGAATGTATTGAATACGCCGGCTGTCATCCAGGAGCCCTTGCCTGCATTCGGCTGGTCCTGACGGCCGGAAGTGGTGTTGATGGTGTATTGAGTGTGGCAGGTGTGCTCGGTGCGGGTGCCGAAATTGGCTTTTTCCATAATGTCTATTTCGCCCCACATATAACCTGCGTCAGGAGCCGTCCAGATGGCATACCAGACGCCGTCCGCCATCTCGGTGAACCTTGCGCTGCAATCTATTCTGAACGGAGGAGCAAAGCTGAATTTGCCTTTGGTCTTGATGGCTCCAGTACGGTAGGTGTCTCCGTATTTCTCTGCCATCAGCGTAAGAAGACCGTCCTTTACGAAAGACTGTGCCGGGTCGCCTTCCTGATAGCGGTCCCAGTCTGAACGGACGGAGCCGCCTTGATGACGAAGCCAATAGCGGTAGTCGATATCGTCCCCGACAAAATCGTCGCGGAAAATAAGTTTAGGGTCATAGCTGAACTTGAACGAGAACGGAATGGCTGAACCGTTCTCCGCGTAAGAGAGGAGTTTGAGTTCATATTCTCCCGAGGCGGCATTCTCAGGAGCCGTGACGGTTAGTTTGTCATTCTCCAGTTTTGCACGCCAGCCCTCCGGAACAGAAGTCCAGACCGCCTTGTCAACGCCTGTAATTCGGGCAGGGAAGACAACGTCGGTGCCTGCATAGGCATAAGCCCCATCATAGTAATAATCCAGTTCGATTGCGGGATTTTTGCGGACAGGAATGGAAAAACTTTCACCTGTCAACGTTTCAATGTCAAGACAGCCATTCTTTTCATCAAATGTCACTCTCTTAAAGAAAGAGTACGAAGACGGGAGCATTGACTTTCCGTCTTTTGCGCTAATCGGATCTCCTGCGTCGTTCAAGATGCGGTTCCAAGTCTGTCCTCCGTCGGTGGAGACAATCCAGAATCCGTATTTGTCGATTGATGCACGAGGCGTATGACCGTCTTCGCTTCCAGGGGTTTCGGCGTCCGGAACTTTGAGAAAATGCTCTCCTCCGTCAATTGAGAATGCCCAGTCTCCGTCACGGTCCACCCCTATAATCGGGGCGCTTCCCTCGACTTTCGTTCCATAGACTATCCGGGCAACGCTGCCGTCGGAGAAGGTCAGATCATAACCTATCTCATTCCCCTCACCGTCGAGTTTTTGCTTGAACTCACTTATCAGCAAGTTCTTGCGGTACATTGCGTTTACTGCCGTCGCATTGTCATTGACCTTGGAAATCGAAGCCTCAAGAGATGAGAGCCTGCCGTCAATTTCGTCAAGCCGCCCGTCAAGATTTCCTGCCGTGCAGGAAAACAGGACTGTGACAGTCGCCAAAACCAATGCCGACAATATCTTGTCCTTAATCATAATTATAGAAAGTGTTATTTATTTTCGTATTTTCCGTCCAGCACGTCACGCACGGCTTGCAGATAACTGAATCCGTTGCGTCTGTCGGGGAGAAGGTAACTACCCTCAACATATTCGTTCCATGCATTTATCATCACGAACTTCGGCTGCGTGTCCGCATGATCGTCGGCCCATTCCTTGGCTGTCTGGAGGAAGGATGCGAAGGCTTCCGGAGTATGGTTCCAACAGGTGATTTTCTCGGCACCTTCATTGAGGAAACGCGGTGTGCTGTCCCAACCCACGGAAACAGTAGGGAATATAGGCAGATCAAACTGCTTTTCCCATTCCTCTCTCAGGCTGATGCCGTTCATTCCGTGCTTTATATAGTCTGTTTCGAATCCTCCCATATTATAGAAGGAGAATGAATTAACGCCGAAAAGCTCTATCTGTTTCTTCAACTGAACAACTTCCGATGCGCTACGCTTCCAATTTCCTCCGCATTGCTGAAGGTGTAGGTCCGGGAAGCCGGCTTTCTTCACTTCGTCGCGGAAATATGCCATAGCCTTGCCAGCCTCTTCCATAGAACCGAAACCATCGGCAAAGAGGTCGAGACTCCAGATTGAGAAAACAGGGCATCCGTCAATCTTGACATAGTTCGGACGATGAAAATACTGCCTTATAACCCTGTCGACAATCACTTTCCACTGTTCCCAGTCGATGCGCGGGTCAAAGGTGAGGGTCTTTGTGTCCTGATTGGTGTACGGATTCCAGAGATTCGTCACCTCGTGGTTCGCGTACATGATGTAGAAGTTCATCTTCTCGTTTGACGGTGCCTTGAGGAAACCGTTGTCGAGGGCTTCTTCGAGGAACGGATAGTTGTGGAACCAGTACCAATCATATATAAAGGTGTTCACCCCGTATTTGAGAGCTGTGTTTATCCATTTCTCGACAACCTCGGGGTCATCGTCTTGGTCGCCTTTCCACAGGGGTTCACGCGGCTGGTAGTGCCCCGGAAAGCGTGGGGTGCCGGCGTTGATGATTTCCCATTCGCCCTGACCGCCCGGCCAGATGAGTTCGTGGGCGAGGGAGTCATCGTGGCACGATGGCCAGATGTAGGCACAGACGTAGTAGTCCGGAGTCTTGGGCCCCTTTCCGCAGGCGACGAACGCGAGTGCGGCCGCAAGAATTGCAGCGATTCTGTTTCTCGTTTGCATGTCTGGTATTAGTTATGTTTGTTATCAATTACGTTTTTTGACACTTTAAGGTCAAAAATCACATTTTTTATCTAACTTTAAGCAAGGCTTTCGGAAGAAAAAAAACGTTTTCGCACACGGAACTTCCGATTTGGGAAAAAGTAATATTCAGAAGCATTTGCAGAGAATATGTTTTCCCTCGGCCTTTAACAAATTTACATATTATTTCACTGAATTGGCATAGTCAGAGGGCATTATCAAATTGGTTTTCTGACACAGAAAGATACTAAAAAGACAAGAAAATGATTCAATATGAAAACCGGCACACAAGCCGCTTCTTTATGCTCTCGCTGGAGACAATCGCGAACGCCGCGGACAACCTGATTTCGACCATCGGGTATCAGGAAGCCGCGCCGAGACAGGACTACCCGGTGAGAGTAATCCCCAAACGCTATAGTTTTGACATGGACGCCGGACGACGGTTGGCGGAGTTCCAACTTGTCTACATTACGGCCGGAACGGGTATATTCAACGACCATTCAGGAAACCGCGTCATAACTCCCGGAACACTTTTCCTGCTGCGCCCCGGATACTGGCACTCCTACCGGCCGAATAGGGACACGGGATGGACGGAGTATTACATAGGGTTCAACGGACCGACTTTTCGCGAGGCGGTCGACAAGTTTTTTCCCGACATGAGAGGACCGATTGAGGTAGGGTTTTCGGCAACGCTCGTCGATCTTTTCGAGCAGGCTCTGTTCTATGCTGAACGCCAGTGCGAGCAGACGATGACGATACTGGAATCCATCGTAATGCACATGCTCGCGCTGATAAACTACAACCTCTCGACGCGGAACAAGGCGGACGACAAGATGGTGCAGGCAATCAATTCGGTGAAGCAGTATATGGTCAACCACCTTTCGGAACAGATTGACATACAGGAGCTTGCCAAGGAACTCGGAATGAGTTACACCTGGTTGCGGAGGACCTTCAGAAAGAACACCGGGATGCCACCCGCGCAGTATCTCCAGCAGCTCCGCATCCATTCATCAATGTATTTCCTGCGTAACACCGCCCTCCCAATCAAGAACATCGCTCTCGATTGCGGCTTCAAGACTTCAGAGTATTACTGCACAGTTTTCCAAGAGTCCATCGGGATGAGCCCGGGAGCCTACAGAAACACCCATGTTGAGAAGTCCCAATAAACGGTATCTCGCGCCCCGGCGCGGTCCCTTCGGGACTTTTTAGTCGGCCCCTTAGAAACCGTAGTCCCATATATAGACTCCGTCCAGATAGTCACGGAATTGGATACTCTTGACTATGGTACCTTTCTTGGTGAAGACCTGCGGACGCACAGGGCGGAACCATTCGGCATCCACATAGAGCAACTGACCTGTGTAGCAGTCGATTGCCGGGAGGAATTTCCACATTCCGCCGAGGCGCGGCCCTACGACCCAGATTCGCTCGCCCGGAGAGATGAAATGACAGCCGCCTCCTGCGTATGGGATATTACAGAGACTTCCGGAATAGGAACGCCCGCCGTTCTCGCCCCACGACCTCGCCTGATACCAGCCGAGCTGCTGTGCGTGAGTGCTCTTTTCTGCCACCTCAATCGCCTGTTCGATGGTGAGGACCTCATTCGGAGCAAATGACGATGCGGATGCTGGCTTCACAAGAGCGAGTGCATCCATAAATGCCACAGCCTCTTCCGCCCACGGAGCGATGCTGCCCCGGTCGCTGTAGGAGTCAAGTTTGGAGTCATACTCTGTGTAGGAATAGACTTTCTGGCTTTCGATAAAGCGCAGAACTTTGTAAATCATCGTTGCCACTTCCTGGCGTGTTGCAGGAGCCGTGTCCTGAGGAGCATCATTCCCGCTGAAATACCCGTCAAGAAGCCCTATTGTGGCCGCTTTTGCGGAGAAGTCATCAACGTAGCGTGCACGCAGTTTCTTGTTCACTTTGATTTCTCCCCTGAGCATTTCTTCAGCGAGGCGCACTGCCAGAGAGCGCAGCTGGAAGTGATTGATTGGACCGGTGTAGTCATTCCCGAGGACATTGTCGTCCAGCAAGTTGTCATTGAGTGCGAAGTTCACGACGCTCTGGAACTCCTTGCTCATCTTCGCCTCGGATTTGTATGGAAGGATGAACATTCCCGGAAGGGCTGTCGTCACCAGACGCGCTTCTTCCTCCTGGCCTTCGGCAATGCTCTTCATCGCCTGGCAGTATTGAGTGTAATTAGCCTCGCTTCCGCTGGACTTCCATTCCAATTTCGTGACGTGACGATGGTCATAGCCATCTGAATGTCCGCACCAGACGCAACTGTACCACCACACGTGATGTCCGGACGCATTCACCCCGACGTATGCCTGGTCGTTGGCGATAGGCTGTTCGTAGGAGTGAGCCAGAAGTTCCGGAGCGCCTGTCAGAGGGCCGCTGTCCCCGAAGATATGCTTATCGTTGTGCTCACACTTTCCGCAAATCTTGCAAGAATAATAATAACGGTTGCCTACCCTACAGTCGGCGTATCTGCAGATTTTGTCCGCCGCCACGACCTTGTCCGTGAAGACGTGCTCGGTGCAGAAAGGCTTTGTGGCAGCCGCACCCGCCTTTTCCGCGGAATAGACATCTCCGGTGTAGGTTCTTATCGTGAAAAGAATTTTACTCATCCAGGTTGGCCTGCTGACACGGGCCTTAATAGCAGGAGCAGCGGCCTCCGGGATAAACAGCGTGGCACGCTTTGAGTGAAAGAGCATACTGAAGTTTGCATAATAAATCCCTGTCTTGTCGTCTCTCCAGCCTTGCATCGCCTGACATATTCCCGTCAAAAACTTATTCGCATCCACTTTGTCGCTGAGCCAGACCTCTTTTATATTGTATGGACCCATAACGGTGTTGTTGACCTGAGAGGCGACATAGCAGTCTTCGGTGTCGACAAGGATTCGGGTCACGCGCATACAGTCTTGATGAAGAAAGTCGGTGTGTCCCGGCATACCGGCATAGAATTGAGGTTTGTAGAGGTCTGTGATTACTATCAGACCAATTGGGTTGGTGTCCGGGCACGCAGCGTCGGCTTCTGCGGTCGAATAGGCCTGCAGGGAGGCTCTGTAGGAGTTTTTGTTCAGCTCGTAGTCGGATTTCTGCCGCTGCGCGTTTGCTCTTTCCGAACCGGCGCCACCGTCACCTACCTTCACTGTGAACTCGGTGTTGATGAAATACGGGACGCTGTGAAGAACCTTGACGTCCATTCCGTTGACTGTCACTTTGATTCGCGTGCCGTCGATGTAATAATCCTTCCCCGTGAAAACAAAGTCCGTGGTATATTTTCCGTTAGGGTTCACCATAAATTTGAGACGCACCTTATAGTTGAATCCGTCACGGAAAAACATATCCCCGTCGTCGTTCGTGTTGAAATCGCCAATCCAATCGAGGTCAAACACGGCTATCTCCCCGCTCGGAGCAAGGTCGCCGTATTCGGTTTTTGCGGAAGTGAACTGAAACTCCCTGGCATCAAAGAGCGACTGCCCCGGCTTCGGAATCGGCAGCGTGAAATCAACGGATTTAATCACCGGTTTATTCTGTGCCGCAACTTCCTGCGACATCCCAACCACAGTCGCCGCAAAAACAGCAACAGCAAATAATTTTTTACAAATATTCATTATTCTGATATTCAACAATTTCAATCAATTACAATTCATTCATTTTTGAACGCTTAAGGCACAAATACGAAACCAGCAGGGATAATATACTGATTATTCTCCCACTTAACCTGAAGCAACGGACATTCCATAAACTCAGTGTATGTTTCCGTAAGGAAATTATCCTTCAGCGTAGAACTGAGTATCACTTTCTTCAGAGCCTTGCAACCATTGAAACAGAAAGCCTCGAACTCCGTAACATTGCGAAGGTCCAATTCCGTCACCCCGCAGTTCGCGAATGCGCTCATGCCGACTTTAGTGACGGTGTGAGGAACATCAATCTTAGTCAGTTTCTTGCATCCGTCGAACATTGACGATGGTATTTCTTTCAGATTCTCGGGCAGCACGACTTCCGTCAAATTAGAGCAGCCCGTGAACATATCGTAACTAATCCTATCAACGCGGCGCGGGCAGACCACGCTACGAAGGCTCGTGCAGTTCTGGAAACTGCCACTGAACTCTTCCATATAGTCTCCCTCGAAAGTGACTTTCGCCAATTTGGTGCAGCCCTGAAAAACGGAGCCCTGAAGACTCTTTACCGAAGCGGGAATGACGATTTCAGTTATCGGCGTGTCGCGAAAAACAGCGTTGGAGATTTCTGTCAATGTGTTAGGCAGTTTTACGGATTTGATTGTGGTGCCGGAGAAAAGTCCCCCGCGCATACTTTTTACAGCGTATTTGCCTCCGTTGTAATAGATATAGTCCGGAATCACGATATCCTTGCCGTCGATTGCGGTTTTTGCGACGCTGGTGATGAAACTCCATCCTCCTTTGCCTCGTCCGGAATTGTGAAGGACATACTGTACACCATCGATGTCAACAGTCGCTCCGGCACCGACTTCGTCGACAACGAAACCGCTTTGCCCCTGGACAGAGGTAGTGATGCCCTTTTTGTCAGGATGAGGATCCCAGACTGTCAGATTCTTGTTGACCGCATTCTCGTAGCCACCGTGAGCAGCGAAATATGCCCTTGTCTCATCGTCAATGAATCTGGAAGCTTTTTCAAATATCGGGGCAATCGAAGAACGGAGGAGTCTTTTATAAGCACCACTTCCAATCAGGTTGACAAGTTGGTTTTCCGCGTGTTCTATCACCCAATCCGGGTCTTCGCTTGCATATTCATCCATTATTTCTTTACAATACTTCGCCAAACCATTCAACTGCTCGGTGCGGGCCAAGAGTTCGTCTTTGGTTGAATAGTAGCGGTGGTCTGCCGGAGTGAGGTTCTCAATGTAGCCGTCTTCTTTACATTGGTCAAGAAGCAGGAATTCCTCCACGAGACTTTCGTTGTCTAAGTTAAATAAATTTGGCATTTTATCCACCCAATCGACCTGTTTTGCTGCTCCGGTAGGGGGCAGGACAGGTTTGATTGACTGTCTTCCCCATTTTGCATCGACGTCGTAACCCAGAGGGGCGAAGAGTGCAGTATGCTCCTTCGGGAGCTTTACGCCCGGGGTCACAGGAGTCTCTTCCTCCTTGCCGGCATCCGGGCCGAGCATAGCCTCATACTGCTGCTCCAACTGCCTGTCGCGGGCGCTCTTCCCCGCTGCCTGTTTTGTTGCGGACTTTTTCTCAGACGTTCTGGCGGCAGGTTTTGTCACCGTCGTCTGCTCCGTCTGCCTTTCAGTCTTTTTGTCGGACGACCTGTCAGATTTCTTGTCGGAATTTTTTCCCGACACCGCATCGAACACGTTATCAACCTGCTTATCCACCTGTTTAGTGGCTTCATTGACAACTCTCTGCTCCACTCTCCGTTCGACCTGCTTGCCAATCCGCTTACCGATCTGCTTCAGACCATCCTTAAAAGACTGCCCCGAGGCGCATGGGGCACACAGCAATAACGCCATCGCCAAGATGGCAAAAACTCTATATGTTTTCATAGTATCTGGATTTTTCAACATCTACTTATTTTTTAGCGCTTACTAAATAAAAAATATTGTCAAAACTATTCATTTTTTTTCATAACACAAAGGAATGTTGGCCTTCCGCTTGTTTTTGTGTATAAATTTTCTAAATTTGCAACACTTGTCGCCCTTATTGCAACAAGGAAATATAGAATAACACACTAATAACACTTCAAAGATGAAAACTTATTCCACAAAAGACATCCGCAATGTGGTCTTGATCGGTAGCACCCGATCTGGTAAGACCACGTTATCTGAAGCCATGCTCTACGAGGGCAAAGTCATCGACAGACGTGGCTCGGTGGAAGCAAAGAACACTGTTTCCGACAACTCGGAAATCGAGCAGCTCAACCAGAGGTCAATCTACGCGACTCCGCTCTACGCAGAGTTTATGGACACTAAGTTCAACATCATCGACGCTCCAGGCGCTGACGACTTCGTAGGCGGAGCAGTTTCAGCATTCAGAGTGTGCGACACGGCGATTCTCGTCACCAACGCCCAGCAGGGAGTAGAGGTTGGAACAGAGATTTTCGCACGCTACGCGGACAATTACAACATGCCTGTCATCCTCGGCATCAACCAGCTTGACGGGGAAAAGGCAAACTGGGAGAACACACTCGACGGCCTTAAGGAGGCGTTCGGGCAGAAACCTGTCATCGTTCAGTTCCCTGTCAATGTAGGAACTGGATTTGACGGTTTTGTCGATGTTCTCAAGATGAAGTACTATCACTTTAAGGATGATAACGGTACACGTGAAGACCTCGAGATTCCGGCAGAGTTGCAGGAGCAGGCTGAGGAACTCAGGGGACAGCTTATCGAAAGGGCTGCCGAGTTCGACGACGGGCTGATGGAAAAATATTTCGAGACAGGTGTTCTGACTGAAGACGAGATTCGCAAGGGTCTTGGAATCGGAATCCGCCAGTTGGCGATTATGCCGATTTTCTGTCTTTCAGCAAAGAAGGATATTGGAGTCAAGAGGCTTATGGAGTTCACCATCAAGGTGGCTGCCGCTCCTTCGGAAAGGAAAGAACACACAAAAGACGGAAAAGAAGTTGAGTGCAAAGTAGACGCTCCTACATCACTCTTTATATATAAGACCGCAGTCGAGCAGCATCTCGGTGAGGTCGCATATTTCAAGGTTATGAGCGGAAAACTCACCGAAGGTCAGGACCTCGAAAATCCTGAGAATGGTGAGAAAGAAAGGATTACTGCCATTTATGCCGTTGCCGGAAAGAAGAAGGAGAAGGTCAGCGAGATGGTGGCCGGCGACCTCGGATGTACTGTGAAACTCCGTGCGGCAAAGACAGACGTGACTCTCGCACAACCGGGTTCGGAACTTGTCTATGAGCACATCCGTTTCCCTAAGTCACGCTACCGCACAGCTATCAAGCCTGTCGAGCAGAAGGACGACGAAAAGATGAACGAGGCTCTCAACAAGATTTCCGCAGAGGACCCGACAATCATCATCGAGTATTCAAAGGAGATGAAGCAAACCATCCTCAAGGGACAGGGTGAGCAGCACATCAACATCGTCAAGTGGAGACTCCGCAATGAGAACAAGATTGAAATCGAGATGTTCGCGCCGAGGATTTCCTACCGCGAGACCATCACTAAGGTTGCGGCCGCTTCCTACCGTCACAAGAAACAGTCCGGCGGCGCAGGCCAGTTCGGTGAGGTTCATCTGCTCATCTGCCCAATCGTGGAGGGTCAGGAGATGACCAACAAGTTCAAGGTTGACGGACGCGAGATGGTGCTCAACGTCAAGGGTAAGGAGGAGTTTGATCTTCCGTGGGGCGGAAAGCTCGAGTTTGTGAACTGCGTTGTCGGTGGTGCGATTGACGCCCGCTTTATGCCTGCGATTCTCAAGGGTATCAACGACAAGATGAGCGAAGGTCCGCTTACAGGTTCGCTTGCACGTGACATCAGGGTTTATGTCTATGACGGAAAGATGCACCCGGTAGACTCCAATGAAATTTCTTTCGTTCTCGCAGCACGCAATGCTTTCAAAGAGGCGTTCCGCAACGCAGGTCCGAAGATTATGGAGCCGATCTACAATGTTGAGGTGCTCACTCCTGGCGATTATATGGGCGCTTGTATGTCTGACCTCCAGAACAGACGTGCCCTCATCGAGGGTATGGACACGGACAAGGGATTCTCAGTCCTCAAGGCTCGCGTTCCGCTTGCTGAGATGTATAAGTATTCAACCACACTCAGTTCTTTGACTTCAGGCGCGGCTACTTTCAGTATGGAGTTTGCTGATTACCAGCCTGTTCCTGGGGATGTGCAGGAGAAGTTGCTGAAGGCTTATCAGGAGTCTGAGCAAGACGAGTAGTGGCGGGGCGCCTAAAAGGCGGTCTGCTGCGTTGGATGACTTGTCAAAATCCTCACAACCAACAGGTTGCTGCGGTATTTGACTTCATCATCCGCCTTGCATCCCATCCTTTTATGCATCCCCGCCTTCCCAGCGAGCTTTCTCGGTTCGTTATTGGGCGGTTTGATTGAATTTTTAAAAATTTTAGTTTTTTGAGTCGGGTTCTTATGAATCCGACTCTTTTTGTTGGACTTCTGGTAGAGTTTACGCTTGATATTGCTTATGAAATTTTGCAACGCTGTTGACGATATTTGCAAAAAATCGTCAACGACACTGCAAGTATGGTCACAAATTCAGTAAAGTATTATTTAAATACAAATGATTATATTTGCAGATTCGTGACTAAATTTTGAAAATATGAGAAAAATTAGATTTATTGCTGTGGTAGCTATGGCGGCTGCCCTTGCGGTTTCCTGCAAGTCGCAGGAGGAAAAAGAAACTGCTTTTAAAGCTGAGGTTAAGGCCATTATTGACGGTTATAATACTGCTGCTGGAGAGATTTATGCGGACTCAACACTCACGGACGAGCAAAAGAACGAGAAGATTGAGCCGCTTTATGAGGAGACTCACAAGAAGTACGTCGACCTCAACAAGGTGGCTTTCGATAAGAACAAGAGCAACAGGATTGCCGTTATGGCTCTCCAGAACATATTTCCGGAGATCACCAATCAGGAGGTGATTGACTATGCGGCTCAGCTTGCCGACTCCCTTCAGCTGAACGAGAACGTTGTGAAGATGGTCGAGGCTGCGCAGAAGGGACTGCTCACCGAAGAGGGCAAGATGTTCACTGACTTCACGATTGAAGATTCTGATGGAAAGACTGTTTCTTTCTCTGATTTTGTGGGTAAAGGACAATATGTTCTTGTAGATTTCTGGGCAAGCTGGTGCGGCCCTTGTAAAATGGAGATTCCTAACATTCGCAAGGCTTACGAGACTTACGGGCCTAAAGGACTTGAGGTTCTGTCAGTTGCAGTTTGGGACAAACCGGAAGACACGAAAGTTGCGGCTGCTGAGCATGGTGTGGTATGGAATCAGATTATCAACGCGCAGCACATCCCGACCGAACTTTACGGAATCAGCGGTATTCCTCAGATTATGCTTTTCGGCCCTGACGGCACCATTCTTAAGAGAGATTTGAGGGGTGAGGGCATTGAAGAGGAGCTTTCAAAATATTTTCAAGAATAATTTCAGAGACCAACGGCTTTATGCCGTGAGGCAGGAGCACTCCGCTCATGAAAAAATCGCGTCGTGTCTCTTGCCTCACGTCTTTATAAAGCCTATCGCAGCCATAACGGTGTTTCTTATGAAGAACTGAGTCAGATTACTGACAACTCATTGATAATGAAGAGGATTTTTGAACACAGAAGTGATTTGGTCCGACCGAAGAAGGCACTGGGCCAGCACTTTCTCACAGACTTGAGCGTCGCGCAGAAGATTGCGGACGCTCTTGTTGTGGATGGCGTAGGCGGGGCGGTTCCTGAGGCGGGAGCGGATCCTGCAGACAGTGCCGCCGCAGCTATGCCGGTGCTGGAAATCGGACCTGGAATGGGAGTGTTGAGCCAGTATCTGCTTGAACGCGAGGATATTGACCTCAGGATGATTGAAATCGACCGGGAAAGCGTGGACTACCTGCTGGTGCACTTCCCGAAAGCCTCCGGAAGGGTCATCGAGGGCGATTTTCTAAAGATGGACCTCAAATACTTCTTTCCTGGCACATTCGCGGTCATAGGAAACTTCCCCTACAACATCTCCTCACAAATTTTCTTCCGCATCATCGACCATAAGGACAGCATCCCACAGGTGGTTTGTATGATTCAGAAGGAGGTGGCGGAGCGCATAGCCGAGCAACCGGGCAGCAAAACCTACGGCATCCTTTCGGTGCTTCTCCAGGCCTGGTACGACATCGAATATCTTTTCACGGTGGGCGAAGGGGCATTCAATCCTCCGCCGAAGGTCAAATCTGCCGTAATCCGCCTGAGACGCAATTCCCGCACAGAACTCGGTTGCGACGAGAAACTCTTCAAGACCATAGTCAAAACCGGTTTCAACCAGCGCCGTAAAACCTTGCGCAACAGTCTCAAACCGCTCATAGCCGACAAGGCAGCCCGCGAAGCTTGGACTCCGGAGCAAAGCGCCGAATTCCTCTCCAACCCTGTTTTCGAACTCCGTCCCGAACGCCTCAGCGTTGAGGATTTCATCGCCCTGACAAAGCTGTTCTCATAGCCATCAGGTAATGGATTTTCGGTCATTTTGTGGATTTTCTCACATTTTCATTATATTTGCAATTGAGAAAATTCCTGTATTATCCTCAACTCTACTGAGAAAAATACATCATTTTCCTCAACACTACTGAGAATATTCAATAAAAATAATCAGATATGTTTGACCGCTTATGCCCAATTGACAGTCATCCGGAAGATAGTATTTTCTTGTTCGGCGCACGCCAGACAGGAAAAAGCACATTTCTTCGTAACAAGTTCCCGGGTAGCATATACATTGACCTGTTGAACACGGATCTCAAGTCCCGTTTCTCACGAAAGCCGTCATTGCTCTATGAAATGCTCTATGACAAGGAAAAAGGAACGCTGATTATTATTGATGAAATCCCGGAAGTTCCCGAACTTCTAAATGAAGTCCATCGGTTAATTTCAGAAAAAGAGCTCGTGTTCATTCTTTGCGGTTCAAGTGCTCGCAAACTAAAACGGAAAGGATATAACACACTTGGAGGTAGAGCCTATCCGGTCCACCTTTTTCCTCTCGTCAGCGCAGAAATCCCCGACTTTGATTTGACAAAAGCTCTGACACACGGAATGCTGCCGGCACACTACCTTGCAAAAAATCCTGAACGGAGACTTTCCGCATATATTGATGTGTATCTGAAGGAAGAGATAAAAGAGGAAGCGCTCGTGCGTAATCTGAGTTCCTTCCAACGATTTCTCGAAGTCGCGGCACTTACAAACGGTGAGATTTTGAATAACAACAACATCGCTCAAGACTGCGGAGTGAGTGCCAACACCGTGGCGAGTTATTTCGAGATTCTTGAAGACACACTCATCGGATTCAAAGTGCCGGCTTACAACAAGGTCATCAAGCGCAGATTAGTACAGGCTCCGAGATTTTATTATTTCGACATAGGAGTTGTCAATCACTTGCTTCACCGCAAAGAATTGACACGCGGTACGATAGATTACGGGCACGCATTTGAACACTTTGTCATTCAAGAACTGCGGGCTTGGTTGTCGTACAAAGACAGCGACGAGCGTCTGTCATATTGGCGCACATACACGGGAATGGAGGTTGACGCTGTTATCGGGGATGCTCGTGTTGCCATAGAAATCAAGTCTGTTGAAGAAGTGTTGCCGCGACATTTAAAAGGGCTCAAGGCATTTGCAGACGAGTACCCGGGCTGTCGCTCCATAATAGTAAGCCTCGACCCGATAAACCGTCGCATTGGCAATATAGAGTGCATCTGTTTATCTGATTTCCTGAAGCAGTGTGCGGACCGCAGGGTGTTTCCCTATACG